>JACCDI011418769.1_pt1 | contig 15167 bp, 5 predicted proteins | sample 7442791 | NCBI WGS metagenome assembly JACCDI01 (sample SAMN15323434, study PRJNA562643) | freshwater metagenome | isolation source: river surface water | place: USA:Blue River Watershed | collected 2017-08-15 | reverse complement strand
GGCGATCCGGTGATGGTCCGAGCTGCTACGAAGAAGTAAAACTGCTCGCCATCGCTGTAGGGTCGCCGCACGAGAGCGCCGTCTGCTCCCGTGTGCCAGACACCATCATCCGAAAAATCGATCCGCTCTTGGTTGGTTGGATCCGCGGCCTGAACAGGTGTGAGAAGGTCGGCAACCAGCACCGGAGTGTCATTGGAGGCAGCGGCATCAGGATTGGGATCGGCAGGATTTCTCGCGGCGACTGCGGATACGATCTGCGCTGGCGTAGGCGGCGTGGTGTGCCATCCCAGACTTTCGGCGACGGAGCGTTTGACCCGGAACACGTCGAAGCCAAATGTGTGAGGCATATGGCCCCGCAGAGTCGTGCCTACCCCCCAACGCAGACGCGCATTGAGATTGTCCTTGGCATTGATCGTGTACTGGGATCCGGTTTTGACAGGATGGAATACCTGAACTGGTGCCGCAGGCGCAGCGGGAACAACGGGTGATGCCGTGTCGAGCGTGACACGACCGACAACACGGACGTCGTTGTCAGAGAGATTGATCTCACGCACTTCATAGGTGCGAACGCCCGCTGTCACTTGAAGCGAAAATCCATGTCCCAGTGCTTGCATCACTCCCGGGTGTGCTCTGCCGAGAAAAAACAAACGCGCCAGCAATCGGTTGTCCGTTACGGCGGATTTGATGATGTAAGCAAGTTTGTCAGCAGCATCGAGTGATACATCACCCGGTGTGGACGGGGCGGCATTCGATTGCAGGGTAAGGTCGCGGTAAATGCCATCAATGCGGACATAGCAACCTGCTGCCGCGGGATCGAGCGCCTCGCCGAGTTCAAGCAGAGCGCGAATGGTCTTGGGGCTGGTTTGCAGTGTTTGAATGCCGTGACGTGTGTAACTGCCTGCCGTGTCTGCCGTGCCCGACTTTGAATATACCGCGAAACGCTTGCCCAAAGTGCTGCCGGCATCTCCCGGTTGCCAAAGCACGTAAGCATGGTGATTTCCGGAAACCTGCACGGTAGTGCCTACCGTCGTGAGTAGTTCTTTGGCCGTTTGAGCCCTGCTCAGACCGATGGTGAAGGTCAAAGTCGCTAGGGCGATGATGATCGTTTTCATGAATGGTGGAAGTCTTGAGATGATTCTTGTAGGACGAGCGGGTATTAGTAATCGACGGACCAACTGCCGTCCTGATAGGTGATGTTAGCACTCTCGCTAAACTCCAGACAAACGGGGCACCATCCCGCTCTGCCGGTGAGTGTGCCTTTGCCACTGAAGCGGAGACTGCCTCCAGACATCACACCGATCATGGATACTTGGCCTCCGATGGAGACGGCGCATAGTGCCTCGCCGCTGATTCCTAACATCATTTTTCCGCCGTAGGTTGGTCCCTCGACAAAGTAGAACGCGCCTGCTCCCACACCGGCGGAAATCCGGAAGAGACAACTTGCGGGAACACCAAGCACGACTTCTGAGATCGGAATCCAGACCTCACCGTATACGTAGGCCCCGGTGAAGGGTGCGGGACCGAGCAAAGAGGCGACGTCAGGATCAACGAGCTCCAGCGGTTCGATCGAGCATGTGCGACCGAAGAAAATGCCACCTGCCGCCTCGTAGTTTGAGATGATCACGCGTGCCGTGGCGGCAAGATAGCACTCGTCAATTCCTACGCCCACCGCTGCCGCAAATTCGGTAATCTTGAGGCTCTGGAAGTCGAGCTCTCCTCCCGTCATCTCCAATGCTCCACCTATGCCTTTCGGATAAACCGAGGGCGCAGTTTGCATCGAAAATTTCACCTCGAGATTCGCACGAAGGTCGGGACTGATCCAATCAAGCGGCACATCGAGGGCTCCGATTTTCACTTCCACCTGCTGCTCTCCTTCTGCGAGGCAACCGGCCGATCCGACATCCGTTTCCGAGTCGTAGCAAAGCATTTCGAAATAGGCTTGCAGCTCCATTTCCTCGGGGATCTTGAACTGCACCTTGGCGTCGATTCGCAGACGGCGCAAGGTATCGCCTTGAATGTGAGCGTAGCCGTCAAGCGAGCCTGCACCCACATAATCATTCACGTCGCCTATCAGTTCGTTGATGGCGTCGTCGATCGGACCGAGGGCTTCTTGAATGAGTTGTCGACACATCCGACTCACTTCGCCGAAAGCGGAGTCGATGGCGGAATTCATCGCCATCTCCAATTCTGATATATACTGGCGGAGCGTATACTGAATCTGCTGAATGAAGCCCGCTGCCAACAATTGATCGCGCAATTCATTGCGGATCAGTGCGACAAATTCCTCACGGCTGAATTCGTTCATCAGATCATCTGCGGCACCCAGCGCCGTGGTGGGACCAAAGGTGGCCGCATCGGCAATTTGATCAATGAATTCGTAAGCCGTTGCTCGAAGTCCGTCGACGATGGCATCGATCTCAGCACTCGCACCAGCGACGATTTGCTGGAAGCTGATGAAAATGTCCTGACCTGCGGCAAGCTCATTACGGATTGTGACCAAATACGCCCGGGCCTCGAGAAGCGCTTCACTTACCCGGTCAAGCGTCGGGTCATAATCGGCAAGAATCGCGTTGAGTTCAGCGTTGAGTTCGGCGGTCAATTCGCCAGCGAGAGGAGTCAGAATAGTCGCTAGATCAGGGGGAGCCAGTTCACTGATGAGAGCACCCACCAAACTTTGGATAATCTGGCGTTCAAGTTGCCCTGTCGAATCGTTGAGAACCTCAGCCAGAATGCCATTGACAAGTTGGGCTGTTGGCATGCTTAGCTCTGTCGGAGGTGTTAGGCGGAATTGGGCATTGCCATTGACTACTTCAATCCTGCTGGTGACGGCGTCGATCGCGAGGATTCCCTGATCAATCGCGCTTTGCACTTGGCCAATCAAGTCGATCGCATCACCGCTGATATTGTGCAGTTGATCGAGGCGACCCTTGATGCTCTCCGAGGCGGGACCGATCGAACCATCGAGATAGCGATCAAATTCCGATTTGAGACTGCCGGTGGACGTATTGACCCATGCCGAGTAGGTTGTGTTGGCAGCCACGGCATTTTGGTAGGATTGATCTAGGGCGTCGTAGAGCGGGTTGATGATGTCCGCTTCCATCTCGTCGATGATGCCATCAAGCACCGCTTCCAGAGTGTCACTCGCTAGGTCGCCAACGGCATCGACTCCGTTATTAAGCGAGTCAGTAATGTAGCTGCTGGCAGCCTGAGTCAGAGCTTTTGCGGCGCCGATCTGCTCATCGGCCGCCTCGATCGCCGTGCTGACCAGATTGATTTGTGGCAATCCATCATATTGCGCTCCAAAGGATATTTCAGCATTGTCGGCACTGAGGTAATCCACTTGATGCTCGACGTTGACCACCAGAAGATCATTGGCAATCGTGCTCCATGACTTGAAATACCGTCCCGAAGGATTCCACTGAAGAGGATAAGTTAGAGGGACGATCCCGAAGAGTGATTGCGTGGCATTCGGCACATAAGCATTCTGCGCTGATGGGTTGCGGTAGTCGTCGATGGCCACCGAACCTCCGGGAAAGCCGCGGTGCGTCGCATCGAAGTCAGTCTGTGTGAAGAATGTTTGACCGCTCTCCGTCCAGCCGGAAGTGAGATAAACAGAGGCAGGCACGCCAACTTGGGCGCTGGTCATGACGTGCACCTTCAGGTCTTCAAAAAAAGGAACGTTGCAGCGCGCGGCGAAGCCGACATAGCCAGTGGCGGCTGCGCCAGTGGCTTCGGGATTGTTAAAGTAGAGCTTGCAGACCGGAGTCAGTTGGTAGATTTCGGTGCCTGGGCCTTCAAGCGGCAATGTGCCGGGCAATCCGAGTCGACTGTCCACCCCGTCAATCGAGTCCGCTATGGTGCCGATGTTGCCATCAGGCATGAAGGCAAGGCTTCCCGCAAGAGGAGTGTCGATGTTGGCAGCACCCGAAAGCAGACCCAGAACGAGGAATCTGTCACTGTAGCAACTTGCTCCAGTCTGTGGATTGAAGCTCATGGCCAGTGGTGTGAATGAACCATTCCAATAGGTGAGCGGCTTCGTTCCGGCATCGTCCGGATCAATGTCTGCTTGGTCAAGCGCACCGGTGCACGTCAGTGTCAATTCTTCGAAAGCCTGCGTGAATCCTGATGGATTGGGCACCTCGACACTACCATTGATCCATGAGTCTTCGTTTTCGTTCGATAGATAAGTCAGTTGGAAGCGGGTGAACTGGAATTGATAATCATACATCGTCAGTTCACCGTCGAAGCTGCCTTCCAGCGCAACATGACGACCCGAAACCCCGCTGGGTCGAACGTAATATTTTGAGACCGACTCCTGCAGAGTATAGGGGTAGTCGATCGTCATATCCGCCAGTCGAGACGCACCAATCATCCCTCCACTGGGAACACTCATGGTGGCGCCTGCATACCAACCACTGCCGTTTTTGTATCCCGCAGTCCCTGGATAGACAGGGCTCGTATGGGATGATGATAGATATCCTGCAAGCAGCAGGCTGGCAGGAGAAAGAATCGAGGACTTGGCCGCAAACGGACTCGACGATGAAGCAAACGGATGGTCCGCTTGATACAATTGGTTGCCGGGAGCATAAAATGCCGCCGCGGTAAAATCATCCGTATGGTGCGCCGTTGCGCCATCACCGCGAATGCCCCATTGCAACTCGGTGGGGCTCATCGAGGAGTTGGCATGAACACCTCCGTCCGCCGTGAATTCGAATTTGCCTGATATCGGAACCAGTGTGACGCCAGCGACTGCGCTTCCGGGTGCTGGTCCGCATGCATCGCCCTCGCAAGATCCATCATAGGATACGACGACGGAAGAAGCACCATTCAGGTTGCTTGTTGGATCAATGTCCCCTTCCGTGAACTTCAATAAGCCCGTGCCCGTCCATGTGACGGTAGATTCCTTGGGGAAATGCGTTTTGTAGGATCCGGATGTGACATCGATCTCGCCACTGCGCATCCGCGCAGATCCATCGGCCGCCGCTACAAAATTCAGGGTTCTTGTTGTGCTCAGATGGGCATGGCGTAAGTATCCATCGTTGCTGAGACGGAACTGCATGTTGGGCGTGGCGTGCGCACCAGCGGCTTGATTCGCGTCAAGGTTATCGTAAGCGGTTTTGTGAACCCAGCTTGTTGCGCTTGTGTCGAAGCTGATCAGCCCACTTTGAGAAAAACTGAAGTTGCTCACCGTGTAGAGCATAGGGCGCGCTTCATCGAAAATTCCGGCGGTGACAGGAGTCGCAAGCGAAAGAGTGCCGCTGTGGGTGAAATTATTGGTGAGCCCGCGCGCGCCAAGAGCGATTTCAGGGGAGTAGCGACCCGCGGCCGCAGCAGCATCTGCCACGTAGCTAAGACCCTGCGGCAGGTGAACGATGGTCGAATACGTATACGCACCCCAAGAATCGAGGATGGTATCAGGATAAGTGACTAACACGCCGCCATAGGTTGCGCTTACTTCTCCGCTGGCCGCCGTCACATCGCGCGAACCCGATGTCAGCACGGCGTCTCCATCGCTTTCCAGTCGAACGCTCAGATCCCCCCCTGAAGCTACCGAATAATGGGCGAATCCGGTAATTGCCGCACTGGGTGGGTTGATGATGGTGTTGATATAGTTCACCCCCGTTGTGCCAGGTGTGGGCGTGTTTGTGATCGAATCGAATGTGGTGGCGACTCCCCCGAAAAGCAATCGACCGTTGAATTGCAGCAATCGCTGCAACGATGTGGCGGGCGATGTGCCGTTGTCGCGATAAGTCGATGTGGACGGTGTTTCGAGATGCTCAAACCTGACCGCAACGCGATAAGTTCGATTCGCACTGTCGAGCTGGGCACTGGGCGAAAATGAAACCGTGTAGGTCGAACTGACGAGGTGTGGCAAGTTGGGTATGCCTGCAGTAAAAGCGCTGCGAGTGAAGGAGGTGGCATTGATCCCACTACTTTCCAGATTCATCGTATTACCAAGATCATCTGTCACGATGGCTGTGAACTTGATAGGGATGGCTGCGCTGGAGCCGCCGATGTCATAACGGGCGAGAGAGTAGGGAATGGTAAGGGTAAATTGTTTTTGTGCTCCGCTGCCACTCGAAACAGCGTGCGACTTTACCCATGTTGCCGCGCCGCGCAACCATCCCCGCGCGTTACGATTGTTCGCATCTTCCGGTGTGTCGTTGAAGTGACAGATGGTGAACGCCGCAGTTGAAGAAGCGGCGGCTGATGTATCTTGCCACCAATACAAGGGAAAACCACCGACGATACCGGCAAACACATAGGCCTGCACTTTGTATTCGACAGTATACTGCGAGCCGGCTCCCAGATCGGTCGTCGGATCAATATTGAGAGTAAATGTTTTGCTCGTGCTCGCACCAGCGGCAAGGTTGGTCACAGATTGACCAGCGCTATAGGTGGGGCCGGCAACCGTTGTGCCCGATGCATTTTTCAGTGTGGCTGACAAGCGATAGGTGCCCGATGCAGCCGATGCCGATGTGTTATTCAGTAGCACCACGCCACCGCAGGCGATCGTATCTCGAACATAAGCCGTGTCGGTATTATCGGCATCCGAATCAATCACATAGAGCGGTGCTGTCGCAGTCCCCGAAGGGCTGGTGATGCTGCTAATGCTCGACTGAATGCCCTGCGCTTGCACTCGGAAAATCAGTGTTAGCAGGAAGATACATACAAAGATCGGCTTCTTTCCAAAAGTAAAAAAAGATAGGAAATTCATAGATCGGTTTATTTCAGTATGTGATAGCTGACAAATTACCGTTCTTTAGACAAGAACAATTCTGTGACGGATGCATCATTTTTTGCATGGGTTGGTCTCGTGCACATCATTGGATGAATATTTCTTATAGTTTCATCCAATGATGGAGTGCATTCGGATCCGCACGATTGATTCTCAACGGTCTTGACATTTCTGATCGATTGCCAGTAAACCCTCCCATCTCTCCAAGTTCAATTCGTTATTCTCTAACAATTTCCAAGTGATGAATCCTGAATCAGAACAAGAAAATTCACCGCATCCCACAATTTCTGATTCATCGTATCGCATGCGGCCGAGCATTTCACCGCACTTGGATCAACTGACGGGGCCCCGTTCCCCCACACCTCAAAAAGTCGAGGAATCATGGGAAAAACCTGAGAAAACATCTCTGCCATGGACAGGATGGATCATCACGTTCGCCGCCTTGACCCTATTGACCATTATCATCATTTACTTTGGCCGAACGGTTTCTTCCGAATCAACGATGGTCGAAGCAGTCAAAGAAAACTCGAAAAACGAAGAAAAATGGCACGGACCACTGCCCAAGGATGTAGCGGAGCAATTCATTTCCGCCACTACCGTGGAGGAACGCCTGCAATTTGTCCGCGATCCTGAGTCCATCGAGCCGCTGCTGCGGGATTTCTACGAAAAAGGACCGGGGGCTCGGGAAAAAGTCGTGGAGCTCAATTCGCTGGGGGGCAACACCAATGAAACAAGCGTCTTCAATCGTTATGAGGTGCGACTCAGTGACGGCAGCAGTCGCTCTCTTTACGTGGTGTTGAAGGATCATCGTGCCTATGTGGACTTCAAAGCATACTCCCGATATGGCTCCGCAAGCTGGGCTGATTTGCTGAACGGCACCAAGGTGGAAGCAGCGGAAGTACGCGTTTTGTTAAAAGTCGATCGTCTGTTTGTCGGTGAATTCACCGATGAAAACAAATGGCTGTGTTTTACAGTGCGGACTCCCGACTGCGATGAATGCCTGTATTTCTATGCTGACAAAAACTCCGAAGCAGCCAAGCATCTGGCAGCATTGAAAGAAGACAAACTCCTAAGGGTGACGGTAGCGATTCGCGCACGGAGTGACAGTTACAAGAGGAAACAGTTCGAGATCACCCGTTATCATGCGTCCAGTTGGTGCTATTGAATGGCTGTCGTTCATGATCCATCGGACGGATCAAAGAATTTTTTGCCAATTTGGGTGGAATTCGCTTGACGGCTGGGGCATATCTCGGTAATTTCCTCCTCCCCACTCCCCAACTTTGTATGTTCAAAAAAATTAGCACTCTTGTTTTTGCCTTCTTGCTATGTGCCATCGGAGCCAGTGCGGCGACGACCACGCTCAATGGGTTAGCCATCACCACTGGTGTTTACAGTGAGACCTCGAACTGGGAAACTGCGGTAGATACTGAATTCGGCAGTTCAGCGACAGTCGCAAGTTTTGAACAACTAAAAGCTGCTTACCAGACAACCGCACAAATTGCCAGCCTTGCGACATTTATAAATGGACAGGCGCTCGCTGTGACCTATGGGGGAAGCCAGCTTTTTCAGGGATGGCGTGGTTATTTCATTGTTTATCATGGTGCAGCAGATCCAGGCGGATTCTATGTTCATGATAAGATCGGTAGCACGGCCGCAGGCAATCAAATTAGCCTTGGTTCATGGTCAGGTAATCGCAAAATTCTAGCTGCCAATGTAGCTCCTTCATCCGCCCCAGTTCCCGAAACAAGCACGACTTTGCTTGGCTTGCTGGGCTCTTTGTTCTTGTTGCGTCGTAAGCGCCTCTGACATTACCACATTACGACCCTGCAGTCATTCTACAGCATTTGCTGAATCAACACCAAGTTCATCTTGGTGCTTTTTTTTGGAGTCATGACAAAGTCAGTAAGCCCGTGATGACTTTGCCACAACAAGATTCCATTCTTCCCCAACTTGCGGGTCGAACATTCCGGGAGGATCGGGGCCGCCTTTTCATGCGCGGCGACGCCGCAACACCATGAAGATGCCCATGCAACTCACAAGCAGCGCTACATTGGCTTCCGGCACGGCTGTCATGGTGATGTAATTCGTGGCACCACTCGTGTCATCGACATAATTGCTGCCAGGGGAAGTGTCGTTGTAGTTGAATAGCCATGTATTCGCTCCAAAATTGATCAACGAGTCATCCGCGAGCGGCGCCAAGCCGGCTCCCGCATCGTACAGGAACAACCCACCATTCCATGAACCAATGGAACTGATCAACGTGAATTTTGTTCCCGTGACCTGGGTCGAAATCGTTGCCAGATCCGACAAACTGAGGATCGCTCCCTCCTCGATGTTCACATAACCGTAGGAATACAACAAATCCGCAGCGAGCAACATGGTATCCATTTCATAGTCATACAGAGAGCCCACGGAAAAATTCACCGTGCCACTGCCGAATGACTCAATCGAGTTTCCCGGAGACAGGACACCGCTCACATTCACATTACCCAAGACACTGCCCGAACCGCCCAACTTGGCCTCAGCGGAAACATTCACCGCTCCGTTCCCGGAGTGATTGCCATTGATGCGGAGGTCGGCACCGGTGTTGATCTGGGTTTCACCCGCATAAGCGTTGTTTGCCGTGAGAATTGTGGTTCCGGTGCCCGCCGCGGTAAATGATCCGCTGCCTGTGATCGCTTGATTGGTAAAATCCACCCCCTGTCTGACAAGATTGTTGCGATTGATGACCAAAGCCGCATCATTGACAATCGCGCTGCTGGTGGAAATCGCTCCGCCCGATCCGCCGTTGCCCAGCTGCAACACACCACTGCGGATCACGGTCTGGCCCGCGTAAGAGTTGTTCCCCACCAATTCAATCTTGCCACTACCTTCCTTGATCAATTGCCCTTCTCCCGCAATGGGACCGGAGATCACTCCCGCACCATCAAATGTTGCCACGGCGTTATTCGCCAGAGTCACGTTTGAGGAGATCGATGCTCCATTCGCAAGCACCACCTTGCCAGCGGCACCTTCCAACCGCAAATTGCTTGCTTGCCCCAATGCGGTGTGACTCATGATCTCCAGTTCACCGCCCTGCATGGTGATTTGACCGGAAAACGCGTTGGAATTCCCCCCTACCCTGAGTTTTCCGGAGCCTCTTTTGATCAGTTCCCCGCTGCCGGAAAGTCCGCCACTCAGAACAAGATTGGTGGAAACATCCGCGGTCACACGATCGCTGCCACTGCCCGCCACCACAAGGTTGGCCAGCACCTCGCTGACGCCATCCGATTTGTCATAGATGATCCCACCCGCGCCCGGATCAAGTGTGCCCCCCGACGCGGTTTGTCCCGTGATTTTCAAACTCCAGGAATCCAAAAACCCAGCGGCTCCCTGGCGTGTATCGGCAACGAGCAAGCTCCAGCGATCGCTGCCGAGCATTTGTCCATTCAATGCGGACAGACCATTCGTCACAGCCGAAGCATCATACGCTTGCGCCGTGGCGTAGGGATTCACCGAAAGCCGTCCGTCCGCAGCAAAAGTCCCTGTCGTCGTTGTGGCGTAAAATGAATTCGTGGCATTCTGCGAATCATCAAAGACGAAATCCGCGGATGACAGTGAGCTACCCCACTGCCTCACATCGGTGGCGCGGGGACGGTTGAGCAACACAGCCACTCGCTCATCTTCACTGGCTGTCCCGTAGGTTAACGAAACAAAGTAATCCCCCAAACGCATCGTGTCACCGGATGCGCTGCGCAGGATCACGCGAACGTCCACATCCGAAATGGACGTCAACCCGGTTTGGGAAATCGTCCTCGCATCGACATGTTGACCATAATCGGGGATGTTGGACTGAACGGAAAAGAAACGTTCCACCACGACTTGCGCGCCGACGGGCAAGAGACCGATGATCGGAAGCAGTAAAAATGTGATACGCATCGTCATGGTTTTTCAGCAAAATTAACGCCTTGCGCGAACAAACATGCGTTGTTTCCACTCGGAAACGTGATTACCCGCTTGTATGATCGATACCGTGAAAGAGCCCGTCAATCCCGTTGGAACAGTGCCTGATGAATGCCATGTGATCAGATCACTTGACCATTCCACTTGATAGTTTTGACCGGGCACTCCGATAAAATCCATGGCCAACGACGTTTGACTACCATCATACACCGGTATGCCGTTGCGAACGAACTGAAGTGTGAAAGGAAGATTCGTTCCCAAGGCATTGACGGTCACTACCCCATTCGCAGTGGATATCCCGTCACTGATCACGTAGCCGAATGCATCCGTCGTGGAATTCGATGGAGTAAAAAAAATCCAACCATCATCCTCTTCTTCGCCCAGGATGACGTTATTCCCGATCCCCGGAACAACCGAAGTTAAAGTCAATCCCTGCGATGTTTTGCTACCGTCGGGCAAAATGCGGATGTCATTGGCCAGAAGCTTTTGCAAAGAAATCGAAATGGCGGAGTGATTGGCAGGCTTTGTCAGACTATCGGGCATGGCGAGCGGGCCGCTGATGACAAAATCACGATAGGCACTGCCCACATATTCCTGGCTCAGGCTGCTGGCGCTGACCCGATAGAGACCCGGATTCACGGGAGGAGTGGCCGATGAATGGTAAAGAGTGCCATCCCGACCCTCATAGGTGAGCGCAAGAGCATCGACGTTCGGTGCTGCGGCCAAAAAGACTTTGGGCGAACCGTCGGCGGCCAAACTTCCCGGTGAAACAAAATCGACCGGTGGCAGGGCGTCGGGATCAAACAATTGCCCGGCAAAACCAGCGCGCAAACGATAGTGGGATGAGGCGCCCTCCGCTCCAGGAGAGTGGGAAAAAACCGCTTGATAATGAGCACTGCTTCCCAGTTGACCGCCATGATCGAGGGATGAAGGCTGGATGGCATAGTCAGCAGCCATCAATCGCCCTGTGACATCAGGACTCAGCAACGTCAGCACGATGATCAGGCAACGGTTCATCAGCTTAGCGATTTTCCATCAGGGCCTCCAGTTTGCGGATCCGGGCTTCTTGATCCGACAGGCGTTGTTTCAATTCCGTATTTTCTTGATGAAGCTCTTGGATTGCCGCAGCGGAATAGATCGTCAGCGGATAGGTATCCACCTGAAGAATTGGCGATCCATCGGGCAGAAACTCACCGCTTTCTTTCACGTGCTCAGGAAAAACTTTCACAAACTCTTGCGCAATCACGTTGAGATATTTCCGATCCTCGATGGAAGGATGGGTTTTGAGATAGTCATCGGTGTAGCGGAAATCCACCAAACGCACTTGATTGATTTTTTGCAACCCGTTGCTGATGGTGGCAATATCGGTCTTAATCCTGCGATCCGAATTTGCCAACCAGTTGCTCGCCGTGGTCTTGCTGGCATTTCCTTCCACCTCGAGGGTATTGTTGACCGCTGTGCGTTTGACTCCGAGCTTGCCGGTCAATGCATTGTCTTGGTCCAATCGCGCGATCTGCGCCGGCACCGCGTTGGAACGAAGAGCGGTCATATGATAGCCTCCCGCCGAGATCTGTGTCACTTGGGAGGCGGTAGCGGGCAATGTGGTTTGTGCATCGGTATTGTCGCCCCACAAAACAATCGAGCCGTCACTTTTCAGTGCTGCACTGAAAGCATATCCACCCGAAACTTTCGAGACTCCGGACAATCCTACAGGGACTGCCGACTGTCCTCCGCTATCCCAGCCCCATGCAACGACCGTGCCGTCACTTTTCACGGCCAAACTGTGATACGCGCCAGCCGCAATGGCGATGACGTTGGTCAATCCTGCAGGGACATCCGTCTGCCCGGCATCATTGCGGCCCCAAGCGATGACCGAACCGTCTGACTTCAGTGCCAAGCAGTGATCGTAACCTGCGGCGATCGCCATCACACTGGTCGTGGCAGCAGTGGGAACCGTCGTCTGACCGAAACTGTTGTCGCCCCATGCGGTGACTGATCCCGTCGAACGAAGAACCAAACTATGCTTCTCACCAGCAGCCACATGCGTTGCATTGTTGATACCTGCGGGAACCGTGGATTGACCGTAATCATCACCGCCCCATGCGACGACTGTGCCGTCATTTTTTACCACAAGGTTGTGTACATTACCTGCTGCGATCGCGATCACAGAGGTCACGGTAGATGGCACGGTCGTCATGCTGCCCCAAGAGCGAACACTGCCGTCACTCAGCAGTGCGATGGTATGAGTCTCACCTGCTGCAACCGAAGTAACATTCGCCAAAGTCGGCACGGTGGATTGACCTTGGGAATTGGAGCCCCAGGCCAGAAGCGGATTTGCGGGTGCGGCGGTCAGTTGGGAAAGGCTTACGGAGAATGCGGAATCTGTGAAGGCGATGGTTTTCCTCGTAGGACTGGCGGCATTGTTGGTGAGATAGAGATTGGTTCCGTCAAATTCCATCGCGCCCAATACCGGAGTTGTGAGATTCGTGCCGGTCGCCATTTTCAGTGGAGCGACTGTCGCGGTTCCAGCGGGCAATTGCACCGTACCAGTGAAGGTCGGCGAGGCAAGATTCGCTTTCAAATTCAACGCCGTTTGCTGCGCCGCGGATACCGGCTTGTTCGCGTCAGAAGTGTTGTTGACGTTGCCCAGTCCCACCATGCTTGCGGTAATGCCGCTCACCGTGCCAGTGAAGGTCGGCGAGGCAAGATTCGCTTTCAGGTTCAACGCCGTTTGCTGCGCCGTGGATACCGGTTTGTTCGCATCAGAGGTATTGTTAACGTTGCCCAGTCCCACCATGCTTGCGGTGATACCACTGACCGTGCCCGTAAAGGTCGGCGAGGCTAGCGGTGCCTTGAGATCGAGCGCCGTTTGCTGTGCCGTGGATACCGGTTTGTTTGCGTCAGAAGTGTTGTTGACGTTGCCCAGTCCCACCATGCTAGCGGTGATACCACTGACCGTGCCGGTAAAGGTCGGCGAGGCGACATTCGCTTTCTGCGCCACATTGCCGTTGAGTTTGTTGATCGCGGTCAAGATCGTGTCACTCGCGGTAATCACCCCGATGGTGGAAGCATATCCCGTGAGAACTTTTCCCGTAACCGTTGTCGCTGCGATGACCGTGTTATTCTGCGTGCCAGTGACATCTCCCGAGAGACTGCCACTGAAATTCGAGGCACTGACGATGGGACCGTCAATGAAAGCAATCATTTTACGCGTCGGACTGGCAGCGTTGTTGGTGAGATAAAGATTCGTGCCGTCAAATTCAATCGCACCGAACACCGGAGTCGTGAGATTCGTGCCGCTCGCCATTTTCAGGGGCGCGATATCGGCCGTGCCTGAGGAAAGTTGCACCGTCCCTGTAAAACTGGGCGAGGCAAGATCTGCTTTCAAATCGAGTGCCGCTTGCTGAGGGATCGAAACCGGTTTGTTGGCATCGTTGGTATTCGTCACGCTTCCGAGACCCACCATGTTTTTTGTGATCCCCCGAACCGTTCCGGTAAAGGTCGGAGAATCAATCGGTGCTTTGGCGTTGAGTGCAGCCAATTGAGCTGTGGAAATGGGCTTATCCAAGTCAGAAGTATTGTCAACATTACCCAGTCCTACCATGCTTGCGGTAATACCGTTCACCGTTCCCGTGAAAGTCGGCGAAGCCAGCGGTGCTTTGAGGTCAAGTGCGGTCTGCTGCGCGGTGGACACCGGTTTGTCCGCGTCTGCGGTATTGTTGACATTGCCCAGCCCCACCATGCTCGCGGTGATACCGCTGACCGTGCCCGTGAAGGTCGGTGAGGCCGTATTCGCTTTCAATGCCACATTGCCGTTGAGCTTCCGAATTGCACTCAAAATCGTATCGCTCGCACTGATTGTTCCCGTGGTAGAGGAATAACCGGTAAGTAATTTTCCTGTGACCGTTGTCGCCGAAATGAACGTGGAACTCTGCGTTCCGGTGACATCACCCGACAGGCTGCCACTGAAGTTCGCGGCACTGGCAATCGTCCCATCGGCAAAAGCAATCGTCTTGCGCGTAGGCGTTGCTGAATTATTGGTTAGATAAAGATTCGTGCCATCAAATTCCATCGCGCCGAATTCCGGAGTTGTGAGACTCGTGCCGCTTGCCATTTTCATAGGCGCGACAGTCGCAGTTCCCGTCGGCAGTTGCACGGTGCCCGTGAAGGTCGGTGAGGCCAGGTTCGCTTTGAGGTCAAGGGCCGCTTGCTGCGCCGTGGACACCGGCTTGTTCGCGTCAGAGGTGTTGGTGACATTCCCCAGCCCCACCATGCTCGCGGTGATGCCGCTGACAGTGCCCGTGAAGGTCGGCGAGGCCAGCGGTGCTTTGAGGTCCAGCGCGGTCTGCTGCGCCGTGGACACTGGCTTGTGCGCATCCGAGGTGTTGTTGACGTTGCCCAGCCCTACCATGCTCGCGGTGATCCCGCTCACCGTGCCAGTGAAAGTCGGCGAGGCCAGGTTCGCTTTCAAGGCCATGTTGCCATT
>JACCDI010062696.1_pt1 | contig 15179 bp, 8 predicted proteins | sample 7442791 | NCBI WGS metagenome assembly JACCDI01 (sample SAMN15323434, study PRJNA562643) | freshwater metagenome | isolation source: river surface water | place: USA:Blue River Watershed | collected 2017-08-15 | reverse complement strand
GCAGAGATTTTTTGTTGCTCATATTATTGTGACAAGTCATAGCCTCCACAATTTTCTGAAACTTGTAATACCTTGTTGCTCTTATTGTCCTTCTGTAAAAGTTTCTTTCACCTTCAATTTATGTTTCTTTTCTTTTCAATTCTGAATTTTTTCTTTAACTCTTCCCTAATTTATTTTTGTGCCCCGTATATTTTGAGAATTTTTCATAGATTCTTCACTTAGATTTGGACATTCTTCATCTCCATGCCCTTCTGGGACTAACTGCTATCACTTGAAAAACTGTTTGCACAGTTTTTACTCTTAAACTGACAAACCAGGAGCAGTGGCAACCTCAAAATATCTGCTAATATTGATGAGATATTCTCTCCTCTTATCCAATGTGAAGTTGCTTGAAAGTTGAAAGTATCTTGACAATGAAATCAGACAAACAAACTTTAACTCATCATTTGAATGGAATATCTTGTAACTCTAGTTAGTGAGTGACTGTTTGCTTTTGTCAAAGTAGAAAATATGATATATTGTGATGTAATCCTTTGACTTAACATAAACTCCTTTCTTCCAAAAATCAATACTATTGAGCCAATTTGGTTTCATGTTGTTCCACTACCTCATCTGGTTTTCATGTTTATATGATTTTCTTGTGGTATTTTTGCTTTAAAAGATTGTAATTATAATTGCAATATTTTTGTTTGCCCCTTGATATAGAAAATAAGTGAGGCTTTTTGAATTTGATCATGGTTTTATTCATGTTTTGACATATGACCTGTATAGTTGTTGCAAAGCAGAACAAGGACTTAGTGGTCAATCTGGGTGTAACCCCATAGTGAATCTTCCATTGAATATGACAAATACAAAATATTAAATGTGCGTGACAATGAATGAATAATTCACAAAATAAAGCACACCTAATGATAACAATAAAAATTGTCTTCTTGTCCACCCTATGCCTCATCCCATTTTTTACATGAATGACATCATGTCACAAACATTGTGTATCTTTTGTGATGACTAGTGTATTTTCTTCTAATGCTCTCCCCTTTGCCACATCTTTCCCACAGCAGCTCCAAGCTTATTGACCATGTCTCATTATGCCTTGTACTGCCAATTATTATCTTTTTTCTTTGAGGTGAGATTCTTGGACACTTTCCTCACCTAACTCTTTGTCATCATTACCTTGGGAATTTCATCAATGATTTCAAAGCACTTTTTGCAGGTACCCTTGTCTTATACTTATACAATTAGATTACAATGGCAGAAGATCTCAAAGCAACTAAATGATACAACACTATCCAGATCCAATCCATCTGGTAATGCATCATTTTAAAAAGACTGGTTTTGTCACTGACTATGGATGTTGATCGTTCTGTGAATTTTGTTTGAGAATTCGATGACTTGCCCTTGACAAAGCAACAATGTGAAAGATTCCATGCTTGGTGTAGTGGGGTGTAAGGAAAATGGTTTTCACTTTGACCCCCATATAGGTTCTAAAAGAAGGGGCAACAAGTTTTATTGTTGGAGTGTCAGAATATTGCTTCAAAGTATTCAAAGTAATTGTTCAATGAATTCAAAATGCCAAATGATCTACTCATATTTTTATTGTTTCCCATCCCCTATTCAATAGGGGCTTGTCTTGAGGCCTAATATTCATGCTCTCAATGTAGATCTGGTGGCTTGTGTTGTGTAAACAAAAGAAAGAATGGCAACAAAGACAAATATGGTGTTATATCTGTAGTAGTTGCCATTTGCCATACCATCACCATTGTCATTACTGATGCTGTTATATTTGCCAATGACTGCTTCCTGAAAGAAGAATCAACAATCATTCTCAAAGGTAAGTGTTTTGCAAATAAAAAGGAAATTTACAAAAAACAGAAACATGATTTTCCTTCCCATCGACACTGCTGTCTCCCTTGTAATTGTCATTGCAATTGCCATAGCCAACCACAGCTCTTTGAGGGAGAGCCATCATTTTTTCTGTTTGAAGTGAGTGCTGACCTTAGGAAATTAGCATACTGCTTCTTCTCAGAGAGTTTTACATCCTTCTCTATGTTTGACAACAGTTGATGATAATGGGTTGTAGTTAGTAAATTGTTGTGTCATTGCATTGTCATTACATTGTCATTTAGAGTTACTTGAAAATATTCAAATATTTTTAAAGATATAAAGCATTTTGGGCAATGAATATTGGAGGCTGGTGAAGGAAATATTTCTATCCTCTATCCCATCTTTTGATAGGATTTTGCATTTCCTTGGAGCTTTGAGTCATTTGCTGGGTATAAGATTACAATTGGGGTGAGAGGGGAGCATGGTATTATTGGAGACATCTAATATTGTGTTCATCAGGGGTTGAGCAGTGTTGGATAAATATGAGGTTGATATGGTTGTGGGTTTGAGGTGCATGTGATTAAACTGGAAAACTGCATCAATTACACATCTCATTGAAAAGTTTTTTGTTCTGATGAAAATATTTAACTAATCAATAATAAAAACAAAACATTCTGCCAAATTTCATTATACTATCAAAATGATTGTCTCATTCAGCTCTATTGAATGGGTTCTGAAATAAAAAACTGATATCAAATTGTATTGCATATTTGAAAATTTTCCTCATGTTGAATTCTTTTTTGTGTATTCCTCAACATTTGCCACTTGAGTATATTAAACAAGCATCAAATGATTGCAATATTGTAGAAATTCTTGCAATATTAGAGTGAATTTGTGGTGGCATTCAAAATTCTCACTCTGGTAATTGCTGCAACACCAACAAATGTCCTGGCATCATTTGATGCCTCCTAAACATCAGTTGATTCTGTATCATTGTGTGTTCTGTGGTTGGAGTAATGTCACAGGAAATTTGTGGATTAACTGGCTTTGCATAATCATTACAATAGGTGCAAAATCACCTTAGGTCCATAGTGTAGCAAGACAGAGAGCGTGGCTCTACATTATCTGCATCGTTAAAAGCACTGGAAGTTTGTTATATTATTGTATTGAATTCAATCAGGGGAAACACTCAATGTAGATAACCTTCTAGTCTTATATTTTGAGATAAACATCACTTTTAGTAGTAGCCTCTGCCAACACCACCGTGTCCGCGTTGGCCATAGATCTCATAGTCGCCCCCGCCATATCTCATTCCATTGCCGTAAGAAAGGTTTCCCGTCATTGCACCGTAATTACCATACCCTCTCGTTTGTTGCATTTGATATGGTGAGGACAACATACTATGCTGCACTTGAACTCCTCTATCAGGCATCGGTCTATTTCCAAAAATCAAAGCCCGGACCAAACGCCTTATTGCTTTGTATAGAATATAAGACATGCTCAAAGTTAGAGTCCATCGAAATGCTGCCAATCTTCTCCTACGAATGATTTCAGTTTGGGTCAAAATTTCTTCTTCCTCCGCATTGAGTCTAACGCCTTCCGGGATTACGGCTTCGTTTTTGCCCCTAGAAATCCACCTTTTTCCGTTTGTTCCTAATTTCTTTGAGTCCAACAATTCCCCAATGTCCTCCAGGGAAGAAATTTTGCACCATTCGTTGACCTGCCCTACTGCGTTCTCAACCATTCCCTTCATGCTGTCGTAAACATGTCTGATTTGTTGTGCATTCATTCCAACAATTTGCACCGCTTGACCCAAGGAGAACACCACACTCTGAATCCCAAATAAAAATTGATTCAGAGAAAATAGCCACTGAGAACCCATCATCCCACCCCCGTACATCCCCATGCCCATGCCCATCCCGTACATTCCCATTCCCCCGTACATTCCTGGCATCATTCCCATACCCATCATGCCACCGCCGTATCCCATACTTCCATATCCCCCATATGAAGTTCCCGTGGGAATGGAAGACGACGTCGCTTCTCCGTGTGCATCATCAACGCCACTCCCGTCCAAATGAATTTCTTCGTCGACTCCGTCTTGCTGTTGCTGTTGCTGTTGTTGAGTCGTTGCGCTTGTAGCAGCAGATTTATTCTTAGCGACAACCATCGCAGAAGAAGATGAGGGCGCTGCAGAGGCGGCTTTCCGATTGCTCGTCATTCCCGACAATTTATTTTTCGGTTTTGTTTTAAGTTTTATAGAGGTCGTTTTGCGAGGGGACGTCATAATAATCAAATTATCTTGATTGTTACCCTGATCACTTTCAACTGTTTCGCTGTGTGACAGAACTGTTGGCTGGAGGACGTTTCATCGAAATATTAGAGGGAGAGATGGGTTTTAAATCTGTAGAGGTCAATGAGAAATTGCTCGAGTCGTCAAGTGTGTGAGAAAACAGTTTAAGAGCATAAAAATAATATCATGTAATATATTACTAAAAAATCAGGAGGGTCTTTTACTAAACCTTTTTTCTCTGCCAATTGTATGGTACAATAAGGTACCGTAGTACGATACGAAAGAGGATTGGAACGATCGATAGCTCCTGCTGGAAGACGGATTAGCGATAATTTCTACTTGATTCCTATGTTTGAATATACCGAAAAAATCGCTAATCCGGTGTATTGGACACCAATTAAAATGCCATTATGTATTATAATTTTTATGTCATTTGTAACAGGCATGTACATAATCACATGATAACAAGTCACAATGACAAAAAATAGAATGGAGCTGCAGTCAATTTTTGCACCAAACACACTTGAGGGAACATGCAAAAAGCAACAATTGGAACCATCTGAGATTTGGCTATCAAAAAATACCCCTGATCAACTGAATTTCACAGCTTGCAAATCTTCTGACATATAATATATACATTTTGTGTTTTTGTGTATATCCACATCAAAAGATCCGCATTCCATATTGGCCCTATACCAAATGCTGAACCTGTGCACCACTATTTTCACCCAGTTCCCTATGCATGCAAAGCAATCATCAAAAAGTATACAGCACATAGTTGAAATTAGCATTCTTGAAGAGGGGTAGAGAGCCTCAGAGTGGATAAAATCCTGATTCATTCTAAAAATTATGCATCAGGCAATTTCTTTTTGTTTTGGCTTGCTAAAAATGCTAACCAAATCCATATCATGCAACAAGATACAGAATACAATATATTCTCACAACATGACACCTTGATGCAATACTAAACCTTTGAACTCAACATAGAGTCCAACAAGTTGTGAGCTACTATACCTTTTGGGAATTACAATTGTTTGTCCATAGGCATAAAATATGCCACTGATATTGCTCAACCAGTCATGAAACAACTATCCTGAGGACTTGATGACACTGATGTTTACCTAGATAATACAAAGCATTCTCCAAAATTTGAGAGCACCACACAATTCTTTTCATTAAAATTCACAAAAGTCTTGAGTTTAAAGTCAACAACTTATACGTTAATCCCCTCAAGTGTGAATGAGAATTAAAAAACAGCTGACTGTGATATTGGCTCACATCATCCAGTCTCAAACCTTTGAAGAAACTTATTTCAACAATTATACAACAAGATTCACCAGTATAATCAAACATAAAGGAAGTGAGTGGTTTTCTTTGTTCAATGAACACACACCACTTGAAGTGGCCAAAACTGGTACATTCCCTCAAACCCTTATCACACAAGTCCACCAAAACTTTCCAAAAGATGCCAGAAATGGCTCAAGCCCCAAGCCTTCAGAATTATAAACACTATCCTGGTAATAGATGTCCTCATGGGATTATCTAACAAAATATATCATTCTATATAAACATGGATGCTTCCAACATCCAACAGGGAGATGTCATCATCCAACAAGACATAAAGTTACAAATTGATCAGGACATTTCCCAAAACACAACAGAAATACAAAATTTTGGAAGTGGACCTCCTCCTCATTGTTAAGGTCCTTGTTGCATTTTTGTCATTGCTCTTTGGTGCTAAACTTGTATAAACAGGTCACAAACATCAAACCTTTTTCAGACATAGCTGCTGCCTAGTAATGCAATTGTGTTTTTTCATGAAAATATTTGGACATTCCTACCATACTCTTCCATCCCAGTAAGAAAATTTCATTGCCAACATGTTTTCACATTTGCCCAACTGCAATATGATGCCTATTCCAGAGAAAGTGGTGACACATAGTTCTCCATCCCCCTCTACAACTTCACTTCTAATGGCCTTTGCACAAGCAATGGCCCCAATGTCATCACATACTTCATACATTAACCATGTTGAATAATGCCACAACCAAACAAGTTTACCTCTTATAGATCCACACAGCAACGTGCGGTTACTGATACAAAAACTGATAAGTACACTGCTATAAAACATATCCATAGATTCCAAAACATGTATTCTGCTTTTACCTTCATACATACAAAAGAAATGATTGAATCATCAAACTAGTTTTACCACATCTACTTCTCACATTACAGATGAAAATGCTCATAAATAGCAAATGAGCAACATATCATCAGCTTGATATCAGAAATGCTATTGATAGTTTCCATGCTGTGACACCAGCAATTCCAATTCCACATAAAACCCATAGCCTATTACCAAATTGCGAACTTACCAACACACCATGCTATAAGGTATCAATAGACCTGATTTAACCATCATGATGTAAAACAGAGTGCTTCAAAAGTGTCTTCTCATAATGAAAGTTAAGATACTATTACCAATCTTGTTGATTTCACTCACATCAACACCAACACTAGCAATATCACTACTAGAAATTTTCTCAAGTGGTGCACTGGATATCCATGCCTAATTCAGGTTATCCATGAAAAAAATGGTGATTTCAAAGGATATGACTTTAGTCATCTCTTCCAAGTATTGAGAATCAATGACATCTCCAATAACAATAAGAATCCATGGACCAATGAAATCTGCAAATAATTTATGAGACTAGGGCAACTGGCAACCATGCCCTGAAGACTGTTGCTATTATGGATACCACAAACTTGACAATATGTCTTGCAGCTCCTTGACAATAAGTCTTGCTACGAAAATGCATTCAAAGAGATCTGTTGTCTTGTCAGTATGAAATATGAAAGCAAGCCCAAGTGCCATTGAATTCTCAGGACATACCTCATAAATACCTCTCATTGGAGAGTGTCAAACAATAGCTTTCCAAAACCTTGTAAACAATACAATCTTGATAGCCATGCAATGGTGCATCAACAACAATCATACAAAAAAGAAATGTAATAAAATGTTACCACACTATTAAAGGCAAACTTGCCATTAAAATCTCAAATATCTAACCCTTTTGATGTTAAATGCATTCATTTAATCATTTGTTATCATGCAGATCATTGCTGGTGCTAGAGAACAAATTAATGTTGGTCACACTATCCTCTACAAAGACCCTCTAGTACACTTGAAAGTTTGATTGCAGTGGGGAGTGTGTACTGTGCACTATCTGTGAAAGCATCACACTATTTCATATAATCACTCTTGAGATTCCCAATTGAAATTTAGTATTGCTCACATCCTAGCATCATAGTTGGCAAATTTTGTCACAACATCAGATAATGTTCTCCACCAGTCTTCTCTTTGAGTAATTTGGATTTAATTGATAACATTATAAATTCCACTTCGGTTTTCTAGAAATTATGCACCTCACTCTTTTTGAAAAAAATATGAATTTGATTACAACAGAAACGTGATCAATACTATCCACCTCTTATTCAAAACAAAAAGGAGATTATGTTTGAGGCAAGATTGTCCACCTTGCCAGATTCAATATATATTTTTAAATCTCAGCTTTCAATGATGCTTAGAGAAACTATTCATGTTCAATGTCTGGTCAGTGTTGTTTATTTCAGTTGAACACTGGATGTGCATATCTTTCCACATTGTTCAATAATCACAGGGTAAAGTGCGATCCATAGATATATATGAAGATCTTAGACTTATGTAATCATAGTAGGTTTCATCTACATATATCCACCATCCACCAAAAGCAATAATTGCGTTTCATTCAAAACTTAACTCTGATGCAAACTTGCTTTATTGAAAAAATACAGTACAATGTATGTTGTATAAAAAATAAATTGTCCTCCTTAAGATTGCATGCTTACTTTGCTGGTTTTTCCAATGGATAAAAGCAAAGAGGGAATCTTCTGTTCTATACATCAATTACAGTTTAATAATATGATTTGCATTGCAAATTACAACATAAAATGACAGATAATATCACAGTAAAAAACTAAATTAACATGTTATTGATGGTAATTTTTCAAAATCATGTCACAAAACAGTCCTTTTTAACAATGTTTCACATTTTACTGATGATGCAAAAAAAATAATCATTTCAGTTGAAGAATAAATGTACTCCAATTAAAAGTCATTCCTACAAATTTTACAGAAGCTAATGTCTGGTGAGAGGGAATTTTTTCATTTTCTATAAGTTTCACATGCCAGTGGGTGAAAATCAATTCAAAATTTTGCAATTGAATTGTAGTAATAATTAATATTATTCCATGGATTACTAGTTGATATTCATTCTTGTTTAATCCTTTTTGTTTCAATATTAAATAGATAGTAATGAATTTTGATACAGATAGTGTGGATTGTCCATTCAGCAATTCCAGTAAATGACATCAACAGAGGATATTGAGTTAGATGGATGGCCTTTTTAAAAAACTGTGCAAGATGGTAATTGTAATTTTCTTAGTCAACATCAAAAATCAAGGCATTTAATTGAACCCTCTTAAAATACTTCATGATTACTTGGTACATTATTAAGAATAAAGCAAATTATTAAGAAGAAAGAGAAAAAATATGATGTATTCTTTGGACAACATCAGTATGGTTGAAGTATGAACAAAATGTAAAAATGCAAAATTGCTGAAAATTTGGCATCAAGCAGACTTGTTTTCAAATAACCAAGATTTTATTATTCCTGATGACTTACACGACAAAAAATTCATCCAAATCTATCTTCCACCACATCATTAATGAGACAAATCTTCAATAATGAACAAGTTCGAATCATTTTCCTTGATTTTTATTCTCAGCTTTATTATTTTGTCCATAATATCTACATGTTCTTTATAAAAACATCAAATCCCTGTCCAACTGAAACTGCAATTTGCAAGCTTTCATTTTTCCTGTCAAGGGTATCAAGGGTTGTGCCTCACCCCCCCCCTCTGTTGTACCTACCCTATTCTTCTCTTTTAATTATCTCACAACTCCTTTGTTTTTTTTTGTACAAAAATATTTCTTATACTTATGATGTCAACCTCCAGTCAAAACTACACACATCAAATTGATTGACCTGCAGTGGCAAATATTGATTCAAAAATTTGAATGATTTTATAATCATAAAATTTAATTGGTAGCACAAAAATAGCCAGTCACAAGTTAAAGAATTCACATTAGTTTTATTGATTTGTTTGATTCAAATTAAGTTTATTCATGATCCTATAAACCTCACTTGCACATTTGTCTTTGTCCCCCTTGCACTCTAAAATAATATGATATTTAACCCAATCAGTTGACATAGAGATCATGATTCTCATTCTATGTACAACATTTCCATAGAACTGGTAGAAATATCCTTTGGGATATTTGGAGCCTAGGACATCATAGATTCTTTCTTTTTTGTTCTAAAAAATTTTTCAATTAAAGTAGCAAACAGAAAATGAAACAAAGACATTCTACTAATTCTAATAATCATGTATCTACACCAAAAATATGAAATACATTTATTATTGTACAATGAACAAGTTATCATGTGTAAGTAAAGCATTGTGAACACTACAGCAATGCATTAAATGTAACAATAATATGAGAATATAAAACAAGATAATAGTAGAAAAAGTGAGTTTTATTCAACCCTGTTCCAAATAAATGGTACAAAATAACTCTTACAGGATTGGAAGCTAAGTACCTTGAAGAATCAATTTTTCAATTAATTATCAATCAATTTTAAATTGCATCATTCCATGCCAACAAAAACAGAGTGAAAGAATTTAAAAACAAGACATTCTGATGATTGTGTTTATGGTCCTTACTGGCAAATAATAAAGTACCAAGAAAGTACTATACAAGAGAAGATTACTCTGCATCCAAGGAAACAAGGGGTGCATCATCTCTAGAAAACTGAAATGCAGTTTATAATGTTATCAACCATGTCCAAATCACACAAAGAGAAGACTGGTGCAGAGCATTATCTGATGTTGCAACACAATTTGTCAACTACAATGCTAGGATGTGAACAATACTAAATTTCAATCATCCCATGAGATCTGTTCCATTGGGAATCTCAAGAATGTGATTACGTGAAATAGTGTGAGCACCAGCTGTCAAGAGTGCATTGTCTGTAAGGAATTTGAAAGTTATTGTTTACCATTCTGGCAATATCACTCATTGTTATTTAGCATCAGGAAATTGTAAAGAATCTTATTATTGAACTTGTTGTCTGCTATATATAATCAAGGTTCACAAGCATATCATCCTCTAGAAATTAATATTTGTCCTTTAGCCAGTTTTTCATTTGACTCAATATAAGCTGTTATCACTGCATTATTACAAAAATCCTGAGAAGAAGATCAAATAATGATGTCTTAGTGGCATGATTCATCACAGGATATGAAGTTTGGGGGTTGAAAATGATATTACTATTGAAATCAAAGGACAAAATTTATGTCAACATGACAGACTTGTGTCAGCTTGTTTTCTTCTCTCAGTATTTGGAACTAGAGACATGACTAAAAATATTCTAATATTTTAGTTTTGTCTGTTGATAATACTTTTTATACAATTGGAAAATATTGTTCTACACGGTTTTGAGCAGGTGGCAAGTACTACTAGGAGTCATATTTCTTTGGTCACACTTACAAGGATATATGGAGAGTTGTAGGTTAAATTCAACCACAGTCTATGGATCAGCAAAATTGTTGATAAAGTTATATTGATGGGTATGATTATGGTGTTGGTTATTTTGTAGTTAATTTCATTGGCAATAACTTGACAGCTTTTGCAGTGAGTGCTACAAACCTGATAGAGGCACTGGTACATGTTCTCTTTGATCAGTGAAATACAGTCACCTTTAAATCCTTTTTCATTATCAGCTTAGTTGGTTTCTGTTATGCATGTTGTAGCCATACCCTGGACATAGTGCAGAGAAGAAAAAATGCACTCAAATCCAATGGATAACATGTCCTGTCTGGAAATTGCTTCTTTTTCAGTAGTCATGTGGCTTGGTTGTATCTGTACCTCTCAGTCAAATATCCTTCAATGATATTGATTGATATCTCAACATCAAAATCTTTCAGGAAAAAGACCTTTAATTCAATTCCTACATTGATAATGAAAATGAAAATAAAAATGAAAACAATTCAATTTGCATTTTTGGGTATATATTTTGAGTTCCAAAGTACAATCATGACATTTATTTCAAATCCACCAAAGAAACACATTTCATAACATTCTTTTTTCAACTTATTGTTTGAACCTTCATCTCGTTTTTTCTTGATTTTCACTTCTCATATCAAAATAAAATGGAAAGGTTAGAAACTGGCAACATCCTCTTGCTAAGTGCTGCAAAAAACTACCAAAAATAATCAACATTTTCAGTCTGGTGAACACTGTCTGAATTTGACTCATTGTCCACTTGATAAAAGTAAAAAATGGAAACCAAGTGGTAATTGTACTTGTATCAAAGCAGCCCATCCAATAACTTATTACTGAAAAATACTACAAAAAACATGCATTGCTCAAATTCAAAATTTAATAAAAAGTTGACAAAGTTAAATACAAAATGAAGCAGAAGATAAAAATAATTAAACTTTTAAAAATCGTTCAATCTAAAAACTATTTTTTAAAGTTTTGTTGTTTTACCTTCAAAATTCCCCTTGAGAGTGTACCTCGCCAAAAGGTACTTGAGGTCAACAATAAATTTTTAAAATTCCAATCTTTGTTAAAAAGTTGCTTGACAAGAGAGCAATAATATATATTGGAAGTGACTTGAGGATGATATGCTGATAAAAAAGGGACACTTATTCCAGACAAGTAAAATAAGAATGATGAAATTATTTGAATATGATATCTTATGGAAGGAGAGAACTGGTGCAGTGCACCAAGTTATGTTCTGACACCATTTGCTAACTATTGCTTGGGAATAAATAGGGAGCAGTAACCATCCTCTGGAATCAGTAATCTTGTGATCATGAGAATGGAAATATAGGAAATAGGAAATAGTGTAATAATTTTTATGTGTGTTACAATTTCCCACACTTTAATGGACCCTACATCTAGTCTTTATATGGAGTGGTGCAGTGGATATTTATGCATTCCATCACATCAACATGGAGCTGTATGGTATCAATACTATTCATGTGAAAACATGTCCTTTCAAATTGTTCAAGGCTTTGAAAGGGAGATCGCATTTGATAGATTACTCATATTTCTGAACTTGTTGTCCAATGGTGTAATTATAATTCCCAAGTCATTAAATGGCTTTCAAGGGGTCAGTGTTTATAAGACTCATTGATTGTAAATTATGGGGTTCCATTGTGCAATTGGGGGGTAATTGAGAAGGATATCTTTGGAAAATGCAAGAGCACCTCAACTTACCTTTTTGATTGTGAATATATTAGGCTGCATTGAATACAATTTAGCTACAAAACTGTCATCCACTATGTTTAAGTATCTTGTAGAATTTATGGTGGTTGTGATTCCTGATATGTCTTGAGCACAATTGGAATTGTCTAACGCAAGCAAATACAGATAAAATTTGATATTATATTGTGGATATGTTCAATACTAGTGAATAATAATGTGATGCAGTATACCATCATACATTTCAAGAATCTATTGCAATTGGAGAGTTTGAGAATCCTACAGATTTGTTGACAAAAGTCTTGTTCAGTGAAAAGAAAAGGTTTGTGAAATGACATTTGAGGGGAATAGATCAAATAGGGCATTACAGAGGGAGGGAATAAGGAACAAATTGGACAGACAGTGTATGTACATATGGAACCAGAATTAGCAAAAGGTGGAACAGGTCAATGTCAGAACCAGAACACTGCAAAGGAAAGCAACATATGCACATCATGACAATAGGGGGGCTGTGTGAGAGCTATACCCATCATAGCTTTTAATTTTACCTTAACAAATATTGGTAGATCACTCACTTAGTGATTGACTGGGCCATGGCCACCAGTGTTGCAACATGTCAACATGTTTTTTTATCTAATATCGGTCTAATAGATTTAATTGACTTTCAATAAAAGAAATGAAAACAGTTAAAAGTCAATCCCATTGGTTCATGATGTATGATAATGATAAGACACAATTTATATGATTTCACACATGTTCCAAACTAACTATTGTACTTATTTTTTAGTCACAAACTGTATGAATGAAGTGTTTTTTCATCACCTACATAATTTTGCCAATCCAGTATTCTTTTGGTGGCTTGAAGGAGTATATGGACAGCAGAGAGGAGCAATAGCTGTAGAGAGCAACTCTCTCTAGAGATTTTGTAAACATTGAAGGTAGGTGAGAGTGGTATGAAAAGAGAAATTAAACAACAATGGCTTCTACTCAGTATATGGGATTTAGTTGTTGACGCCAACACTCTTTAAGATCTAGTCAAAGCCACTAAATTGTTGGTCATTTTCTGGGATTCTCAATGGCTTTGAATACTCTCTTGATTTCTTTTATACTTTGTTATGTTTACTTTATTTCTTTTGGCCCTCATCTTTTTAAATATTGATTACTGAATCACTATCCACATAGGTTAAAACTTCCCCAAACACCATGCTCACTCCAATCAAAAGCTCTTTTATCTTCTAAGCCATACATACATATGTGAACACTTAGTAAACAACATTGTCTGCATCTAATATCTCTTCCTTCTGTCATGCCATTTCATAGCTCATCCGTAGTATCTTGCATTTCCTTGCAGTGCCCACTTATTTTGAGCCGCAGCTCTTAAGTTATCAACCATATTTCAATGAAGCCTCCAATGGCCATGAATCTGAATCATCTGACAAAGAACCAAGCATCAAAGAGAGGCCTTTTGCTCGCAAATCCAAATAGAATGTCATTTTGACACCAATCTGAACAAAGTAATAGGCTTTCAGAGCTTCTTCTAAATGAGCTATATCAATCAAGCCCCCCATAGTGAATGTAGCATATGATCCAGATGCATGTGATGCTGCATTTTGTGCAATATTATATTCTGATAGAAATGATAGAGTGACACATTGAGGAACATTTATCAGGCCAAAAAACCACATTTTTTAGCCATTGATATGACTTTTCCAAATCATCCTCTGGGAAAAGGATTTTTTGATCATTTGCTGTTGCATCTATTTGAGGAAAGCAATTCTCATCACATCCTGATGTAGACAAAAAATACAAGAGACAAAAAGTCGATGGTCTGAACAGTCCATTTGTTGTGTCATTGTCTCATACTTCATCACATATGCACTGATATCACAAAACTGAAGAGGAAGTAACAATGATGAACCAATTCAAAAGTATTCCTCACAGTCATCTACTGACCCGCCCATTTCAAGAAAAGACCAAGAAACTCTGTAAGATGTACAATTGCTTCAATGCGGACTTACCCATTTTTACCACCATGATAGATGATGATCATGCTCCCACTTGAAACAGTTTTTATCCACTCTCTCAACACATTTGTTGTAAGATCCTCAACAAGAGACTTGGAAATGTAGAGAGAATATCTAAATTTCAATGTACTGATATTCTTGACAAGGGGGCCTTCTAGATAAGTTGGAAATAGATCAGCAACTGTGTTTTATCAATGGAGCAATCAATGAATTGATCAATTTAAGTGAGACAGGATTTTTGAGGTTAAATCCTCCCAGTCCAGTGGATATAATTATTACGCCTATTATAACCCTTATTGTTGTTGTAATGGAATTCTACAAATGACAAATGACGCTGGAGTATATTAGAATGCATTGCATATTTGGTGATGTTGATTCTCTAGATGTTCACAAAGAGAGAAATATTATTTTTTGGTGATTATCCTGATGCCCTATAGAAGTCAAGTGGAACAAACATATTGTTTGCTTCTGTCATTTATGAATGTATTATAATTATTTTATACACAATGTCTGAAATTTCTAGACATATTCTTGAATCAACAGATTTACTTTCAGGTGATGAGATATTTGAGGACTCAGTTGCACTTTACCTTGATTTAACCTTGGTTCAACCTTGGTTCAACCTTGGTTCAACCTTGGTTCAACCTTGGTTCAACCTTGGTTC
>JACCDI011326388.1_pt1 | contig 15182 bp, 10 predicted proteins | sample 7442791 | NCBI WGS metagenome assembly JACCDI01 (sample SAMN15323434, study PRJNA562643) | freshwater metagenome | isolation source: river surface water | place: USA:Blue River Watershed | collected 2017-08-15 | reverse complement strand
TTGGTGCTCGACTTTGACCATTTGGTCGACATGTTGACGAGATTGACGAAGAAGTCATTCGTCAGCTGCCCCGGACGATCCGTGAACACGCCATGCGCGGCACCGCCGGTATTGGCATTCAGCGCGCGCAGGCCGCCGACCAGCACGGTCATTTCGGGTGCCGTCAGCTTCAGCTGATTGGCGCGATCCACAAGCATTTCAGCCGGCGACATATAGGCGCCTGCGCTGTAATAATTGCGGAAGCCATCTGCTGTTGGTTCCAGCGCGGCAAAGGATGCCGCATCCGTCTGGGCTTGTGTTGCATCGGTCCGGCCCGGAGTGAAGGGCAGGGTCAGCTCATGCCCGGCCTGCTTGGCCGCCTGTTCGACAGCGGCATTGCCGCCCAGCACGATCAGGTCCGCCAGCGAGACTTTCTTCCCATCCTTACGGCCCTTGTTAAAGTCCTTTTGGATGGCTTCCAGCGCTGCCACTGTCTTGGCGATTTCTGCCGGATTGTTCACGGCCCAGTTCTTTTGCGGGTCGAGACGCAGGCGGGCGCCATTGGCCCCACCACGCATGTCTGATGCGCGGAAGCTAGAGGCGGCTGCCCATGCTGTCCGCACCAGTTCAGGCCCGCTCAGGCCCGAGGCCAGGACCTTGGTCTTCAGCTGCGCGATATCGGCAGTGTCGATCATCGCATAATCAGCTGCCGGCACAGCATCTTGCCACAACAGCACATCCTTTGGCGCTTCCGTGCCAAGATAGCGCGTGCGCGGGCCAAGGTCGCGGTGCGTCAGCTTGAACCAAGCCTTGGCAAAAGCCAGTTCAAAGTCCTGCGGCTTTTTGCGGAAGCGATCCGAAATCTTGCGATAGGCCGGATCAAATTTCAGCGCGAGATCGGTCGTGAACATGATCGGCGCGTGGCGCTTATTCGGGTCATGCGCATCGGGCACCATATTGGCGGCGGCCGCATTGTCGGGGATCCACTGGGTCGCGCCATTGGGGCTCTTGGTCTTTACCCAATTAAAGGCAAAGAGATTGTCCAGATATTGCGTGGTCCATTGCGTCGGCGCAGAGGTCCATGCGCCTTCCAAGCCGCTGGTTGTTGTATCTTCGGCATTGCCCTTGCCGCACTTATTCTTCCAGCCAAAGCCTTGCTCTTCCAAGCCTGCCGCAGCCGGCTCTACGCCCACGCACTTGGCAGCATCGCGCGCGCCATGCGCCTTGCCAAAGGTGTGGCCGCCCGCAATCAGCGCGACCGTTTCTTCGTCATTCATGGCCATCCGACCAAAGGTTTCACGAATGTCCTTGGCGGCCAGCAGCGGATCTGGATTGCCATTCGGCCCTTCTGGGTTAACGTAAATCAAACCCATCTGCACCGCGGCCAGCGGACGCTGGAGCTGGCGGTCACCAGAATAGCGCTTGTCATCCAAGAACTTGGTTTCCGGGCCCCAGTAAAGCTCATCGCCTTCCCAGTCATCAACACGGCCACCGGCAAAGCCGTAGGTTTTAAAGCCCATCGATTCCAAAGCGACATTGCCCGTCAGGATCATCAAGTCCGCCCAGCTGATCTGGCGGCCATATTTTTGCTTGATGGGCCACAACAGGCGCCGGGCCTTGTCGAGGTTGACGTTGTCCGGCCAGCTGTTGAGCGGTTCAAAGCGGATTTGGCCGCCGTCAGACCCACCACGGCCATCGAGCGTGCGGTACGTGCCCGCGCTATGCCAGGCGAGGCGAATGAAGAAGGGGCCATAATTGCCATAATCAGCCGGCCACCAATCTTGCGAGGTGGTCAACACCTTTTGGATATCAGCCTTCACAGCTGCCAGATCGAGCTTCTTAAACTCTTCGGCATAATTATAGTCGGCACCCAGCGGGTTGGACGCGGCCGCGTGCTGACGCAGCGGAGACAGGTCAAGCCGGTCGGGCCACCATGTCTTGTTGGTCATGGGCTTGGGCGCCATTTGCATCGGGGGCGATGCCATCGCGGGTGAGGCAACGGCCACTGCCAATGCCATCAGCGAAACCAGTCTCTTCGTCATAAAACTCTCCTGCTTATACCAAGGATGACATCATCCATGCCCGCGCGGATAGTAAATTGTGAAACCGATTTATTTGGAGACTGTGATTGATCTAGCCGATCAATGGATTTGGAAGGGCTGGGCGCTTGTGCGGGTTAGTCGCGGATGTAATTGGGCGCGCGCTTTTCCATAAAAGCGCGCATCCCTTCGGCCACATTGGGGCTGGCGCTGGTCATCAGCTGATTGCGGTTTTCAATTGCCATCGCGGCTTCAAGGCTGGGGGCGTCGATGGAGAGAGACAGACCCTCTTTCGTCATCCGCAATCCCTTGGGCGATGCGGCAAGCATCTCAAGCGCCAGCGCCTCGGCTGTCGCCTCAAGCTGATCTTCCGGCACGACATCTGACACCAGCCCCGTCGCCAGCGCGCGCTGGGCATGGATGAATCTGCCCGTCAGCATCAATTCCGCAGCCACGCTGCTGCCCACGGCACGTGGCAGGAAATAGCTGACCCCCATATCGCAGGCGGACAGGCCGAGCTTAATGAAGGCGGCATTCATCCGCGCCGTCTCGGCTGCAATCCGCACGTCGGCGGCGAGTGCAAAAGCAAATCCCCCGCCAGACGCTGCACCTTGCACGGCGGCAATAATTGGCTGGGGGCAACGGCGCATTTTCACATAGACATCCGCCAAATAGCCTTGAAAGCCAAAGCCGCCGCCAAAGGGAATGTCGTCAGGCCTGCCACCGGCAAATTCCTTAATGTCGAGCCCCGCGCAAAAAGCACGTCCCGCCCCGCGCATGACGACAACGCGGACTTGGGCGTCATTATAAAGCCGCCCAAAATAGTCAGTCAGATCATGCACCATTTGGAGGTTGATGGCGTTGAGGGCCTCAGGCCGGTTCAGCGTCAGCCAGTCCACATCGCCGCGCTTTTCAATCATCAGGGTTTCATAAGCCTGGCTGGTCATGGCCGTGTGCCTCCTTCATTTTCGTCTGTTTTGCTCAAGGCGGGGGGCTTGGCAAGCGGGGGCATCGGCGCGCGCGGTGGGGCAGATCCGCCGCGATGACGCCTTTACTGCGCAGCCTATGCGGCAAGGGAGAGGGAGAAACGAGCGCGTTAAATGATTGGGGCGTTCTCAACGCTGCCCAGCATTGCCAGCATCCGTCGCGTCGCATCATCGGTAAGGGCTACAAAAATTCGGCGTGCGTCTGCCGGGTCTGTCCAGCGACGCACTAAGCCCCGGTCCGCCAGTTCGCGGATTTTGCGGATGGCAGTGGATGCCGGCACAGAGGCGGCAATGGCCACGCTCGTCACCGATTCTTGGCGATTCTCAATATGGGCGGCCGTCAATTCCAGCAAAATGTCCCATGAGGGGTCTGAAAAGAGATCGCCCTCAAAATATTTCTGCCGGTTGCGTCGCGCCTTGATAATGGCCTTAAGGACTGAGGGGTGGATTGCGTTGGGATTGGCCATGGCGGCGGCGACATCTTCATCTGAATCAGTCTCATCGCGCTGGCTAACGCCCAGCTTGTCCATCAACGCGCTTAGCGAGGTTTGGATGTGCGCGATGGACTCTTCCACCCGCGCTGTCGCCCCGCTTGGCCCGCTGGCAACAAGGCGCAGGGCTGCCCGCTCAATGGCTGCGCTAAATTTATCGCGCGCAATTGGTTTGCTTAGAAAATCGATAACGCCATGTTGCATGGCCTGAACGGCCAATTCAACTGAAGGGCTGGCCGTTAGAAGGATGGACAGAAAACTACGACCATTTTGGCAGCTTTCTCCGAGCTTTCCAACCAAATCCAGCCCTGTTTCCCCGGATAAAGTGGCGTCGCAAATGACCAAATTAATCTCAGGGCGGCTTGAAAACAGCTGGACGGCCTCATCGCTAGACGATGCGGTAAGGCAGTAATGACCCATGGATTGAACCGCTTCGGCCTGCTCCAACAGGGCTGTGCGGTCGCTGTCCACCAGCAGGACATATAGCGCCATGCGCTGGGCGGACTGTATGTTTCCTTCCAACATGATGCGCAATTCTACCCCACCAAGTCGGCACAATCCTCGACGTCCAAAAGACGATCGGTATTGGCCGCGCCCTCGCGGCATGACCGCTTCTGAAACAAACTACAACCGAATCAGAATGATAAGAACCAAAAACGCTGCCATTTTGCATCGTTTCGGCTGTGGAGAAGTTGGCAAGTGCCGATGTTGGGCGTCTATCGAGGCCCGCGATGATGTTATCCCCAAGTCCTTAAGCCGAATCTGTTAACATCTGCATGGGCTGTGCTTAAGGTCTGAACATGCCCTTTTCGCCCTTCGTCCCTTTGCGTGTTTTTTCAGCTTTCACTATGCTGGAGGGCGCGATTAGCCCGAAAGACATTGCCAAGCGAGCGAAGGAACTGGGCTTTCCCGCCGTCGCCTTGTGCGATCGCAATGGATTATATGCGGCACCGCAAATCTCTGACGCCTGCAAAAGTGCGGGCGTGCAGCCGATTATTGGGACATTATTGTCCATTTTGCGCCCTGGGCGGCCCGAAGGCGCACCGCCTGTTTATGATTGGCTGGCGCTCTACGCGCAGGATGAAGCGGGCTATAATAATCTGTGTGCGCTCGTTTCTGCCGCGCATCTTGCGCGTCCCGTGGAAGAGCCGCCCCATGTGACATGGGATAAGTTGGCCCACCATAAAGACAGCTTGATCGCGCTGACGGCGGGCGGCGAAGGTGCCCTGTGCCGCCTTTTGGCGGAAGACCAGCCAGCCGCCGCACACAGCTATGCCCAGGCCTTGGCAGGGCTTTTCCCCAATCGGCTCTATGTTGAAATTTCGCGTCGGTTGGACCCCGTGGAAGGGGCATCAGAAGAAGCCCTGTTGGATCTTGCCTATCAGCTAGACTTGCCTCTCGTGGCGACCAACCCGGCGTGCTATGCCGAGGCAGATTTCCACCCCGCGCATGATGCCATGCTGTGTATTTCTGCAAGCGCCTATATTGACAGCCCCGACCGGGCCAGAAGCTCTCCTGATGCTTGGATGAAGCCGGCAAAGGAAATGCAACGCCTGTTTGAGGATCTGCCGGAGGCGCTGGCAAACACGCTGGTGGTTGCGCAACGCTGCGCCGTAATGGCCCCCAAGCGCGCGCCAATTTTGCCGACTGTGGGAGATAAAGAGGTCGAGGCCGACCAGCTTCGGGCCGATGCCCGCGCAGGGCTAGAAAAGCGTTTGGAATTGATCGCCGATGCGGATCGGGACGCCTATTTTGCGCGGCTTGATTTTGAGTTGGATGTTATCATCCAGATGGGCTTTCCTGCCTATTTCCTCATCGTTGCAGATTTTATCAAATGGGCGAAGGAGCAGGGCATTGCCGTGGGTCCTGGCCGTGGGTCGGGCGCAGGCTCGGTTGTTGCCTGGGCGCTTACAATTACCGATCTTGATCCGATTAAGTTGGGCCTGCTCTTTGAACGCTTTTTGAACCCCGAACGCGTTTCCATGCCCGACTTTGATATCGATTTCTGCGAAACGCGGCGTGGCGAAGTGATCCGCTATGTCCAGCAGAAATATGGCGCAGATCATGTCGCGCAGATCATCACGTTCGGTACGATGAAGGCCCGCGCCGTGCTTAAGGACACGGGCCGCGTGCTGCAAATGAGCTATGGTCAGGTTGACCGGCTGGCTAAGTTGATCCCCAACCACCCGACGGACCCTTGGACGCTCGACCGCGCCTTGAATGGCGTACCGGAATTGGCCGCTGAGTATAAGGGGGAATATCAGGTCCGCCAGCTGCTCGACTTGGCGATGAAGCTGGAAGGCCTGCCGCGCCACAGCTCGACCCACGCAGCGGGCGTGGTGATTGGCGATCGTCCGCTGGATCAGTTGGTGCCGCTCTATCGCGATCCGCGTTCCGATATGCCCGTCACGCAATTTGACATGAAATATGTCGAAGGCGCCGGGCTGGTGAAGTTTGACTTTCTTGGCCTCAAAACGCTCTCAGTCATTCAGCGCGCGCTGGAATTGATTGAGCGGCGCACGGCCACGCGGCCCGATCTCGATACCCTGAGCTGGGATGATCCGGCTGTCTATGCGCTGCTCCAAAAGGGCGATACGGTGGGCGTGTTCCAGTTGGAATCTGAAGGGATGCGCCGCACGCTTGCAGCTGTCCGCCCATCCAATTTTGGCGACATCATTGCGCTCGTCTCGCTCTATCGGCCGGGCCCGATGGATAACATTCCGCTCTTTGGCGATCGTAAAAATGGCCGCGTGCCCATTGAATATCCGCACCCGCTGCTGGAGGGTATTCTCTCTGAGACCTATGGCATTTTCGTCTATCAGGAACAGGTGATGCAGGCGGCGCAGATCCTCGCCGGCTATACCTTGGGCGGCGCCGATATGTTGCGTCGTGCGATGGGCAAAAAGATCAAATCAGAGATGGATGAACAGCGCGCCATTTTCGTGAATGGCTGTGCCGAGCATAATCAAATAGATGCCGCCAAGGCCAATGAGCTGTTCGACTTAATTGATAAGTTTGCAGGCTATGGCTTCAACAAATCCCACGCCGCCGCTTATGCGCTGCTCGCTTATCAGACCGCGTGGTTGAAAGCGCATTATCCGGCAGATTTCTTCGCTGCCTCAATGAGCTTTGATATTTCCAACACCGAAAAGCTCTCCATCTTCATGGATGATATGCGGCGTTTGGGGGTTCCCAGCCTTGCGCCGTGCATCAACCATAGTGGCGCCGATTTTGAGGTGGAGCCTACCGAGGAAGAGGCGCTTGCCGTGCGCTATGCCTTGGGTGCGCTCAAAGGCGTTGGCGAAGGCGCAATGGAACAGGTCGTTGCCGAACGGGTGACCAAGGGCCCGTTCAAATCGCTCGATGATTTTGCCGATCGCATCAATCCGCGCCTGCTCAATCGTCGCCAGATTGAAAGCCTTGCCGCGGCGGGGGCATTTGACAGCATCGAGCCCAATCGCGCGGGCGTGCATGCTATGGCAGAAACGTTGCTGGCCGTCGCCGCCTCAGCAGATGCCCAACGCACCAGCGGGCAGGGCGGCTTGTTCGGTGGGGAAGAACATAAGGTGGAAGCCATTAAGCTGCCTGCCAATGCGCATTGGTCGCTGGCTGACCGGATGGCGCAAGAGCGCGAAGCCTTTGGCTTTTATTTCTCGGCCCACCCCATTGACCGTTATCGCCATGTGGCGGCGGCGCATGGGGCGCGGACCTATGCCGCGCTGTGTGCCCAGCCTGCCCCGGCGGATGGCGGGCGCACAGGTGCGGTCATGGCCGTGCTGGTGGAAGATGTGCGTTGGCGCACCTCAGCACGCGGCCGCCGCTATGCCAATTGCGCGATGTCAGATGCGACCGGCCAATTCATCGCCAGTTGCTTTGACGAATTGACAGCCAAGGATTTGGAAGAGGCAGCTAAGGACAATAGCTGCGGCCTGTTGACGGTAGAACTGGACCGCCAGCCGGGAGAAGAAACCCCGCGTATCACCGTGAAGCGCATTCAGCCAATGGAAGGCTTGCAGGCCAATGCCCGGTTGAAGGCTGTCGTGCGCACATCAGATATAAAGGCGCTGGCGAGCCTTGCCCAATTGCTTGACGCCGCAGGCAGCGGGCGCGGCGAAGTCATCCTCGACGCGCCGTTGGACGGCGGCCAGACTGCCACGGTCCGCCTCGGCCGCAATTTCGCGCTCGATGCAGAATTGGCCGCGCGGATTGAAGCAATGGAGGGGATTGAAGCCGTCACCCTCTCCGCGGCAGACAGCCCGCGTTTGGCGTTGGTGTCTTAACGCCTTTGGCCGAGCCAATGGATGCTGAAACAAGTTCAGCATGACGGGGTGTATGTTTTTAAACGTCATCCTGAACTTGTTTCAGGATCCATCAACGCCGCAGTTCAAGACAATGGCTCGAAGCCCAAGCCAATAGCCAAATCATGCCAATCGGGATTGTCCTGCTCAATCAAGTTCGTCTTCCAGTCGCGACGCCAGTTCTTCAATTGCTTTTCGCGCGCGATGGCAGTTGGCATGTCCTCAAACATCTCAAAGCGGACGAGCCGGTGGATGTGGTGGTCTTTGGTAAACCCCGCAATGAGCCCCTCCCGATGCTGGTGTAGCCGGGCCAACAGGTCGCTCGTGACCCCAATATACAAAGTCCCGTGCCGCCGACTGGCGAGTATGTAGACGCATGGCCGTTTGCCCATTCTGAAAGGCTAGGCGGCAATGGATGCTGAAACAAGTTCAGCATGACGGGGTGTATGTTTTTAAACGTCATCCTGAACTTGATTCAGGATCCATTAGCCCCAAGACAAACAGCTTTAATCCGCGAACAGCAGCACCGGCGTTTCAAGCAGCTTTTTCACTGTCTGCACAAAGCTGGCGGCGTCCCAGCCATCGACCACGCGGTGGTCGCAGCTGATGGACAAGTTCATCAGCTTGGCACGGACAATGTCATCGCCCCGGAAAACGGGTCGCTCGATAATCCGATTGGGGCCAATAATTGCAACTTCAGGCCGGTTGATAACGGGCGTTGTTGCAACACCCCCCAGGGGCCCAAGCGACGTGATGGTCAGCGTAGAGCCGGTCAGTTCGGCGGCGCTTGCTTTGCCAGAGCGCGCGGCGTCCGCCAGCCGGGTAATCTCATCTGCCAATTGCCAGATATTCTTGGCCTGTGCATCGCGGATAACAGGCACCATCAGCCCCGCATCAGTCTGCGTTGCCATGCCGAGGTGAACAGCGCCATGACGCGTGACCACGCCGGCCTCATCGTCATAGCGGGCATTGATCATCGGAAATTCAGGTAGCGCCTTGCAAATCGCAACAATCAACAGCGGCAACAGCGTGAGCTTGGGTCGGTTGCCGCGATGCGCATTCAAATCGGCCCGCATTGCTTCCAGCGCGGTCACGTCAATTTCTTCAACATAGCTGAAATGCGGGATATGCCGTTTTGACGCCGCCATATTTTCAGCAATGCGGCGGCGCAGGCCAACGACACGCACCTCTTCATCCGCGCGCACGGGTGCCGCAGCGGCATAACCCTGATGGCCGTGATAGGTCAGATAGGCATCCAGATCCGCATGGCGGATGCGGCCGCCCTCTCGCGCCTTTACCTGCGATAGATCAATGCCCAAATCGCGTGCGCGTGCCCGCACCGCAGGCGAGGCGAGCGCCTGTGCAGAAGGCTGCGGCACAGCGATCTCGGTCGCATCCGGATGTGGGGCCGGAACATAAGGCGTTGGTGTCGGCGCGGGCTCTATAACCGGTGCAGGGGCAGCTACGGGAGCCGACGGAGCGGGCGCGGGGGCAGCCTCTTCTGCGGCATCCGTCTCAATCACCAATAGAGTTGCGCCAATCGCCACCATATCGCCGACGTCCCCTGCGATTTCGATGACTTTGCCAGAGACAGGCGATTCCATTTCAACTGTTGCCTTGTCCGTCATCATGTCGGCGACAGGCTGGTCCTCGGCCACGCGGTCCCCGGGCCGGACGTGCCATGCCACCACCTCAGCTTCGGCAATGCCTTCGCCAATATCTGGCAGGCGGAATTCAAAGCGCGCCATGTGTCAGTCCCTCCAAATCAGTCCCGCATCACTTTTTCGATGGCCATGCCAATCCGGATTGGTCCGGGGAAATAGGCCCATTCAAGGCTGTGGGGATAGGGTGTGTCAAAGCCGGTGACGCGCTCAATGGGCGCCTCAAGATGATAGAAGCAACGCTCCTGCACTTGCGCGGCGAGTTCGGCGCCAAAGCCTGAGGTCCGCGTGGCTTCATGCACAATCAGGCACCGGCCCGTCTTTTTGACGGACGTCTCAATTGTCTCAATATCGAGCGGCATCAGCGTGCGCAGATCAATCACATCGGCCTCCACGCCCAGTTCTTCAATGGCGGCCAGCGCCACATGCACCATTGTGCCATAGGCCAGCACGGTCAGGTCTTGTCCCTCGCGCACGACGGCGGCCTTGCCGAGTGGAATGGTGTAATGCCCCTCGGGCACCTCGCTTGCCGGATGCTTGGCCCAAGGCTGCACCGGGCGGTCATAATGGCCGTCAAAGGGGCCGTTATAAATGCGCTTGGGTTCAAAGAAGATAACAGGATCATTATCTTCAATCGCCGCCAGCAACAGGCCCTTGGCATCATAGGGCGTGGAGGGGATTACGGTTTTCAGCCCGGCGACATGCGTGAAAATCCCCTCGGGGGATTGGCTGTGCGTCTGCCCGCCGAAAATGCCCCCGCCAAAGGGGGAGCGGACCGTGATCGGCATCGCCCATTGTCCGGCAGAGCGATAGCGGATGCGCGCCGCTTCTGACACAAGCTGATCCAGCGCGGGGTAGATATAATCGGCAAATTGAATTTCCGGCACGGGGCGCAAGCCATAGGCCGCCATGCCCACCGCCACGCCCACAATGCCACATTCGGTAATGGGTGTATCAAAGCTGCGCGTGGCGCCATATTTGGCCTGCAGGCCCGCCGTCGCGCGGAAAACGCCACCAAAATAGCCAACATCTTCGCCAAACACGACAACGCGGTCGTCGCGGCCCATCGCCACGTCCATCGCGCTGTTGATCGCTTCGATCATGTTCATCCGGCGGCTGGTCATGGCTGGCCCCCATCGCCCTGTTCGGGCCATTTGCGCATGCGTTCAGCCAGCATTTGGGCCTGCTGTTCCTTCAGATGCTGGGGCAGCGTCTCAAACACATCCTCAAACATTGTCTCAAGCGGCTGGTGCAGGCCATGGCCCAGAATGCCGTTCTGCTCGGCCTCTTTTTGCGCCGCCTTCACGGCTTCGGCGCATTCCAAATCCATCGCGGCGTGGCGGTCTTCATCCCATTCGCCCAGCGATATGAGATGCGCTTTCAGCCGCGCAATGGGGTCTCCCAAGGGCCATTTGGCGCGTTCATCGGCGGAGCGATAGGCGCTGGGGTCATCCGATGTGCTGTGCCCTTCGGCACGATAGGTGAAATGCTCAATCAGCGTGGGGCCGTTGTTCGTCCGTGCGCGTTCCGCCGCCCAAGCGGTTGCTGCATAGACGGCCAGTGGATCATTGCCATCGACACGCAGGCCCGCCACGCCATAGCCAATGGCGCGCGCGGCAAAGGTTGTCGCTTCGCCTCCGGCAAAACCTACGAATGAGCTAATCGCCCATTGATTGTTAACAACATTGATGATGACGGGTGCGCGATACACCGTCGCAAAGGTCATCGCGGCGTGAAAATCCCCTTCCGCGGTTGATCCTTCGCCACACCAGGCGGCCGCAATGCGCGTATCCCCGCGTGAGGCGCTGGCCATTGCCCAGCCCACAGCTTGGGGCAATTGAGTGGCCAAGTTGCCGGAGACAGTGAAAAAGCCATGGTCGGGCGCGGAATACATAATCGGCAATTGCCGGCCTTTAAGCGCATCGCCTGTGTTGGAATAAATCTGGTTGATCATCTCAACCAGCGGATAGCCCCGCGTGATCAAAATCCCCTGCTGGCGGTAAGAGGGGAAGCACATATCCTCAAAATCCAGCGCATGCGTCTGCCCAATGGCGACAGCCTCTTCGCCGGTGCATTTCATGTAAAAGCTGGTTTTGCCCTGCCGTTGGGCACGGAACATGCGATCATCAAAGGCGCGCGTCAGCGCCATGTCACGCAGCATTTGGCGCAGCGTCTCGGGTGAAAGGCGCGGATCCCAAGCACCGACGGCTTGGCCCCGATCATCCAGCACACGCACCAAGCCATAAGCCATATCGTGCAGGCTATGTGGTTCAGCCCAGCTATCAGGGCGGCGCGTTTCCCCGGCGGGTGGCACCTGAATATGGGAAAAGTCTGCCTCCTCGCCCGGACGCCTGGGTGGCTCCGGAATATGGAGCGCCAGCGGTGGAATGTTCGTGCGACGTGAGTCGATGTTCATAACAACGCATTGTAATAAAATTACGTGATCTGATCCAGCGTCTCAATTGTTCGCTTGGGTTTCGTCAGGCCAGTGCCTAATCTTGGCCAATGATCCGCCCTGTCCTGTTATCCGTCTTCTTCTTGTCCTCAACGGCTTATGCGCAGCCAATGGCCTGTGCTGTGCCCGATATTTCGACGCCACTCGCCGTTGAAATTGCCCCAGCAGCAGAGGTGAAGCGGGTGCCAGTCCAAGGCTATTTGCTGTCCTTAAGCTGGTCTCCCCAATATTGTCGGGGGCGGCAAAGTGTGGCGCAGGATGCGGGGCAGTGTGGGCCTCAGGCGCGGTTTGGCTTTGTGGTGCATGGCCTTTGGCCTGAAGGGGAGGCCCAACACGATCCGGCTTGGTGTGCGCCAGCCAAGCCTCTCTCGCCGCAGCTGATGCGCCAACATTTTTGCATGACGCCTTCGGCGGCGCTGCTCCAGCATGAATGGGCCAAGCATGGCACCTGCATGACAGATGATCCCGCCACATATTTTGAAACAGGCGCCCAGTTATATCGCAGGCTGCGCTTTCCCGATATGCGTGTTCTCTCGCGCCAGACGCACAGCACGGCCAGTTTTGCCGCCGCATTTGCCCGCGCCAATGCTGGGCTGCGGCCCGATATGCTGCGCATTATGATTGACCAGTCTGGCTGGCTGAAGGAAGTCCGCTTGTGCCTTGGCCGGGATGTGCGCCCCCGGCCTTGCCCTATGGGAGAACCGGGCAAACCAGATCAGCGCCCCGTGCGCATCTGGCGGCGTTAATTGCGGGCGTTGGCCAAAGTGTTGAGGGGGTGATGGCCGGTCCCATTGGTAGCAAAACCGGTTAATTGCGGCGCCACGAGGGACCAGCGCAGCGGCTGGGCAAGGGGAATATACAGCTGCTCGGCCATAATTGCTCGATCCGCTTCGGCATAGAGCCGGGCCCGCTCTGCCTTATTGGCGCGCTTGGCAATCGACAGGGCATCGCGCGTGGCAGCACTGCACAACGGCGCCACGCCACAGGCAAAAGGTTGAAGATACCACAGCGCATTGGCCGTGGGCGCAACGTTATCAATCAGCCGCAAATCTGCCTGGGCGCTGGCCGTTACAAGCTGAAGATCAACACCAATGGGGCGCCAGTCACTGGCGAGATGCGCCCCCAATAGCCGCGCGCCTGCGCCCTTGGGCAGGGCCAGCCGAAGCGTGACACGATCGCCAAAATTCTGTGCAATCAGCGCGCGTGCCCGTGCTTTTCGGTCGGCTAAAGTCAGGCTGGCCCAATCCGCTTGTGCCGCAACATATTGATCAATTGGGCCGGGCATTAAGGTTTCGCTGCTGCTCCAATTGCGCGCGCCAAACCGTTGCAGCAGCGCAGTCCGGTCTACGGCCATGGCCAAGGCTTGGCGCAGGACACGGTTTTGCGCAGGGCCAGACGTGCGGGCGGGCACCAGCCCAAATAAGCCGGTTACGGGATCTATGCGGACATCACGGGCAGGGATCGCCGCCGCCGTAACAAGCGGGTAGCTGGCAAAATCGCCCCCCAAAACCAAGGCGGCATTGCGTTCGGCATAGCGGGCAACGGCGAGCGCTGCAGGCTCGCCACGGACGCGCCTTTCTGCCTGCTTCACTATGTCTTCATCCGGTTCTGGAACGGCGGCATTGAGCACAGGGCGAAGGATTTTGGCACTGGGATAGCTGCGATACAGAAAATAGGGGCCTGTGCCTCGACCCTTGCGTGTAATCGCCATGCGCGGATCTGCCAGCAACGCCAAAAGCCCGGGTTGCGGCTCTTTTAAGCGGATTTCCAGAACCGTCTCAGTCATGGGCAGAATTTGCTCCACTTGGCCGAACAACGGCCGCAGCGGATTGCGGCTGCTGGGGGCAAGCGAGGTCCGAAGGCTTAGGGCGACTTGTGCGGCGGTCACGGGCCGCCCGTCAGACCAGAGGCTGCGGCGAATGCGGAAGATGTAGCTTAGCCCATCATCCGTAACCATCCAACGCTCGGCCAAAGCGGGTTCAATTTCACCAGCGGCGTCAAATTGGACAAGGCCCTGCATCAAGGCCCCCGTCATCACCATGGCTGGCGCATCCAATGCCCGGCCATTGGGGTTGCCAACGCGTGCCTCTGAACCAATGACACTGACAGTCACAGCACCGCCCGGATCACGGGAGCATCCCGTAAGCCCGGTTAAGAGCGCAATCAGAGCAAGGGCGGAGTAACGCATTGCTTATGGATAGCGTGCTTATTGCTCGCCGTCACGGGGGCCCGATACCGGGCTCCACAACAAAAAATGGTGCGGACGGCGGGACTCGAACCCGCACTTCCAGAGGAAAGCAGATTTTAAGTCTGCTGCGTCTACCGGTTTCGCCACGTCCGCATGCGTGCCGCATCGTGGACTCCGCCGCCCCCGTCAAGCGTAAAGCTGCTGATCCTAAACCTTTGTCTTAAGAGACGTTCAGCCGCTGACGCATTTCCTTGCCCGGTTTGAAATAGGGCACCTTCTTGGATGGAATGTTGACAGATTGGCCCGTGCGCGGGTTTCGCCCTGTGCGAGCTTCGCGCCCGCGCGTCGAAAATGCGCCAAAGCCGCGCAGTTCAACGCGGCCACCTGACATGAGCTGGTCCACAATTTCATCAAAAAAGAGGGTGACAATCATGTCCACTTCACGGGCAGACAGATCAGGATTTTCTTCAGCCAGTTTTGAGACCAGCTCAGATCGTATCATATGCATACTCCCATGGCTGCCGCAGCGACTGGGGCCTGCCCGACAGTGTCGGACGGGCCCTGCCCAACGCCGGTATCGCCTAAAGGGCAACACCACGGGCAGGCGACAGATCCGCTGTCAAATAATGCCAAATTGGCATGGTTTGCAACTATTTCTGTCGAAACCGCGCAATGATTTCAGCGCATGTCACTAAATGCATGAAATTATTGGAATTTCCAGTGTCAGAAAACAAATCGGCCCGCCATGCACGAGGCAGGCGGGCCGAAAAGCTGTTGATTAGGCTCGTTTTACTTCTTGGTGTCGCGCGCCTTCAGCGCTTCGCCCAAGATGTCGCCCAGCGATGCGCCCGAATCGGACGAACCATATTGGGCCACAGCCTGCTTCTCTTCAGCAATCTGCATCGCCTTGACTGAGAAGTTGGGGTTCTTCGAGCGGTCAAAGCCGATGACCATCGCGTCAAACTTCTGACCAACCTGGAAGCGGTCCGGACGCTGTTCGTCGCGGTCGCGGCCAAGGTCGGCGCGCTTGATGAAGCCAATCGGGCCATCTTCGCCAGCCTGCACGTCGAGGCCGCCATCCTTGA
>JACCDI010632041.1_pt1 | contig 15183 bp, 13 predicted proteins | sample 7442791 | NCBI WGS metagenome assembly JACCDI01 (sample SAMN15323434, study PRJNA562643) | freshwater metagenome | isolation source: river surface water | place: USA:Blue River Watershed | collected 2017-08-15 | reverse complement strand
GTTATTTTCTTTTTGTCGTGCAGTGGCTCTTGTATATAGCGTTGTAGCGAATCGAAGGCATCACTATTGTGCGATTCGGCCAATCGCTTGAAACGCGTCCAAGGTAAGTTGGTCGATTGTACAGAGCACTGAAAATAATTGAAGTTTTTTGAGATGGCTTGAATAATATGTTTAGGTAACCAATTTTTTTCGAAGGTGGGTAAGAATAAGAAACCAGCAATTACCGCTAAGGCAGATCCGATGGTGGTACTAATGATGCGTTGTAGTAATACCGAATAACTCAACGCTTCATCTACCGAATATAAAAGCACCAAACTCAGCGTAATGAAAAAGGTAGAGATCGAATAACTTTTTCGGATAGTTACAATCATGCAGACAGCCGATATAAAAAACAAGACTTCTTTTAAGTGTAAGCTTGCTGGAGTGCTCAAGATTAGTCCGCCACCAATGGTGCCCAAGAGGGTGCCCGCAATGCGCTCCAGTGCTTTCTTATTGGTAGTAGCCACATACGGTTGCATTACAATAAGCGTTGTAAACGGAATCCAATAACCATAAGGGATATGAGCTACCCGATATAAAATAAAACCTAAAGTACTAGCTAGCGCTGCGCGCAAAGCAAATTTGAAAGTGAAGGTATTGATATTGAAAAGCGTTTTGCTGTGTTGCAACCATTCTTTAGGTTGGAGTATATACAAGGTTTTATACAAGCCATACGATTGTAAGGTCATAGGTTCTTTGCCTTGTTCGTTTAAGGTATTCAGCGTACTGCTGATCAATTTTAAAATGCGTTCATAACTTCTATAAATACTTAAGGCTGCCGCATCTACAGTTGTAGCTTGGGCAAGATGCTTTTTATAAAATAAATCGTTGAGTTTTTGCAATCTGTTTTTTTGTACTTGCACTAAAAGGTAATCTTCTTTTTTCAGCGAGAGCATATAGTAGGCCATACGATTACACAATTGCTCATGGGCTTTCATTACGCCGTACAAAGAAATGCAAACCAATTCTTTTTCTTTGTTATAGGCCAATTTGCGCAGCTCTTCTTCGAGATTTGCGGTAATGCTCCCAATCAAGGCAGCAGCTTTGCGTATATGGGCTAAGTGTAATTCCTGTTTGTTTTGTTGCTGTTCTTGATGCGCCAGTTTTGCATGAAACTGCAATGAATTATCCAATGCATGGCGCACTTCTCGCTCACTTAAATATACAGCGCGAATATTATTTTTCTTTCCTCTAAGATTAAAACCTTCCGATAAGGTATGTTGTAAAGCGGCAATACTCTTCCATATCAGTGCAATACTTCTGCGATAAGGTTTTTGAACGGGAATAAAAATGCTGAATAAAATACCTAAGAGCAAACTCCACAATCCTCCAATACCTATCCAAACAATGCGCTGTGGGAATACATCTTGCAAGGCACAAGGATGCGCATTGGTAAAAATGAACATAACAAAAATGCTAATGGCCAAACCACTACCACGCTCACCAATGTTTTTAAAGATGCCCGTAAGAAAGCCCACTATAAACATACAGCAAATGCTGAGCGAGAAAACGGTGCCGGAGATGCTTCCTAAAAATCCAAAGCTCATGGCCAATACTGTAGCTACTAAAAGGACTTTAATACGCTGCGTAAAATTTCCTTTGAGCTCCATCCATCCTATGGCTTCAGCGGTAAGCGTCATCATTGCAGCTTCGGCTTCGTGCTGCGTATACACGCCCCAAACTAAGGGTACACAAGCCGCAATCCCCATACGCAAACCCCAACTCAAGAGCGGCTCGAAACGATCGCTTTCGAGAAGCTTGTCTAAGGTGTGGAGCGAACGTAAAGCAACTGGCTTCTTCAAGGAGGATAGATTTTTTATGATTACAAAGTTAGGTTTTAATCACGGAGTTTTGATGGCTTTGAGCCGGGGACATATCCATTTTTTTGACTCAAAATTTTTAGGTACGAACTAAAACAAGTAGGTTTGTAAGATAATTTGAAAAGGATCATGAACAAGGTTTCTATTTTACAAGAAAAACAAGCAGCCGCTTTATTAGGAGGCGGTGCTGCGCGTATAGAAAGTCAGCATAAAAAAGGAAAATTAACAGCACGCGAACGCATTCAGTTACTACTAGACGAAGGTTCTTTTGAAGAGATTGGTATGTTGGTAGCGCATCGATGCAAAGATTTTGGCATGGAGCAAGAATCGTATTTAGGCGATGGTGTTATTACAGGATATGGAACCGTAAACGGTCGATTGATATATGTGTTCTCTCAAGACTTCACCGTGTTTGGTGGTAGCTTGTCGGAAACACATGCCGAAAAAATATGTAAGCTTATGGATTTGGCGGTGCAAAATGGCGCCCCATTAATTGGCTTGAATGATAGTGGTGGTGCGCGTATCCAAGAAGGCGTTGTGTCTTTGGGTGGCTATGCCGATATCTTTCATCGCAATGTAAAAGCATCGGGCGTTATTCCTCAGTTGTCGGCTATCATGGGCCCTTGCGCGGGTGGTGCGGTGTATTCTCCAGCCATTACCGATTTTATTTTAATGGTAGAAAAAACTTCCTACATGTTCGTTACCGGACCGAATGTAGTAAAAACGGTTACTCACGAAGAAGTAACGAGCGAAGAATTAGGTGGTGCTACTACTCACGCTTCTAAATCGGGAGTTACGCATTTTGCCATGGCCAACGAAGTAGAATGTATCGAGTATGTAAAAAAATTATTGAGCTATATGCCTCAAAATTGCGAAGAGGCAGCACCGCAATGGGAATATGAAATGGGCGATGAAGTACGCAGTGCCTTAAATACTATTGTGCCTGAAAGTGCTAATCAGCCTTATGATATGAAAGAGGTGATAGAGCAAGTGGTAGATGCCGATAGTTTCTTAGAAGTACACAAACAATATGCTGAAAATATCATCGTTGGTTTTGCACGCATTGGTGGAAGAAGTATTGGTGTTGTTGCCAATCAACCGGCATGCTTAGCGGGCGTATTAGATATCGAGGCTAGTAAAAAAGCAGCACGTTTTGTGCGCTTTTGCGATGCCTTCAACATTCCTTTATTGGTGCTTGTAGATGTGCCTGGTTTCTTACCCGGTACCGATCAAGAGTGGCATGGTATCATCACTAATGGAGCTAAATTATTATATGCTTTAAGCGAGGCTACGGTTCCTAAAATTACGGTGATTACCAGAAAAGCTTACGGTGGTGCTTATGATGTAATGAACTCTAAACATATTGGTGCCGACTTAAATTTTGCTTGGCCTAATGCAGAGATTGCCGTTATGGGTGCGAAAGGTGCAGCGGAAATTATTTTCAAAAAAGAAATTAGCGAAGCTGCCGATAGAGAAGCAAAATGGAAAGAAAAAGAACAAGAATACCTCGACAAATTTGCTAACCCTTATGGTGCTGCAGCAAGAGGCTTTATTGATGAAGTGATTCTTCCAGAGCAAACTCGTTTGAAATTGATAAAAGCCTATGCGATGTTAGAAAACAAACAAGTGGCTTCTCCTAAACGTAAACACGGTAATATTCCTTTATAAAAAAATAAAACACGACTTCGGTCGTGTTTTTTTCTATGCTTAGCCTACTGATACGCAGCGCAAAACATTGGATTGATCGGCAATACTATATGGCCCTGGTGGCTACGAGTATGCCCGCTGTTTTGTTTTACCAACAAGGCGCTTGGTCGCAGCGGAACGCTATTGCTTATGTAGCCCTTTTGTTTGTTGCTACCAGCACCGCCTATCAATGGCATCATGCCTTTTATCATCAGGCAACTAAGCCCGCATCGCTGCGTTCATTTTTACAAGCAGCCCCTCAAATGCGCCGACTCCTGCTAATGGCATTATTAAGTTTGGCTTTGCCCTGGCCAATCCTTATCTTGTTTGGACTATTAGCTTTAATCGCTTTAGCTTATTCCTATCCGCTTTTAGAAGTGTGGGGCATAGCTTCGCTCAATCGCTACGGATTACTCAAACCTTTTTTACTCAGTACCGTTTGGGTGCTAGCCACGGCGTTGTTGCCCATGTATATGATGGGAGCCCTACAGCCAATAGTGTTGTGGCAGTATAGCCTTATGGTGTGCTTGTCTTGTTGTCTTTTCGATGCTCGCGATGCTGCTAAAGATGCGCGCCATCAGGTGCGTACGCTTGCTAATCGTATGCGCAGCAGCACTTTTCATGCGCTTATGTATGGAGTCGTACTTGGCTATTGGGCTTTGGCATATCAGCAGCACGCCTTAGATGGAGTAGTTATAACAAGGGGCATAGCAGCGCTCTTATGTATTCGCTATTATGCCCTTTGTAGTGCTTATGTATTTGAAGTAGCCATCAATGGCTTACTTTTATTTTTTGCGCTGACGCAATTATTCGTCTAGTTTCAATACCGCTAAGAATGCTTCTTGCGGAATATCTACGCTACCAATTTGGCGCATACGTTTTTTACCTTCTTTCTGTTTCTCCAATAATTTTCGTTTACGAGAGATATCACCACCATAACATTTTGCCGTTACGTCTTTACGCATAGCAGAAATATTTTCGCGCGCTACAATTTTAGCGCCAATAGCAGCTTGGATAGCAATTAAGAATTGTTGACGCGGTAATAGTTCTTTTAATTTAGAACATAATTTACGTCCGAAATCTTGAGAGCGACTTCTATGAATCAAAGCACTCAAGGCATCTACTTTTTCACTGTTGAGTAAGATGTCCATTTTTACGATATCACTCTCTCTATAATCGATAGGGTAATAATCGAAAGAAGCATAACCGCGGGTGCTCGATTTTAATTTATCATAAAAATCAAATACAATCTCCGTTAGCGGCATCTCAAAAGTAAGTTCTACACGCGTAGGTGTCAAATAGGTTTGGTTGATGAGCATACCGCGTTTGCCCAAACACAAACTCATAATATTGCCAATATAATCGGGCGATGTAATGATTTGTGCGCGAATGAAAGGCTCTTCAAAACTTTTTAGTTTTGTAGGGTCTGGCATTTCGGTAGGGTTGTTCACAATGAGGGTTTCTCCGCTATTCAGGTGCGCAATAAAACTTACATTGGGTACGGTGGTAATTACAGTCTGATTAAACTCGCGCTCCAAACGCTCTTGGATAATCTCCATATGCAGCATACCTAAGAAGCCGCAACGGAAACCAAAACCTAAAGCTTGCGATGTTTCGGGCTCAAAAGTAAGCGAAGCATCGTTTAGCTGCAGTTTTTCCATACACTCTCTCAACTCTTCAAAATCGTCGGTTTCTACAGGGAAGATACCCGCAAATACCATGGGTTTTACCTCTTCAAAACCTTTTACGGTTTCTTGACTAGGATTTTTTAATAAGGTAATGGTATCTCCAACTTTTACTTCTTTTGCATTTTTAATACCCGTGATGATATAACCTACATCACCGGTGGTCACTTCGTTTTGTGGCGATAAGCCCATTTTCAAAACGCCCACTTCATCTGCATAATAGTCATTGCCACTATGTACAAATTTTACTTGGTCGTTCTTTTTAATGCTACCATTAAAAATTCTAAAATAAGCGATGATACCGCGGAAAGAGTTGAATACCGAATCGAAGATTAAGGCTTGCAAAGGCTCTTCTGGTTTTCCTTTAGGTGCCGGTATACGATCGATAACCGCCGTTAAAACCTCTTCAATGCCGATACCACTTTTGCCAGAGGCTAAGATGATATCTTCTGGTTTGCAACCAATTAGCTCTACGATCTGATCGGTTACTTCAGGTATCATAGCGCCTTCCATATCAATTTTGTTGATTACCGGAATAATCTCTAAATCGTTATCGAGGGCTAAATATAAATTGCTGATGGTTTGTGCTTGTATCCCTTGCGATGCATCTACCAATAATAGAGCTCCTTCGCAGGCAGCGAGGGCGCGCGATACCTCGTAGCTAAAATCTACGTGGCCGGGGGTATCTATAAGGTTGAGTTTATAGGTAGTGCCTTTCCAATCATAGCTCATCTGTATGGCGTGACTCTTAATGGTAATACCTTTTTCGCGCTCTAAGTCCATATCGTCTAAGAACTGCGCTTGCATATCTCGGTCGGAGATGGTTTTGGTAAATTCCAATAAACGATCGGCCAAGGTAGATTTACCGTGGTCGATATGAGCTATAATACAGAAGTTTCTAATGTTTTTCATAAGGATGCGTGCGCGAAATTACTAATTTTTATTTGTTTTGTGGGCTTGTAGGCCGAATACTTAGGGCGCTTTCCTTTATCCTTAGCAGGCGGCTATCTGTATAGGGCACAAAGCTTCTTGTGCAGGGCAGAAAAAGGGGAGAAAACCCCTATCATTAAATGAACCATTTGAGAATTTATTGATAACTTTAAATTGAAATTAAGTTTAGTCTCTGAATCCGGTAAAGGGTTAAGATGTATTTAGGAAAAAAGATGGTGATAAATACCTTCCTACTAACTTGCATTCTTCACATAAACATAATTTTCAAGATTAAAATAAAAAGGATTCTATTTTAGATCTAGACTATTTTTTATAGCTTAATAAAATGAAAATTAGTAACATTATATTATTTCTACTTATTCAAATTTTAATTTGTAATAGACTAATAGCACAAGGTACCTCCATTTGTTATTTCAAGTATGAAATTGAGAATATGATTTCAAGGTCAATAGATGAGCAATATTATTATTATGCTGTAGATAGTGCTAAATTGATAAAGTATAAAGGAGCAACCTACTATGGTTTTATTTTTAATAACGATACTACTAGATTAGATGGGTATATAAATTTTGATTTGAAATATTTTAAAATCAGATTTATTAATATAGATGATTTGCAAAGCTGTAAGGATACAAGTAATGTAATTCAAATTATTAGTACAATTAACAAAAGAAAATCACATGTTAAAAAAATGGGAATAATCGGTTGGGATTTCACTGTTAAAGCAAGTCGTGTAGATGATAAATTAGTTTTTGATGTTTCACGTAGTTTGCCATTACCAAGCCATTTAATTTTTGTTAATAAGATCATTTTTGATAACAAAATGAAGCCCTTTAAATTATTTTTAAAGATGCAAGGAGAAGGACAAGTTTATGAATTAAATAGAGTTTTATTGAGATGATTAAAATAGAAATTAGATATATTTTTTAATTTGGATATAACACGCAAGTAAAAGTAGATAAAATAGCAGGTGCTGGAAACCATACCACGGCTGAGTTTTGGGAGTATGATACGAGGCTTGGAAGGAGATGGAATAGGGACCCTGAACCTACATTTATGCAGCCTTTAATAACAATCCAATTTTGTTCGCTGACCCTGATGGTAAGTTTCCGATTATCCCAATTATAGCAGCAGCTATTATATCTCATCTAAGATAATGGAAAAGAGTGAGGGTAATGATGTAATTCGTACAGTTGGTTTTAGCATGCGACATCCTGTAAATCTGCGCTAGCACTGCTCAACAAACTCGGTGCATACACACAAAGACAATTTTTGAATTAAAGCCATTTAATCCAAGAGGAATTCAATTAGGTACAAAACAATTGAATAAATACAAATCACTTTTTAAACAGAATTATGGAGGTACTTGGAAAACAGTTTTAGACCACTATTAAAAATACTTACAATGGAGAAAAAAGAATTAACAAGCATTTTGAACGAGGTACTTGTTTCAATTGGATTTAAAAAGAAAGGGAATTATTGGGTAGTCAATAGTGATGAAATTACCAAAATGGTTAATCTTCAAAAATCGCAATTCAGTAATAGCTATTATGTAAACTACGGTTACATTTTAAATGCTGTTCCTTTAAACGGTTTGACTATGCATATTTTTAGTGGTTTAGGTTCTTTGGATAGCGATGAAAATACAAGAATCAAAGAGCTGTTAGACCTTGAAAACAAAATATCCAACGAGGACAGAGCCAGTGAATTAAAGAAGGTCTTGCTTGAAAAATTAGCAGCAAAAATTAGTTCAGTTAATACAGAGAAAGAAGTATTAGAGGAGTTGAAAAACCAACCACATTTAAACAATGTTCCTTTGGTCGTCAAACGACATTTTAATTTACCAGAATAAAGCAAAAGCCCCTCACGGGGCTTTTTTATTTTACATCATTGAGAACACTACTCAAAGCATCTTTTAATTTTTTCTTGCCTACGAGAGTATCAACAAGCGAGAAAGCGATTTTTTTCTTCCTCGTTAAGTTCTTCTACGAGTTTTTTTCATAATTGAGCCGTCATAAGAATTTACATCAGCCAGTTTATCATTGGTATCAAAAAAATCCGATAGTGTTAATTAAGATTATTAAAATTACTAATTTTTATTTGTTTTATGGGTTTGTAGGCCGAATGCTTAGGGCGCTTATCTTTATCCTCAGCAGGCGGCTATCTATATTGGGCACAAAGCTTCTTGTGTAGGGCAGAAAAAGGGGAGAAAACCCCTCTCCTTAAAAGTGTCTTTTGAGAATTTATTGATAACTTCGGTTAGCAATGAATAGTTCAGGCACTTATACCATTAGTTTTACACCCACACAGTCATTGGTGCAGTTAAGTATTGCGTATAGTTATTTTAACACGAATGCGAACACCTTGTGCTTTACCTTAGACAGTGTAAACTACCAACAGCAGAGTGCGAGTTTGAGCAGCACGCAGTTGGTGCAGGTAAGTAATAAAATCAACGACGGGTATCGGTTTGGGTATAACGGGCAAGAAAAAGTAGACGAAATAGCAGGTGCGGGCAACCACAACACGGCTGAGTTTTGGGAGTATGATACAAGGCTAGGAAGAAGATGGAATAGGGACCCTGAGATTTCAAAAAAAACCAAATCAATCATCCTATGCTACAAATTCAAATAATCCTATTTGGATGAGCGATCCATTGGGTAATTTAGAAGACTTTGTTCAAAACAAAAAATCGGGAGAAGTTAGTTGGGATAATAATGCCAACAGTCAAGCTACCACTAAAGAGGGTCAAACTTATTTAGGAAAGAATTTATCTTTTACATTTAATAGTTATATAAGCAATAATTATGATGGTCCTTTAGGGAGCTTTGTTGAAGGAAATAAATTAACAACAACTATAAACCTAATGGCTAATGAAAGAAGTAGTGGAGAATTAATAGGCTTATTTGCTACAAAAACAACCAAAATAGGCAAAACTTTTGGAATATTTCAAGGTAGAGATTATTATGCTGGTAAAGGAGGAAATAATAATTATTTTACTCAATCAGGAACTTCTATCAACTATGAGCAACACGCTAGTGTTCCTAGTTTTGAAGAAATTGGGTTAAATTCTATGGGATATAAAATAGTAGATGTTGCCCAAAAATTAAATATTAGCTATAATAAGAGTAGTGGTCAATTATCTGTAAATGCATTCACAAATATTTTTCCTTCTGCTACATTAAAACTTAATAACACTAATATGATTTTGATGAATTATTTGCAACCGTCTTTTAATTCTACACATGCAGCTCCAATTAAAGGTTGGACAAATCCAAGTCCATATAAAGATAATTTAGGTCCGCAACCAATAAGAGATTTTACTTATTACCCTTCTAAATTTTATAAAAAAAATTGATATGTTAAAACCCTCTTTTTTAAGCTTAAGTATTAGTGTTTTTTTGAAGTATTTTATTTTTTATTTATCATTAATGATTATAAATAAAGAATTTAAGATGATAGATCTAAGTAATTTGCGAAATGGACAAGATTTATTTTATTTTCTATGGTTAGTATTTTTTTTCCCAATAATTGATATAATAATGTTTGCAATTCCATTAGGCCTTAGTTTTAAAATAAAAAATAGATTGTTGTTTTTAATTAATATCATTGCAATTTTATTAATAGAGTACTTTACTTATGTTTATTTTACCTCGCATAAATTAGTTAATCGAGATGCTTTCTTAAAAGTTATTATTAATATTCTTTTACTTTCTATTCTTTTCTATAAAACGATCCGATTAAAATATTTAGATGATTAAATAAAGAGACCGGCACAGATGGTGTAAAATTACCTCAACTCATCTGCTGGCGATATCAATAAAAGCGTAACCGCATGAAGGATAGTTGCGGATAGCCAAGCCCTCAAGGGCACGCCAAAAAAATATGTTTTTTAAAATTAATGATACTTAGCTGAACAGCGCACCAAAGCACAACACCAAAAAAAAGGAGCCACAAGGCTCCTTTTTTATTATAAATCTTTTACAAGTAATACATTGGCCGTGGCCACAGCGCCTTCTTCTCGGCCTATAAAACTAAGCTCTTCGGTAGTGGTAGCTTTTATAGATACGGCATCGGTGCTTAGGTGTAAGATGCTGGCAATGCAGCTTTGCATAGCAGGCACATAAGGTTTTATCTTAGGAGCTTGTAGCAATAAGGTGCTATCGATATTTACAATGCTATACCCCTTGGCGCTAATAAGCTCGTAGGTTTTGGCAAGTAGTATTTTGCTATCAATATCTTTATACGCCGCACTGGTATCCGGAAAATGCACTCCAATATCGCCTAAGCCTAAGGCACCCAAAAGCGCATCGCAGATGGCATGCAAAAGCACATCGGCATCGCTATGGCCCAAGAGCCCTTGGTGGTGGGGTATCTGCACGCCGCCCAACCAAAGATCGCGGCCAGCTACCATTTTATGAAAATCTATGCCTTGTCCTATTCTATACATTACCAGATATTTAAATTATGCTCTTTGCCTGTTTCGGTAGCCAAGTCGTAACCCGCATCGGTATGGCGCAATACACCCATAGCCGGATCGTTGTGCAATACTCTACGCAAGCGTGCTTCGGCATCGGCACTACCATCGGCTACAATCACCATGCCGGCATGCAAGCTATAGCCCATACCTACACCGCCACCATGATGGAAGCTTACCCAGCTAGCACCACCAGCAGTATTAATCAACGCATTGAGTATTGGCCAATCGGCAACAGCATCGCTACCATCTTTCATTGCTTCTGTTTCGCGATTAGGCGATGCTACAGAGCCGCAATCCAAATGGTCTCTACCAATTACAATCGGTGCTTTTACTTTGCCGGTGCGCACTAATTCGTTGAATAATAAGCCGGCTTTTTCGCGCTCGCCCATACCCAACCAGCAAATGCGGGAAGGCAATCCTTGGAAAGCAATTTTTTCTTTGGCCATATCCAGCCAGCGGTGCAAGCCTTTATTGTCGGGGAATAGTTCTTTTAAAGCGGCATCGGTTGTATAAATATCTTCCGGATCGCCACTGAGCGCTACCCATCTAAATGGTCCTTTACCTTCGCAAAACAAAGGACGAATATAAGCAGGCACAAAACCAGGGAAATTAAACGCATTAGCAATGCCACGTTTGTCGTGCGCTTGGCCACGCAAATTATTACCATAGTCGAAGGTGATAGCACCTCTACTTTGCAATTCCAACATCAATTGCACGTGGTGTGCCATAGTGTCTAAAGAGCGTTGGGTATAGCTGTCTTTATCGCTTTCGCGCAAGGCATTAGCTTCTGCTACACTCAAGCCTTCTGGGAAATAACCAATAAGCTCATCGTGTGCCGATGTTTGGTCGGTAAGCGTATCAATGCTAATATTTCTATCAATTAAACGTTGCAATAAATCTACAATATTGCAGCATACGCCAATGGAAACCGCTTCGCCTGCTGCTTTTGCTGCTAATGCACGATCGATAGCCTCGTCTATAGATGCGGCTACTTCGTCTAAGTAGCGCGTTTCTATTCTTTTTTGTATGCGCCACGCTTCCATCTCTGCAACTAAAGCCACACCTTCGTTCATCGTAATGGCTAAAGGCTGAGCGCCACCCATACCGCCTAAGCCAGCCGTTACATTCAAGGTGCCTTTAAGGCTGCCCTTATAATGTTTGTTGGCTAAGGATAAATAAGTTTCGTAAGTGCCTTGCACAATTCCTTGCGATCCAATATAGATCCAGCTGCCAGCTGTCATTTGGCCATACATCATCAAGCCCTTGGCTTCTAGCTCGCGGAAATGCTCCCAGGTAGCCCAGCGACCCACCAAATTAGAATTGGCAATGATTACGCGCGGTGCATCTTTATGAGAGCGCAATACGCCTACGGGCTTACCGCTTTGCACCAAAAGGGTTTCGTCTTCTTCTAAGGTTTTCAAAAGCGCTAAGATTTTATCGAAGCTTTCCCAATCGCGTGCTGCTTTACCAATGCCGCCATATACCACCAGTTCTTCTGGTTTTTCGGCCACTTCAGGATCTAAATTATTTTGAATCATTCTATACGCTGCTTCGGCTACCCAGTTTTTACAATTTAGGGTATTGCCAGTAGGCGCTTTAATAATACGAGAGTTATCTTTATAGGTTGGCATTTTATTTTTTTTGTCAGCTGTGGTAGGGGTTTCGGCATTCGTTGCGTCGCACCCTTCAGCTGGGTTATTGGTTTCGTCGTTTATAGGGCTGCTATGGCTTGGTCTAAAATGTTGGCCATATCAGCTTCTGCTACACTTTGTTTATGAAATTCTTTTCCGCTTACTTGCTCATAAAGCTCTATATAGCGCTCAGAGATTGCTTGTACTACTTCGTCGGTCATCGTAGGCACTTGTTGTCCTTCTTTACCTTGAAAACCATTTTCCATCAACCACTCGCGTACAAATTCTTTACTCAATTGTTTTTGCGCTTCGCCTTTAGCTTGGCGTTCTTCAAAACCATCGGCATAGAAATAACGAGAGGAATCGGGCGTATGAATTTCGTCGATTAAATAAATGGTATCGCCAATAAAACCAAATTCATATTTGGTATCTACTAAAATCAATCCACGAGCAGCTGCTCTTTGCTTACCTCTTTCAAATAAAGCCAGTGCATACTGTTCTAGTTTCTCGTAGGTGCCTCGTTCGATAATTCCTCTGTTTATAATTTCTTCACGACTAATATCTTCATCGTGACCTTCGTGTGCTTTTGTTGTTGGTGTAAGAATAGGACTTGCAAAAAAATCATTTTCTTTTAAGCCCTCTGGTAAGTTCACACCGCATAAGCTGCGCAAGCCGCTTTTGTAAGTGCGCCAAGCATGGCCGGTAAGATTACCACGCACAACCATTTCCACCGGGAAGGTTTCGCATTTCAAGCCTACACTTGCATTAGGCAATGGGGTAGCTTTTAGCCAATTTGGTAAAATATCTTCGGTAGCTTTTAAAGACTCTGCAGCAATTTGGTTGAGCACTTGACCTTTGTATGGGATGGGGCGAGGTAATACTACATCAAATGCAGAAATACGATCACTTACGATCATCGCTAAAAATTGATCTTGAATGGTGTACACATCGCGTACTTTGCCTTTGTAAAAATTTGTCTGATTTTGGAGCGTTAACATTACTTGTTTTTTATAAAACAAAGATACAGCTGCTTTGTTGAAGCACATAAAAAGTTGTTAGAATTTATCCACGATTTATTTTGCTATCTTTAAAACTTCAATATCCTTCGTATGATTACGTATAGCCTTATAGGACTTACCTGTCTTATTTCTTTCCTCGCCTTCCAAAACGAACGTTTGTTTTCTGCTTTGGCCTTGCAACCTTCCCGCATCTATAGCGATCGCAGCAAAGCCTATCAAATGCTTAGCTATGGATTTGTTCATGCCGATTATCAGCATTTGATTTTCAATATGCTTTCTTTGTTTTTCTTTGCGCCGGCTATAGAAAATACCGTGTTCTCGTCGGGCGAGTTTATTTTTTTATACGCGAGTGCATTAGTTGTATCTGCTGTGCCGGGCTATTTAAAAAATAAGCAAAATGCGCGTTATAGCGCTGTGGGTGCGAGTGGGGCTGTAAGTGCGGTATTGTTTTCGTGCGTATTATTTATGCCTTGGAGTGTAATTTATATCAAGTTTATTTTCCCCTTGTATTTTATCTTATTTGCCTTGGGCTATGTGATCTATTCGTATGTAATGGGTAAGCGCCAATCCGATAATATTGGTCACGATGCGCATTTGTGGGGCGCCTTGTATGGCTTGGTTTTTACGATGCTTACGCATCCTGCTGTGATTCCTTATTTTATAGATCAATTGCAGCATCCGCCCTTCTTAAACTAATAAAAAAAAGCCCCGAAATTTCGGGGCTTTTTTTTATTTAGTTATGTGCTTATAATCTAGATTTGATAGCAGCGATATCAGCAATGCGTTTTTCTGCTAATTTGATAGCAGCGCCTTGTACGTGCATTTTTTCTGTTTCTGCATAATCGAAGATTTCTAAAGTGCGGTCGTAGATTTTTTCTACATTATTCATTACACGCTCTCTATTATATCCATCTAATTCTGCACCCACATTGATTAAGCCACCCGCATTGATTAAGAAATCGGGAGCATAAACAATACCTTTTTCAATTAGCATATTGCCATGTACGGTTTCATCAGCCAATTGGTTGTTGGCAGCACCTGCAATTACCGCGCAGTTCATTTTGCTAATGCTGTCGTCGTTGATGGTTGCGCCTAATGCACACGGTGCATAGATATCAAATGCTACATCCCACATGCCTTTAGTGTCTATCACTTCTACATTGCGGTGTGCATCTACCGTTTGTTTTATTTTTTGAGCATCAATATCAGTGATGTAAACTTTAGCGCCAGCTTCTACTAAATGTCCTACTAGGTATTGGCCTACATGACCTACACCTTGCACCATTACTTTCTTGCCATGTAAATCATCAGATCCAAATTGTTTTTTAGCAGCTGCTTTCATACCAATGAAAACGCCATAAGCTGTAAACGGAGAAGGATCGCCACTACCACCCATATATTCCGGAACGCCCGTTACATGTTTGGTTTCTAAAGCAATATATTCCATATCTCTAGCCGCTGTATTTACATCTTCAGCAGTGATATATTTTCCGTTTAGGCTATTTACGAATTTACCGTATCTGCGCCACAACGCTTCTGATTTCATTTTAGGATCCGCTATAATAACCGCTTTACCACCACCTAAATTTAAGCCGCTGATAGCTGCTTTATAGGTCATGCCTCTACTCAAACGCAAAGCATCTACTACAGCGTCTTGATGGCTAGCATAATTCCATAAACGCGTACCACCTAAAGCAGAACCTAAAGTAGTATTGTGAATAGCAATGATAGCGCTTAGTCCGCTTTGTTTGTCATGGCAGAAAACTACTTGCTCATGACCCATTTCTTGCATTAAATCAAACGTTGATGGATGCATAATTTTATTGGTTTTAGGGTGCAAACCTACTATTTATTTTCAAATAGATGAAATTTGCT
>JACCDI011398239.1_pt1 | contig 15196 bp, 15 predicted proteins | sample 7442791 | NCBI WGS metagenome assembly JACCDI01 (sample SAMN15323434, study PRJNA562643) | freshwater metagenome | isolation source: river surface water | place: USA:Blue River Watershed | collected 2017-08-15 | reverse complement strand
CGTCGGTTTCATCAACATCAACCAGAACAAGATCATCAAGATCTTCTCGGTGGCCAGCGTGGCGCTGCTGCCGCCGACGCTGGTGGCCAGCCTGTACGGCATGAACTTCAAGTACATGCCGGAGCTGGAATGGAGCGGCGGCTACGCTTTCGCGCTGACGCTGATGGCGGCCAGCGCGCTGGTGCCGATGTGGTACTTCCGCAAGCGGGGCTGGCTCAAGTGAAGGCCTGCCGCATCCTGGCGCTGGCGGCTGCCGCAGCCTCTCCGCTGCCGGCGACGGCGGCCGGCGGCCACCATGCGGTCGACGATGCCGCGATCCTCGAGGCGGGCGTCTGCAAGGCCGAAGGCTGGGCCTCGCGCGCCGCCGGCGGCACGCGCGGCGAACATGTCGGCAACGGCTGCCGGTTCGGGCCGGTGGAACTGTCGATCGGCTTCGACCGCGAACGCGGCGGCGATGAGGGCACGACCCGCAACGCGGGCCTGCAACTCAAGTGGGCGACCGAGGTGGCGCCCGGACTGAGCGCAGGCCTTTCCCTGGCCCCCGGCTGGGCGCCCGGCGCGCGGCCGCGCGAGCGCAGCACGGTGGTGACGGGCCTGCTGACCGGTTCGGTCGGCGAAACGGTGCGCTGGCATGCCAACCTGGGCCGCGCCCTGAACAACCCGGGTGCGGATGAAACCCGTGGTGGCCTGTCGGTCGACTGGACCTTCCGTCCCGGCTGGCAGGTGATGGCCGAGCGCTACAGGCAGGACGGCAGCCATTTCGTGCGCACCGGCCTGCGCTGGCAGCCGGCCGAGGGCTGGACGCTGGACCTCAGCCGCGCGCTGCGGGTGGCGGGCGCCGGCGCAGCCTCGACCATGCTGGGCTTTACCTTCGAGTTCGACTGAGGCGCGGCCGCGGCGGACCGGCGACCGTCACGCCAGCAGGGCCTCGACGATGGCGGCCGAGTGCCGGCTGGCCACCTCCTGGACGAAGCGGGTGAAATCGCCATGCGCTTCGTCGTCGGCGCGGTCGGAGATGGTGCGTACGGCGGCATACGGCACGCCGTAGTCGGCGCAGACCTGGGCGATCGCGGCACCTTCCATTTCGACCGCGAGCGCGTCGGGCAGCTCCGCCTGCAAGGCGCGGGCCTCGGCAGTGGTGGAGACGAAACGGTCCCCGCTGACGATCAGGCCCTGGTGGAAGCCGGCGCCGGGCAGCGCCTGCCGGGCGGCGCGGGCCAGGCGGGCGGTCCACGCTGCATCGGTGGCGAAACGCGCGCGGCCGTACAGCGGCACCTCGTGCCTCGGAAAGAGTGGCGAGGCATCCAGGTCATGCTGCAGGAAGGCGTCGGCCACGACCACGTCCCCCACCTTGACACCAGGGTCCAGCCCGCCGGCCACGCCGGTGAAGACCAGGGCCTGGATGCCGAAGCGCTCGATGAGGGCGGTGGCGGTGGTGGCCGCGGCCACCTTGCCGATGCGTGAGAGCACGGCGATGACCTCCTGGCCATGCAGGTGCCCGCGCCAGTACTCGCGGCCGCCGACGACCTCGCGGCGCTCGTCGGGCATGAGGTCCAGCACCGCGGCAAGCTCCTCCCGCATCGCGGAGACGATGGCCAGGGTCATGGCGTCAGGCGCGGTTTCGGGGGCGCTTTCAGGATCGCTTGTCGCGCAGCTCGCGCCGCAGGATCTTGCCGACCGGGGTCTTGGGCAGCTCGGTACGGAACTCGATGGCCACGGGCCGCTTGTAGCCGGTGAGGTTCTCCCGGCAGAAGGCGGTGACCTGCGCCTCGGTGAGCGCCGGGTCCTTGCGGACGATGAACAGCTTGACCGCCTCGCCGGTACGCTCGTCGGGAACGCCGACCACCGCACACTCCAGTACGCCGGGCAACTGGGCGACCACGTCCTCGACCTCGTTCGGGTAGACGTTGAAGCCGGAGACCAGGATCATGTCCTTCTTGCGGTCGACGATCTTGAAGTAACCGGCGGCGTCCATCACGCCGATGTCGCCGCTCTTGAACCAGCCGTCGGCGGTCATGACCTTGGCGGTCTCGTCGGGGCGCTGCCAGTAGCCGGCCATGACCTGCGGGCCCTTGATGACGATCTCGCCGGGCTGGCCCAGCGGGACGTCCTGGCCGGCGTCGTCGATGATCTTCATCCAGGTGGAGGGCAGCGGCACGCCGATGGTGCCGGTGAACTCGGTGTTCGTGACCGGGTTGCAGCTGGCCGAAGGAGAGGTTTCGGACAGGCCATAACCCTCGCAGATGGGGCAACCGGTCTTCTCGAGCCACAGCCGGGCGACTGCGCTCTGCACCGCCATGCCGCCGCCGACGGAGATCTTGAGGTGGCTCCAGTCGACGGTATGGAAGTCGGGGTGGTTGGCCAGCCCGTTGAACAGGGTGCTCACCGCCGGGAAGGTGTGGAAGCGGTGCTTGGCCAGCTCCTTGAGCACGGCAGGCAGGTCGCGCGGGTTGGGAATGAGGATCTGCTTTCCGCCGATCCGCATGGACAGCATCATGCCCACGGTGAAGGCGAAGATGTGATACAGCGGCAGCGCGCAGACGCCGGTGGGCTGCTCGCCCGCCGGGATGCGGGCCATCGCCGGCGCGTTCCACGCCTCCGACTGCAGCACGTTGGCGATCACGTGCCGGTGCAGCAGCACCGCGCCCTTGGACACGCCGGTGGTGCCGCCGGTGTACTGCAGCACCGCGATATCGTCCGGCCCGATCGCCGGCCGGGTGAACGACTGACCACGGCCGGCGGCCAGCGCGTCGTTGAAGCGCACCGCGCCCGGCAGCGAGAAGGCCGGCACCAGCTTCTTCACGTTGCGCACCACGTAGTTGACGATGGCGCCCTTGAGCAGGCCCAGGCGGTCGCCCATCGAGGCCAGCACCACATGCTTGACGCCGGTGTTGCCGATGCACTGCTGCAGGGTGTGCGCGAAGTTCTCGATGATGACGATGGCCTTGGCGCCGCTGTCCTTGAGCTGGTGCTCCAGCTCGCGCGCGGTGTACAGCGGATTCACATTGACCACCACCAGCCCGGCGCGCAGGATCGCCGCCACCGTCACCGGGTACTGCGGCACGTTGGGCATCATCACCGCCACCCGGTCGCCCTTGGCCAGGCCCAGCCCCTGCAGATACGCCGCCAGGCGCGCGCTCTGCGCGTCGGTGTCACCGAAGGTGGTGTCCTTGCCCAGGAAGCTGTAGGCCGGCAGGCCGGCGTACTTGCGGAAGCTCTCCTCCATCAGCTCGACCAGCGAGCCATAGGCGGACGGATCGATGTCGGCCGGCACGCCAGCCGGATACGCGGCCAGCCAGGGACGGTCACTCATGAATTCTGTCTCCTCGTGGGTACTGCTTGGACTGCTTGGACGGCGGGGCTGCCAGACACCCGGGCTTATTCGATGGCCTTGACCATGTCCTCGACCACCTTCTTGGCATCGCCGAAGACCATCATGGTCTTGTCCATGTAGAACAGCTCGTTGTCCAGGCCGGCGTAGCCTGCGGCCATGGAGCGCTTGTTCACAATGACGGTCTTGGCCTTGTAGGCCTCGAGGATGGGCATGCCGTAGATCGGGCTGCCCTTCTGCAGCGCGGCGGGGTTCACGACGTCATTGGCGCCGAGGATGATGGCGACGTCGGCCTGGCCGAACTCGCCGTTGATGTCCTCCATCTCGAAGACCTGGTCGTAGGGGACCTCGGCCTCGGCCAGCAGCACGTTCATGTGGCCCGGCATGCGGCCGGCCACCGGGTGGATGGCGTACTTGACGGTGACGCCCTTGTGCGTGAGCTTCTCGGCCAGCTCCTTCACCGCATGCTGCGCACGCGCCACCGCCAGGCCATAGCCGGGGACGATGACCACCGTCTCGGCGTTGCCCAGGATGAAGGAGGCGTCGTCGGCGCTGCCGCTCTTGACGGTACGCTGGACCGCCGAGCCGGCCTGCGCGGTGCCGGCGTCGCCGCCGAAACCGCCCAGGATGACGCTGAAGAACGAGCGGTTCATCGCCTTGCACATGATGTAGCTCAGGATCGCGCCCGAGCTGCCCACCAGCGAACCGGCGATGATCAGCATGCTGTTGTTCAGCGAGAAGCCGATGCCCGCCGCCGCCCAGCCCGAGTACGAGTTGAGCATGGACACCACCACCGGCATGTCAGCGCCGCCGATGGGGATGATGATGAGCACGCCCATCACGAAGGACAGGGCCAGCATGGCGTAGAAGGCCGTCCAGTTCTCGGTGACCATGAAGAACAGGCCCAGCGCCACGGTCGCGATGCCCAGCACCAGGTTGAGCATGTGCTGGCCGGCGAACACCACCGGCGCGCCCTGGAACAGGCGGAACTTGTACTTGCCGGAGAGCTTGCCGAAGGCGATGACGGAGCCGCTGAAGGTGATCGCGCCGATGGCTGCGCCCAGGAACAGCTCCAGCCGGTTGCCCTGCGGGATCTGGCCGACCGCCGCCGCGATGCCGAAGGCCTGCGGCTCGGCCACCGCGGCGACCGCGATGAAGACCGCCGCCAGGCCGATCATGCTGTGCATGAAGGCGACCAGCTCGGGCATCTTGGTCATCTCGACGCGCTGGGCCATCACGGCGCCGGCGCCGCCGCCGACCACCAGGCCGAGCAGCACCCAGCCCAGGCCCTGGGCGTTGCCGCCAGCCAGCTGGACGATGAGCGCCGCGGTGGTGATCACGGCGATGGCCATGCCGGCCATGCCGAACAGGTTGCCGCGGATGGAGGTGGTGGGATGCGACAGGCCCTTCAGGGCCTGGATGAAGCAGACCGAGGCCAGCAGGTACAGCAGGGTGACGACGTTCATGCTCATTGCGCGTCTCCCTTGGCGGCGGCGGGCGCCCTCTTCTCTTTCTTGCGGAACATCTCCAGCATGCGCCGGGTGACGAGGAAGCCGCCGAAGACGTTGACCGCGGCCAGCGCCACGGCCAGCACGCCCATGGTCTTGGCCAGGCCGCCGGTGGTGAGCGCGGCGGCCAGCATGGCGCCGACGATGACGATGGCGGAGACCGCGTTGGTCACGGCCATGAGCGGCGTGTGCAGCGCGGGGGTGACGGTCCAGACCACGTGGTAGCCGACGTAGATCGCCAGCACGAAGATGATCAGGTTGATGACGGTTGCCGAAACTTCCATGGTGTTCACTTCCTCTTGACTTCGCCGTTCTGCGTCATCAGGCAAGCGGCCACGATGTCGTCTTCCAGGTTGATGACCCGCTTGCCTTCCTTGTCGACGATGAGCTTGAGGAAGTCGAGCACGTTGCGCGCATACAGGGCCGAGGCGTCGGCCGCCACGAGTGCGGGCAGGTTGGTTTCGCCGACGAGGGTGACACCGTGGCGCACCACCGTCTGGCCGGCCACGGTGAGCGGGCAGTTGCCGCCGGGCGTGCCGTCCGGGCCCGCCGGGCCGCGGCCGGCGGCCAGGTCGACGATGACCGAGCCGGGCTTCATGGACTTGACCATCTCCTCGGTGACCAGCACCGGGGCGGGCCGGCCGGGAATCAGCGCGGTGGTGACGACGATGTCGGCCTGCGCCACGCGCTTGGCCACCTCGGCACGCTGGCGCACCAGCCAGCTCTCGGGCATGGGGCGGGCGTAGCCGCCCACGCCCTCGGCGGCGTCCTTTTCCTCCTGCGTCTCGTAGGGCACGTCGATGAACTTGGCGCCCAGCGACTCGACCTGCTCCTTGACGCTCGGGCGCACGTCGGTGGCCTCGATCACGGCGCCCAGGCGCTTGGCGGTGGCGATGGCCTGCAGGCCCGCCACGCCCACGCCGAGGATCACCACGCGAGCGGCCTTCACCGTGCCGGCGGCCGTCATGAGCATGGGGAAGAAGCGCTGGTAACGGTCGGCGGCGATCATCACCGCCTTGTAGCCGGCGATGTTGGCCTGGCTGGAGAGGACGTCCATGCTCTGCGCGCGGGTGGTGCGCGGGGCGGCCTCGAGCGCGAAGGCGGTGAGGCCGGCGGCGGCCATCTGCTGCAGGCCGTCGGCGTCGAAGGGGTTGAGCATGCCCACCACGGTGGCGCCCGACTTCATGCGCGAGAGTTCGCCCGCCGAGGGGGCGCGCACCTTGAGCACCAGCTCGCAGCCCAGCGCCCGGTCGGCGTCCACCACCTGGGCGCCGACCGCGGCGTAGGCCTCGTCCGTGGCGCTGGCCGCCTGGCCGGCCCCGGCCTGCACGCAGACCTGGTGCCCCGCGGCTACCAGCTTCTTGCAGGTTTCGGGGGTGACAGCCACCCGCGTTTCGCCCGCCACCGTTTCGGCGGGGATTCCAATCATCATGAAAGTCTCCTGAAGGACCAAAGGATGCGCGGGACGGCACCGTTTGTATCTGAACATTAGCTTACATGAAGGCCGCGCCCCCCGCTGCCGGAATCCCCGAGCGGGCTGCTCAGGCCCTACAGGCAGGCAGGGCCGGGTCCTACGCGGATGAGCTAGCCGGCGGCCGAACACTGGCCCGATGGCACGCGCGGCATCCCTCACCTTCAGCACCCGCGGCCCCCGGGCGGGCAACGTGAGCTACCTGGGCGCCGCCCGCTGCCGGCGCAAGTTCGCGCTGTACTACCCCGAGGGGTTCGCCGACCCCGGTTACCTGGTGTCCGAGCGGGCAACCAAGGAGCGCGCGCACGGGGAGTGGCAGCGGCTGCTGGGGCCGCAGGACCTGCGGCGGCTGCTCGCGCACGGGGCCTGGCGGCAGGCGGCCGACACCGCGCTGCGCCTGGAGGCGCGGGCCGGGCTGCTGTTCCCGTTCGAGAAGATGGCGCTGCACGAGGCACTGCGCCCGGCGGCGGCAGCGCGCCTGTTCGCGCATGCGCTGCATGCCTTCCTGTACGGGGCCGGCGGGGCGCGCCGGCGCTTCGAGGACTGGCTTGAGGCGCTGGCCGAGCTGCGGTCGCCCCGGCGACAGGTGCTGACCTGGCCTGTGGCCACCGCCTTCGGTTTCCTGGGCCGGCCCGACCGGCACCTGCTCCTCAAGCCGCGGGTGACACGGGCGGCGGCACGGGCCTACGGCTTCGACCTGCGCTACGAGAGCACGCCCGGCTGGCGTGGCTACGAGAGCCTGCTGACCTTCGGCGCCATCATCCGGCGCGACCTGGCGCGGCATGCGGGCCTGCAGGCCCGCGACCTGATGGACATCCAGTCCTTCATCTGGGTGCAGGGCGCGCCCGAGTACGCCGGCTGAGGGCGCGCCGGATAATCCGACGATGAGCCTTCGTTGGAAACCCAGTGTCACGGTCGCCGCGGTCATCGAGCGCGAAGGCCGCTTCCTGCTCGTGGAGGAGCAGACCCCCGAGGGCCTGCGCCTGAATAACCCGGCCGGCCACCTCGACCCGGGCGAATCGCCGGCAGAAGGCTGCGCGCGCGAGACGCTGGAGGAAACCGCGCACCGCTTCACGCCCACCGCGCTGGTGGGCATCTACCTGTCTCGGCTGCAGCGGGCCAGCACGGGCGAGGACGTCACCTACCTGCGTCTGGCCTTCTGCGGCGAGCTGGGCGCGCAGGAGATCGGCCGGGCGCTGGATGCGGGCATCGTGCGCACCGTGTGGATGACGCCCGACGAGGTGCGGGCCAGCACGCCGCGCCACCGCAGCCCACTCGTGCTGCGGTGCATGGAGGATTACCTGGCAGGCCGCCGGCTGCCGCTGGAGGCGGTGCACACCGACCCGAGCGTGTACAAGCCGGCCTGACGCGCACCGGTCACGCGCCGCAAGGCCGCAGCGACGTGGGGCCGTGGGGCGATCTTCAGTCCGGCTTGATCTGGGCGCGCTTGACGATGTCGCTCCAGATCTTCTGCTCGCGCTGGATGAAGGCGGCGAACTCGGAAGCCGGGCCGCCCCCGCCCACCGCGTTGTCGGTGGCGAAGCGCTCGGTCACCGAGTTGGACCGCAGGGCCTTGAGCGATTCCTCCTGCAGGCGCCGGACGATGTCGGCCGGGGTGCCGGCCGGCGCCAGGATGCCGTACCACTGCGAGGTCTCGAAGCCCTTGAAGCCCATTTCCTCCACCGTCGGCACGTCGGGCAGGGCCGCAATGCGCTGGCTGGTGCCCACCGCGATGGCGCGCAGCTTGCCGGCGCGGATGTGGGCGCCCAGGGCGGGCATGCCCGCCGACGAGGCCTGGGTGCGGCCGGCAAGCAGGTCGGTCAGCTGCGGGCCGGTGCCGCGGTAGGGGATGTGCGTGATGAACATCCCCGTGACCAGCTTGAGGTACTCCATCGCCAGGTGACCCGCGCTGGCGTTGCCGGCGGAGCCGTAACTGAGCTTGCCGGGGTTGGCCTTCACGTAGGCGACGAATTCGCGGAAGTTGCGCGCCGGCACGTCGGGGTGGATGACGAAGACGTTGGGCACCTTGGCCAGCAGCGTGACGGGGACGAAGTCGCGGTTCACGTCGTAGGGCTGGTTGGCCAGCATGTACGGGTTGACCGCCAGCGTGCCCACGTGGCCGAGGATGAGGGTGTGGCCGTCGGGCGCGGCCTTCTGCGCCTCGGTCATGGCGACCACGCCGGCGCCGCCGGGCTTGTTCTCGACGTAGACCGACTGGCCCAGCTGCTTGGTGAGTTCCGCCGCGACCGAGCGCGCGACGATCTCGGAGGTGCCGCCCGGCGCGAAGGGCACCAGGAAGCGGATCGGCTTGGACGGCCAGGCCTGCGCGCGGGCAGCCGGCAGGGCCACTGCGGCGGCGGCGTCCGCGCCGACGGCCAGCACCTGGCGGCGCGAGAGGCGGGCAGCGGACGGGGCGATGTTCTTTTCGATCATGGAAGGCTCCTTGCGATGCGAGCTTAGGCCGCCGGCTCAGAACTGGTATCGGCGCAAACCCCCATCCACCGGGATCACTGCACCCGTGATGTAGGCGGCGCGCGGCGAGGCGAGGAAGGCCACCAGGTTGGCCAGTTCCTCGGGCTCGCCGTAGCGACCCACCGGAATCTCGTGCTCGGACTGCCAGGCGCGGTACTCGGGCGTGTAGTTGCGGAAGATCTGCTCGGAGTGGATGCGGCCCGGCGGGATGCAGTTGACCGTCACCCCGTGCTTGCCGACCATCCGTGACAGGCCCTTCGCCCAGGAGTGGATGCCGGCCTTGGCGCAGAAGGCGCCGTTGACATGGTCCGGCTCGCTCTTGCCGGTGATGTTGATGATACGGCCCCAGCGGCGCTCGACCATGCCGTCGATCAGGGCGTCGGCGATCTGGCGCGGGCGGTGGAAGTTGAGGGTGATCGCCTCCTGCCAGGCCTCCTCGCTGACGTGCAGGTCCTTGAAGGCGCGAGAGCCGCCAGCGTTGTTCACGAGGATGTCGACCTGCCCCAGGCCCTCGCGCGCGGCGGCCGCGAGGCGGGCGGCGGCATCGTCGGCATACAGGTCGCACTCGATGAGGACCGGCGGCTTGCCACCGGCGGCAACGATCTCGTCGGCCAGTTCGCGCAGCTTGTCGGCGCGGCGGGCCGAGACGGCCACGCGCACACCCTCGGCGGCCAGGGCCTTGGCGATCGCGCGGCCGATGCCCACGCTGGCGCCGGTCACCAGCGCGGTCTTGTCGGAAATCTGCAGGTCCATGGGTCTCCTCCGGAAATGGTCAGTCAGCGCCCACCGCAAGGCGGTTGGGCTGGCGTTTTTCGATCGAGAACTTGAGCAGGGCGGCCACGCGGTAGACCGCATGCGCGAACTTGCCGTAGGGCAGCGTGAGGAACAGCGCCATCACCACCCCGAGGTGGATGGCCAGCAGCAATGCCATCGCGCCGGTGTCGCGGCCGGCCAGCAGGGCCAGGCCGGTCACGCCCGAGAGCAGCAGCAGGAGCAGGAAGGCGCGGTCCATCGGGCGCTGCGCGGCGTCGCCCTGCAGCGGATGGCGGCGCAGGTTCAGGCGCAACAGGCCGATCGGGCCGGCCACCAGGCCGAGGCCGCCGAGGGTGCCGAGGATGACCGGCAGGCTGGTGAGCGGGTACGGGGCCTGCCAGCCGAAGACGTAGTGGTAGACCGTGGCCACGCTGGTGGAGGCGAAGCACAGCATGAAACCGTAGAAGGTGAGGTGGTGCCAGCGCCGGCGCGCCAGGGTATGGCGGTCGTCCTCTTCGTGGCAGCCCTGGCCGTGGCCGCCGTCGAGGTACTTGAGGGTGAGGGCGGCACCGGCGGCCTCGGCCACCGCGCCGTCGGCAGGCACGTCGCGCCGGGGCGCCTGCGCGCGCCAGAAGCGCACCGCGCCGATGGCCAGCGCCAGCACCGCGAAGCCGAAGGCACTGCCGAACATGACCACCAGCGTGTTGTGCGGGAAGACGGCGTAGAAGTTACCGGCCAGCGGTTCATGCCAGAGCGAGCCGCGGCTGGCGGCGGCGAGCGCAAGGAACAGGGCGAGGGCCAGGGAGAGGACCAGCGCCACCGTCACGCCGTTGCGGCGGTACAGCGCCGCCAGCGGCTGCGGCCAGGCGTGGTCGGCATAGGTCTGCGCGCGCACGCGGGCCATGGCCTGGGGCACCGCCACCGCGAACTCGTGCGGCGGGGCGTACTGGCAGGCATGCAGGCAGGCGCCGCAGTTGTGGCACAGGTTCGCCAGGTAGTGGATGTCGTGCGCACCGAACTCGAGGCGGCGCGTCATCGCGGGGAAGACCGCGCAGAAGCCCTCGCAGTAGCGGCAGGCATTGCAGATCTGCATCTGCCGGGCGACTTCAGCCTCGGCGGCGGTGAGGGCCGGCGCGGGAACGGGACGGCCCTCGGCCAGGTCGGCGGCTTCGCGGGCGAGTTGTTGCAGGGTGTCCATGTCAGGCGGGAAGGCGGGTGGCGGCGCGGGCCGCCTGTTCGCCGGCGATGCGGCCGAAGACGGTGCCGATGGTCATGCCCACGCCGGCGGTATAGCCCTGGCCCAGCACGTTGCCGGCCATGAGCTCGCCGGCGACGTACAGGTTGTCGCTGGGATGGCCACCGAAGTGCACCTGGGCGCGGTCGTTGGTGCGCAGGCCCAGGTAGGTGAAGGTGATGCCGGGGCGCAGGGTGTAGCCGTAGAAGGGCGCGGTGTCGATCGGCCGGGCCCAGTGGGTCTTGGGCGGCGACAGGCCCTCGGTGCGGCAGTCGTCCAGGCGGGTGTGGTCGAAGGTGCCGGGGCGGCAGGCGGCATTGAAGTCGCCGATCGTCTGCAGGAAGGTGGCTTCATCGAGGCCGAGGGCGCGGGCCAGCCCGGGCAGGGTGTCGGCGCGGGTGCCGGGAAACACCGGCGGCATGAAGCGGCCGATGGCCTTGCTGTCGATGATGCAGTAGCCGATCTGCCCCGGCTGCTGCGCGACGAGCCGGCCCCAGATGGCGTAGCGCTTGGGCCAGAAGTCCTCGCCCTCGTCGTAGAAGCGGCGGGCGTCGCGATTGAGCATCACGCCCAGCGACACCGCGTCGACCCGGGTGCAGATGCCGCCGTCGTACAGCGGCGCGCGGGCGTCGATGGCCACGCAGTGCGACTGCGAGGGGTCGCCGATGATGTCGGCGCCCTGCCCCATCATGAACTTGAGCACCGTGCCCTGGTTGAAGCGGGTGCCGCGAATGAGGAAGTTGTCGGCGGGCCATTCGCCGCGCTCGTTCTGACCCCAGGCCTCGCGCAGCCAGTCGCGGTTGGATTCGAAACCGCCGCAGGCCAGCACGCAGGTGCGCGCCTCGATGCGTTCGGCGCCGACGCGGGCGGCGACGAAGCGGCCGTCCTGGATCTCCAGTGCATCGACCGGCGCGTTGTAGCGGACCTGCACGCCCAGGCGCTCGCAGCTGCGGTAGTAGGCGTTGACCAGGGCCTTGCCGCCGCCCATGAAGAACGCGTTGGTGCGCGAGAGGTGCAGCGTGCCGGCCAGCGAGGGCTGGAACTGCACGCCGTGGCGGCGCATCCAGGTGCGGCAGGTGGCGCTGGCGCGGATGGTCAGGCGGGCCAGGTGTTCGTCGGTGCGGCCGCCGGTGACCTTGAGCAGGTCCTGCCAGAACTCCTCCTCGGGATAGGCGTCGACCAGCACGTCCTGCGGCGCGTCGTGCATGCAGCGCAGGTTGCGGGTGTGCGAGGAATTGCCGCCGCGCCACTCGGCCGGGGCGGATTCGAGCAGCAGCACGCTGGCGCCCGCCTCGCGGGCGGTGAGCGCGGCGCACAGGGCGGCATTGCCGCCGCCAATGACAAGCACGTCGACCATGGAGCCCCTGACTTTAGGGGTGGACGCCCCGCCGCGCCAGACCGCGGCAGGGACGGGGGTTTCACGAATCGTGAAGGGTGGCGGGCAGGAACGCCGTTTCAGTCGCTCCAGCGCGCCCCGAGCCAGCGGCCCTCGGCCACCAGGGTGCGGGCGCAGTCGGCCAGCACCACCCGCGCGGCCAGGGCGGCGGGGGACAGCTCGTCGTCCGACAGGCTGCACAGGACGTTCAGGCGCTGCGCGCCCCGGTCGGACAACTCGCTGAGCTGGAAGCGTTCGGCGCCGTCGGCGAAGCGGCCGATGGCCGCGCCCGGCTGCAGCGTGACGCCCAGGCCCTGGTCGACCGCGTGCATCAGCATGGAGAGCGAGTCGATCTCCATCACCACCTTGGGTGTCACGCGGGCGCGGGCGAAGGCCTCGTCCAGCGTGCTGCGCAGGCCATGCGGGCCGGTGGGCAGGATGAGGGGCGCCTGGCCCAGGTCGGCGATGCGCACCCGCGCCGGCGCGCGGTGCAGCGGCCGCGCGCGGGACTGGATCAGGTACAGCTTCTCGGACAGCAGCGGCAGCACGCTCCAGCGGCGCGCGGGCTGGGCCGTGAACAGCACCGCGAGGTCCAGCTGGCGGGCGTTGAGCATGGCCGAGAGGTGGCCGGACAGGCCCTCGACCATGTGCAGCCGCACGTCGGGGTAGCGCTCGCGCATGGCGCGCAGCAGCGGCAGGCCCAGCACCGCAGCGGTGGTGGGTGCCAGGCCGACGCTGACCGAGCCGGTCAGGCGCGCCTGCTGCGCGGCCCGGGCGGCCTGCTCGGCGTGGCGCAGGGCCAGCTGCGCCTGCTGGAAGAAGGCCAGGCCCGCCTCGGTGGGCGCCACGCCCTGGGCGGTCCGTTGCAGCAGGCGCGTGGCCAGCTCGCCCTCCAGGCGGGTGATCTGCTGGCTCAGCGCCGAGGGCACCAGGTCCAGGTCGGCGGCGGCCCGGCTGATGCTGCCGAGTTCCACCACCCGGACGAAATAGCGAAGTTGTCTCAGTTCCATGGTTGGCGCGCCTGCGCGGGCCCGGCCCGGCAGGGGTCGGCTGAGATAATCGCACGGATGGCGAAGAAGCAACGGATCGTGGTGGGACTGAGCGGGGGCGTGGACTCCGCGGTGACCGCCTACCTGCTGAAGAAGCAGGGCCACGAGGTGGTAGCGATCTTCATGAAGAACTGGGAGGACGACGACGACAGCGAGTACTGCTCGTCGAACGTCGACTTCGTGGATGCGGCCAGCGTGGCCGACGTGCTGGGCATCGAGATCGAGCACGTGAACTTCGCCGCCGACTACAAGGACCGGGTGTTCGCCGAGTTCCTGCGCGAGTACCAGGCGGGCCGCACGCCCAACCCCGACGTGCTGTGCAACGCGGAGATCAAGTTCAAGGCCTTCCTGGACCACGCGATGCGCCTGGGCGCCGAGAAGATCGCCACCGGCCACTACGCGCGGGTGCGCGAGGTGGCCGGCGAGTTCCAGCTCCTGAAGGGGCTGGACCCGGCCAAGGACCAGAGCTACTTCCTGCACCGCCTGAACCAGGCGCAGCTGTCACGCACGCTGTTCCCGGTGGGCGAGCTGCACAAGACCGAGGTGCGGCGCATCGCCGAGGAGATCGGCCTGCCCAACGCGAAGAAGAAGGACTCGACCGGCATCTGCTTCATCGGCGAGCGGCCGTTCCGCGAATTCCTCGAGCGGTACCTGAGCAAGGAGCCGGGGCCGATCAAGGACGACACCGGCCGCACCCTCGCCCGCCACCAGGGCCTGTCGTTCTACACGCTGGGCCAGCGCCAGGGCCTGGGCATCGGCGGGGTGAAGGACAAGGGCGCGCAGAAGGGCGGCGGCGCGCATGCGCCCTGGTTCGTGGCGCGCAAGGACATCCCGAAGAACACCCTGTGGGTGGTGCAGGGGCATGACCACCCCTGGCTGCTGTCCCCCTCGCTGGAGGCCGACGACCTGAGCTGGATCGCCGGTCGCGCGCCCGCACCGGGCGCCTACGCCGCCAAGACCCGCTACCGCCAGGCCGATGCGCCCTGCGCGCTGCAGATGACGGCTGGCGGCCGCCTGCAGCTGGCCTTCGACGAGCCGCAATGGGCGGTGACGCCGGGCCAGTCGGCGGTGGTCTATGACGGCGAGGTGTGCCTGGGCGGCGGCGTGATCGCCTCGGCGGCGGGGGCCTGAAGGGCCCTCAGGTCGTCGGCACCGAGCCAGCGCCACTGCCCGGGCGCCAGGTCCGCCGGCAACGCCAGCCCGCCGATGCGGCTGCGGTGCAGCCCCTCCACCCGGTTGCCCACTGCCGCCACCATGCGCTTGACCTGGTGGTATTTGCCCTGCGTGAGCGTGAGGCGCAGCGCGGTCTCGCCGGTGGCCTCGCAAGCCGCCGCGCACACCGGCCGGGGATCGTCATCCAGCACCACGCCCTCGAGCAGGCGCTGCACCTGGCGTGCATCGACCGGATGCCGGGTGATCACCTCGTACACCTTGGGCACATGGTGCTTCGGCGAGCTCATCTTGTGGATGAAGGCGCCGTCGTCCGACATCAGCAGCAGGCCGGTGGTGTCCTGGTCGAGCCGGCCGATCGGCTGCACGCCGGGCAGGCTGCCCTTGTTCGGCCGCTGGCGCAGCGGACCGGGCAGCAGGGTGTGGATGCCAGGCCAGGCCGAAGGCCGCTGCGAGCATTCATAGCCGGCGGGCTTGTGCAGCATGACGTAGGCCCTGGCGTGGTACGTCCAAGCCACGCCCTGCACGGTGAAGCGCAGGCCCTCGGGTTCGAACTCGGCGCTCGCGTCGTCGCAGGCCACGCCCTCGACGGTGACATGCCCCTGCTGCACCAGCCCCGCGCAGACGCGCCGGGTGCCGAAGCCCTGGGAGAAAAGAAGGTCCTGCAGCTGCATCAGGAACGCGAGCGGCCCTCGAGGGGCCGCTGGCAAGGGGTCTGTGGGAGCCGACGCGTCAGAACGGGATGTCGTCGTCCATGTCGTCGAAGCCGCTGGCGGGCTTCGGCGCCGGGGCAGGGCGCTGCGACGGGGCCGGGCGGGCGGCGGGGCGATGTT
>JACCDI010741170.1_pt1 | contig 15200 bp, 19 predicted proteins | sample 7442791 | NCBI WGS metagenome assembly JACCDI01 (sample SAMN15323434, study PRJNA562643) | freshwater metagenome | isolation source: river surface water | place: USA:Blue River Watershed | collected 2017-08-15 | reverse complement strand
TAGAAAACACAGAATTTGAACAACACATTTTTTTGAATGAAGATGGTAGTCCTTTTGGATATCCAAATGAAGTCATCATCAATAAATTTAAAAAAATCACAGGTATCGATCAAAGGCGATATGCAGCTCCAGACCAATGTACGTCAGATTTAGCGTTTCTAGCTTCACAAAAAGCAATTAAAAACGCCGGGATTGATCCAGAAACTATAGATTACATTATTTTTGCTCACAATTTTGGAGATGTAAAATCGGGCAATATTCAATCGGATATTATTCCAAGTTTGGCCACCCGTGTCAAACATAAATTACAAATAAAAAACCCAAAATGTGTGGCCTACGACATTCTTTTTGGTTGCCCGGGTTGGGTAGAAGGTGTGATGCAAGCCAATGCTTTTATACTTTCGGGTATGGCAAAACGTTGTTTAGTCATTGGAGCCGAAACTCTTTCGAGAGTGGTTGATGAACATGATAGAGATTCTATGATTTATTCAGATGGTGCCGGTGCCACAATTATAGAAGCTTCTGATGATGAAACTGGAATGTTGTCCTACGAAAGCGCAACATTTGCGAATGATGAAGCGGGATATTTATTTTTTGGAAAATCATACAATACAGAGTTAAATCCAGACATTAAATACATCAAAATGTTTGGTAGAAAAATATATGAATTTGCATTGAGTGAAGTTCCAGCAGCTATGAAAAACTGTTTAGACAAAAGCGGAATTGGTATAGATGAAGTGAAAAAAATTCTAATTCATCAAGCCAACGAAAAAATGGATGAAGCCATTATTCACCGTTTTTACAAATCATACGGTAAAACTCCACCTGAAAACATTATGCCAATGAGCATTCATGATTTGGGAAACAGTAGTGTAGCAACGGTTCCAACTTTATATGATTTGATATTGCAAGATAAACTAGAAAATCATAAAATCAATAAAGGTGATATTCTTATTTTTGCTTCTGTTGGAGCTGGAATGAATGTTAATGCTTTTGTTTATCGATATTAAAAAAGTTGGAAGTTGGAAGTTGGAAGTTGGAAGAAAAAAGTAAATTTGCGATAATAAACTAAATATGAACGAGAGATTACTTCTTTCCTCGCCATGATTATGTACGAAAAAACATTTCCAAACAAACGATTCAAACATACTTTAAATTTTTTACAAAAACACATTTCCACTTCCGAAATCATATTCGATTTAGGTGTCCCGAATCCTTTCTCCAAAATTATGGTTGAAAATGGATATAGTGTAAAAAACACTACGGGAGAAGATGTAGACAACAATCAAACGGCATTGCAAAAAGAAAATTATACTGTTTTTACTGCTTTCGAAATCTTTGAACATTTGTTGAATCCTTACACCGTTTTGGAAAATGTGAAATGCGACAAATTACTGATTTCAATTCCATTACGATTGTGGTTTTCCCCTGCTTATCGAAACAAAACCGATATGTGGGACAGGCATTACCACGAATTTGAAGACTGGCAATTGGATTGGCTTTTGGAAAAAACAGGCTGGAAAATCATCGATAGAGAAAAATTCACACATCCGGTCAAAAAAATTGGTTTTCGTCCACTATTGAGAATTTTTACACCTAGATACTATATTGTTTACGCAGAAAAGGTAAAATAAACAAGCTTGTCAAAGTTCAGAAAATTGACAAAGCTTTGAACAAAAATTAATGAAATACTACATCGTCATTCCATCTTATAACGAAGAAGCACTCATTCCTTTGACCTTGCAATCTTTGATTTCGCAAACGGTTTTACCTTCAAAAATCGTAGTGGTCAATGATAATTCTACGGATAAAACAGCCGAAATCGTATTGGAATTTGCCAAAGAAAATCCATTCATCAGTTTGGTAAACAAAACTTCCGAAACCATACATTTACCCGGAAGTAAAGTTATTCAAGCTTTTCAGAAAGGATATGAAACTTTGGACGACAATTACGATTTAATTGTAAAACTCGATGCGGACTTAATTTTTCCTCCCAATTATTTCGAAACTATTATTACCCACTTTCAATCCGATGTGAAAATTGGAATGGTTGGTGGTTTTTGTTACATCGAAAAAAATGGAGATTGGGTGTTGGAAAACCTGACCGACAAAGACCATATTCGAGGTGCGCTCAAAGCCTACAGAAAAAAAACTTTCCAGCAAATTGGTGGCTTGAAACCAGCTATGGGCTGGGACACGGTGGACGAATTGCTTTGCAAATTCTATAATTGGAAAGTGGTCACCGACGAAAAATTGCACGTAAAACACCTGAAACCTACGGGAGCCAATTACAACAAAACGGCTCGTTACAAACAAGGAGAAGCTTTTTATACTTTGGGTTACGGCTTTTTTATAACTGCAATCGCATCTTTAAAACTGGCAATGCGCAAAGGAAAACCTCTATTGTTTATAGACTACATCAAGGGTTTTTGGAAGGCCAAATCTGCCAATAAACCTAAATTAGTAAATCCCGAACAAGAGAAATTTATACGAAAATACCGATTGCAAAAAATGAAAGAGAAATTGTTTTAATATTTCCTCTATTAGTAATTAAAAACAAAATCTAAAATCCAACAAAATAAAGTATTTTTGCTTTTATGTATCCTTGAAAAGGGTTAACAAAACTGTAAACTGAATAAAAAATGATGCTTCTTCGTTACTTATCTCAAATTGGAAAATATTTTTTGATGTGGAAAGAAATATTCAGGAAGCAGACCAAATGGTCTGTGATGAAAGGTCTTATTTTCAAAGAAATTGACGAATTAATTATAGATTCCCTAGGCATAGTAGCATTTATTTCCATATTTGTCGGAGGTGTTGTAGCGATTCAAACGGCATTAAACTTGGATAATCCTTTAATACCAAAAACACTCATTGGCTATGCCACAAGAGAATCTGTCATTTTAGAATTTGCACCAACCTTTATTTCTGTAATTATGGCCGGTAAAATGGGTTCATTCATTACTTCAAGTATTGGTTCTATGAGAGTTACAGAACAAATAGACGCTTTAGAAGTGATGGGAGTCAATTCCTTAAATTATCTTGTTTTTCCTAAATTAATCGCTATTCTGCTTTATCCCTTTGTAATAGGAATTAGTATGTTTTTAGGTGTATTTGGCGGTTATATTGCTGCAGTTTACGGTGGTTTTGGAACAAGTTCAGATTTTATTAATGGACTACAAATTAATTTCGAACCTTTTCACGTAACCTATGCTTTTATCAAGACTTTTATTTTTGGAATCCTATTGGCTTCTATTCCTGCTTTTCATGGTTATTATATGAAAGGTGGCGCACTTGAAGTAGGAAAAGCAAGTACCGTTGCTTTTGTTTGGACATCAGTAATGATTATTTTACTAAATTATATTCTAACTCAATTACTATTGGCCTAATGATAGAAATAAAAAACATAGAGAAATCATTTGGCCCCACCAAAATTCTTAAAGGAGTTTCTACTGTTTTCGAAACTGGAAAAACAAATTTAATTATTGGTCAAAGTGGTTCCGGGAAAACAGTTTTGCTAAAATCATTACTCGGAATTCACACACCAGAAGTTGGTACCATTTCTTTTGACGGCAGAATATATTCTGACCTCAACTCGGATGAAAAACGAGAATTGAGGACTGAAATTGGCATGCTTTTTCAAGGAAGCGCCTTATTTGACTCGATGACTGTTTCAGAAAATGTAGGTTTTCCTTTGAAAATGTTTACCAATGATGACAAACATAAAATTCAAGATCGTGTAGATTTTGTATTAAAAAGAGTGGCACTTGTTAATGCTCACCATAAATTACCATCTGAAATTTCAGGAGGAATGCAAAAAAGAGTTGCTATTGCTCGTGCCATCGTAAACAATCCAAAATATCTTTTTTGCGACGAACCCAATTCAGGATTGGACCCCAACACAGCAACCCTTATTGATAATCTCATTCGGGAAATTACCGAAGAATACAACATCACGACAGTAATTAACACACACGATATGAATTCGGTAATGGAAATTGGAGAGAAAATTATCTTTCTCAAAAATGGATTAAAAGATTGGGAAGGAACTAAAGAAGAAATTTTCAGGACAGATAATGCTGCAATTGTGGACTTTGTTTATTCCTCTAATTTATTTAAAAAGGTAAGAGAAGCCTATTTAAACAAATAAAAAAAGCGAAAGTCAATTTGCTTTAAGTTGACTTACAATTCCTTTTATGTCTTGCTCTTTATTCTTTGGATAAATCAATAAAACATTATCTTTATCTACAATAATAAAATCCTCCAACCCATCAATAATTACGAGTTTATCTTTGGCTGTACTAATTATATTGCTCGAAGCATTTTGCAATAAAACCGTAGCATTTACCACCGCATTATTATTTTTGTCTTTATCTAATTTTTCGTGTAATGAACCCCAAGTTCCTAAGTCATTCCAATCAAAAGTAGCAGGAAGAACATAGACGTTTTTGGCATTTTCCATCACAGCATAATCGATAGAAACATTTTCTGCCAAAGCATAATTTTCTTCAATAAATGATTTTTCTGAAGGAGTATTGTAACTTTCTACACCTTTTAGAAATAAAGCATTCATTTGCGGCTGAAACTTCTCAAAAGCTTCGGTAATGGATTTGGCACTCCAAATAAAAATACCACCATTCCACAAGTAATTACCACTTTTCAAGAATGATTTTGCCGTTTCATAATCTGGTTTTTCTCGAAATTGAGATACTTTCTTAATAGGATTTAAGTCCGTTTTATCAAATTCAATATATCCAAAACCAGTATTTGGAAACGTAGGTTGAATACCGAGTGTCATCAACGCCTTTTCCTTAGAACAAAAATCAAAACATTGCTGCAAGTTTTCTGTAAAAGCAGTTTCATCTTCTATCCAATGATCGCTTGGCGCGACCACCATAAGGGCCTTAGGATTTTTTTTTTGAATTTTTAGAGCAGCATATAAAATGCAAGGAGCTGTGTTTCGCATTGCTGGTTCCAGCAAAACTTGCTCTTGTTTCACCATTGGCAACTGCTCTAAAACGATAGAATTATATTTTTCATTGGTTAAAATTAAAATATTTTCTACTGGAATTAATTTTGACAATCTACTGAAAGTTTTCTGAATTAAAGTGTCTCCAGCACCCAGCATATCGTGAAATTGTTTTGGGAATTCTGTGGTGCTTACCGGCCAAAAACGGGAACCAACTCCACCAGCCATAATAATTGCGTAATAATTTTTATTCATAGTTGTTAGGAGATTTAAACAACCCCATTTTTTAATAATTTTACAAATATAATCAACTCGGCAACAATTCAACCTCAGCGTTCGGATTAAAAAGATATATTCTTCCTGAACTTAGCTCAACACATTCATATCGTTTGGTTCTTAAAGCTACTTTTTTGAATATTTTCCCGTTGTGAATCCTGAAAACACTACCATAGGGAATTTCAAATATGTGGTTTTTATCGTTTTGAACGTCAAACTGCTTGAGTGCCAATGATAAAGTAGCATCGGTATCGCTACTTGCCGATGGGTTTTTGAAATGTCTCGCCAACAAAGGCAACAAATCATTGGGAAAAATCTCAGGTCGAATAAACGGAATCATCAATCGCTGGAAAGAATATTTCCATTCATTCCCATGTGGTTTGATGTTTCTACCAAATTTTTCAAAAGCTACCAAATGCGAAATTTCGTGAATCAGCGTAATCAAAAATTTGTATTTATTCAAACTAGCATTGACCGTTATTTCGTGTTTTCCGCTCAAACCTTTTCGATAATCTCCATGACGAGTTACACGTTCGTTCACGATTTTGAGATGCACTTGATTAACAACAATCAGCTCAAAAACTGGTTTCACGGCGTGTTCAGGTAAATATTTTGAAAGGGTTTCGCTCAATTCTCAATTTTTTTATTTGCTTCCAATAAAGATTTGGCGTTTAATCCTGTAACTACTTTCTTGCCTGTTTTCGCTTCGAGTTCTTTTAGAGCAACTTTGGCAACATTACCACCTTGTTTTGCCACTTTTTTATTATCATCAAAAGTTGTTGGATTCACGGCCTGTGAAATGTCTTTAGTCGATGCTTCGGCAAGCATATTCAAAATCAATTCGGTATTAGTCATATTGTCTCGAAGGTTTTCTTTTTTTAAACCTTTCAAAACTTTGTATTCTTTGGTTGTTTTTCCGGACCAAGATTTAGAAATAATATCTGTTAAAGTTGCAAATTGTTGTCCTTCTTTCAAACCCCTACTTTTCCATTCGTCGGTAAGTTCTTTTCGAATCTCGATACTTTTCAAACGCTGATTTATCCAGTTTTGCGAATATCCTAACTGTAAATATTGTTCTAAAGCTCTATCAATTGTGAGTTCTGGATCTTGCAATTCGTCTAATCTTTCGGATGCAATTTGTGCCAACCAAAGTTTAAATGGTTCCGCTTTGGGCGAAGGAATAGACTGAATTAGTCTAAAAAGCTGCTCAGTATCAGCGACATCTGTTAATCGCATTTTTCCATCTGCGGCTTCCATTTTCAAACCGTGACAATTCGTCACGGTTTCATTTCCTTCTTGTTTTAGTCGCTGTTTTAACTTTCTCCAATACGCATTCGCATCCATACTTTCAGTCAAAGCAGCAACTACGTCAACAATAGAAACATACCATTTTTCTTGTTCAGAATCCCAAATGACTCTAACTTTTTTGTTTTCAAATAATTGAATGGCGTTTACCTTTGTCATTTTTAAATCTTTTTATTAAGGTACAAATTACAAAAATAATTTCATATTTACGGATTTGTCGATGATACTTGCAATACTTTTCCGTTATAATATTTATTACCAGTCAAGGCAAAATCGAAAATATAATTGGCCATTGCTGCCGCTGATATGGGTGCTTCATATCCTGGAAATGCCTCTTGCAACATTTCGGTTTGAACAGCTCCAAGAGCTAGAACATTGAAGGCAATTCCTCTTTCTTTATATTCTTCAGCCAATAACTCCGATAAGGTAATTACCGCACCTTTGCTGGAACTATATGCTGCAAGGCCTGCGAATTTTAGACTTCCCTGAATTCCGCCCATCGAGCTTATCGTAACTACATGGCTTCCTTTTTGCAAATACGGCACACAAATCCGAGTCAAATTGGCAACGCAAAAAACGTTCACTTTATAAATGTCTTCGAAATCTTTTTGAGAAGTTTCCGAAAAAGGTTTTAGCAATAAACTTCCAGCATTATGAATTATTATATCCACTGTTGCCCAAGAATGAGAAAGAAAATTTTCCACTTGCTGCATTTCGTTTTCATCGGATAAATCGACAGAAAGGCACGTTATATTTGGGTTTTCGATAAATTCTTGTGGTGTTTTTCTTGAAATCGCCAAAACATTGTGACCGGCATTGGCAAACTGCAACGCCAATTCATAGCCAATTCCTCTAGAAGTTCCTGTGATGATGATGTTTTTCATTCGAAGATATTATATGTTTTTTAAGGGAAAATGGAATTGCTTCGCCTATTCGCTTAGCTCGGGTCGCACACCTCGCTTTTTAAAACATTTAAATTGGTTTGGTGCTCATTTCATTTAGCGAAAATAAGCAAAATCTTTAAAAAAATTGGTTTTTAAAAAAAGCTATTGGTGCTAATTTTATAAGACGGCGACATTAAAAACCCGACAACTAAATCCTTTCTGATCTAAAATATTTTTTAAACACTTTATACGCTTGAAAAACTGCCAGCGCAATAAAAAATAAGGGAATAACTATTGGCACAATATATTTTGAAAAAGAAAACGTGATTTGAGAAAAGGAATCCAACAAAAGTATTGCCATCAGCATCCCAAAAAAAGTTCCTACTAAAGTTCCCAGAATATAATAAAATTTTAGATTTTTGGATAATGAAATGGATTTTGCATTCATTAAATATAAGTTCCAACCCATCCAAAAAGGTATTTGAAGAAAATTCAATCCACACAAAACCATTCCAATAAGAAAGGGAGAATAGCGCACATAATCATCCAAATAATTATGTTCTTCCATAGTTTGATTGGAATTTGCATAAAACAAGTAAGCCAACAACAGAAAGAAAAACACGGCAAAAAAATCAATAAACTTTAGTGTTTTTTTATTTTGTGCCAATTGGCTGGCAAAAATTACGGTGAAGTAAATCACGACAGCCTCAACTAAAATGACACCTAACAAAAAAACAACCAACGAATTTATTCCCAATTTAGAGAAAACCTCGACGCCAATTATATTCAAATAGCCCAGCGGCAATGAACCTAAAAAGCTTACAATAAATCCGAAAAATATATTCTTGAGTTGTATCATAATTAATTACCCCGAATTTAAAGAAAGTGGTTTGACTTTAACGGCAGCGTTTCTACTTTTTTCAAACCACAAATTACACAAATTCTCACAAATTTGAAAAAGAGTAAGATAAGATTAGCTTATATAAATTCGTGAATTCGTGGCTACATTTTAAAAATTAACAATTCTTTTACTTTGCTCTAAATGCAATCTGTACTCTTTCATTCCTTCCTTGTGAGCTAAATAGGGAACTCCGTTTTTGTGGTTTTGCACACTTATTTCATACATAAAACTAATGTGTTTTGCCAATTCTTTCCAAGCAAAAAACAAAGAATGTTTTGGATCGTAAATGTGCGTGGGTTCACTCGCAGCACCATTTAATTCTACTACAGCGAAATTTTCGCCTCGTTCCAATGCTGACCAATTGTTGTACATAACATCCAATCTTCCGAAGTAAAAACCTGGAATCTGAAGACACATTTCATTTATGGTTTCAGTCAGTTTTGGACTAATCCAATGGCTTCCATCAATAAATTTTGCTCCTCGAGCGTGATTGCCATAAGGAACCAAATTTAGTTTTTCTCCTTTGGACAAAACCTTCGATAATTCCGTTCCATATTCTTGTTTTAAAGCTTTCAACTGTAATTCGTAACGCGGATTTTGCTTGATTAACTCTTCGGTAGTCGAAACGCCATCGCCAGTAATAATCAAGAATTCTTTGGAAACTATTCCGGTTATCTTTCCCGATTTTTCATTGGGATAACGAACGTAAAAAATCCCGACTTCCTTTTCGAAAGGAATTAAATCCTGAACCAAATAATCGAAATTGGCTTTGTCATTATACAATTGCAGTTCCTCTAAATTCTGAATTTTTTTGACGGCCGAACCTCGTAAACCAATGTCTGGTTTGGCTATAAATGGATATTTTATTCCAGAATTTTCGATTGTTTTTAGAATTTCATTTATCGCAGTTTGCTCTTTTATCAACTCCGTTTTTGGGTAATAGTGTTGTGGAATCAAATTGTAAATTGCTTTTTTGGATTCCATAATAAATCCTCCATTTTTTATGGTTGGATTTGACGCATTAAAGAAAAAAAGGGATTTCGCCTTAATGGAATAATATGTCCAAAGAAAATAAATTGGAATATAAACAACCTGGAAAGGCCAATATTCCCAATGGGTTAATTTGTGGAGAAAAAGTTTCAAGTTTTTAAATTATTATGAAAGAAGTTTCGAAATTCTCTTTTGCTATCAAATCGCAATGCAATATAACGACTTTATTTATTTCGATCACAGATTGGGTAATACTCAAGGTTTTTAATTCCTCGTTGCGATTAATGACTAAGCCATTTTCTTGATTTTCCGGTTCTGTGTACCTGTGAAATTGAAACATTTCCTTTTCGGAAACTATTGGATTTGATTCCAAAAAATCGTAAAACCAATTGGAACGATTTTCTCGAATGTCCTTCGAATACAAAGTCGCCGAAGACCAAATGTGGTTTTTATTAGCATCCAAAGCTGCTGTTTCTTTCTCGTTTCCGTTCCATTGAAGCTGAAAAAGTGCGTTATTTTGGAATAAAACCAAGGTAAAAGGTTCGATATTTTCCAAATTTATTTCTTTCCAAAAATCCTTTGGCGACAGGCTGCCAATCATATCTAAAACAATCAAACCACGGCTTTTTCTGTACGGAAGTTCCACTTGGTGTTTTTCATTGGCTCCATTCAACAAAACCAAAATTGTTCCTGATTCATCAACAGCAAACCAAGTTCCTCCAGCTTTTGAATCTTTTGGAAAAATGATGTTTTTGTTGTTTACGGAATAATTTTTAGGTTCAATAGCACTAGGTCTAATGACTTTTTCATCGCGATTGGATGTGATGATAATTTTGCCATTTGCAGCAACAAAACTTACTGTACACATTGATTTCTGTATTCGATAGTGGAACGTGCAACACCAAAATTATCATCAATTTCGATGGTTGAGAACTGCAAAACTGCCACTTTTATCAAGGCTTGATGATGAATACAATGATCAAAATTATAGAGTAATTCTCTGTAATAATTGCTTTCTGTTTGGATTTCTTTACCATCAATTTTATGCTGCAAAAGGATGTTTTTGTTTTCCTTGTCTAAATTATTTTGGATAGCAACTATTTTTTCAATTGCAAAATCAGTGTTGGTCTGGATTAGAACATTTCTTTGTCTTTGATCGTAATTAATTACTCCCGATTCATACTGATTTTCGAGACATTGAAACAGCTCAATAATATGCCTGGCGTGTTCGCCAATACTCGAATTGCTCAATTGAACACAAGGATTAGAATATTCTTCGTTAGACAATTGTTGTAATAAACGAATCAATTCGTCAAGATTGTTATTTATCGAGGACAATATCATTTTTAAAATTTAAATTTTAATATATCAGGGATTCCATTTCTGTTTTGAAAAACTAAAAACAAACAACAAAGAAAGGTAATTATTGCCAAAGTAAACAATTCTCCTCCATCATTTTGCACTTCAATTCCTAATACAAATAAATGCGAAAATAGAGCTCCAATCATCACACCAGAACCCATTATTGCGCCAATTAAAGTGGTTCTTGGAACTAAGATTAAAATGGCGGCAATCAATTCTCCAATTCCAGAACCTATTCTTCCATAAGGTTCCATCCCTAAAGTAGAGAAAATATAGACACTTTCTTCGGCGCCCGTAAATTTAAAATATAATGTTTGCAATAATATAGCTGCTGCAGCAATTCGAACAATCCAAGTTAGTGCTTTCATATTATTTAATTTATAAATTTTTTCCAATTCGATTCTGCTTTTTCTTTAAATTCACTTCGTCTTTGTTCCAACTTTTTAATGTATTGTTAAAGTAAGCATTGTAAAACAAATACAATTTCCCGTCTAAAATTTTAAAAGTTTCCGGATTAATCTCCACTTTATCGCCGGAACTTCCCATCGCATAAGAACACCAACCGCCAAATTGCGGTTCATAACTCATTGGTTTTTTTAGAAAAGCTTCTCTATTTGCAACCGATGAGAAATTATAAACAACCCCTTCATGAGTTGCTGCAATTTCCTTTTTCCCCTTGGAAGGTTTACCCTTAAAATAGGACACAGGATCATATCCTTGAATGGCGATTTTGTTTTCTAGATTGAATTCGACTGCTCTTTTGGCTACCGTTTGAGCAACAACTGAAAATGTTAAAAATGAAAGAAATAAAATAAAAATTGGCTTGTTCATAATTTTGCGTAATTGGTATTAAAATGAAATTTTATAATGAAGTGACAAAACAAAACTTCTGGTCAATCCATCAGGGCGAATGTCTCGCATAACAAAAGGGGCAGCTATTGAAAGTTCTATCCTTTTTTGTTCGTTAATATTGTAGGCGCCTATTAGATTGCCATTAATGGTCAAACCTTCGGAACCAACAAAATTTTCTCTTTTACCATAAATGTTTTCAAAACTATCTTCGGCAAGGTGGTAAATAAATAAAACATTAGGCTTGAAAGTGAATTTCTGATTTTTAGTGTTTAAACTATAAGTTACTCTAAACAAAGCATCGGATTTTCTTTCGAATAAATTGGTAGTCGGGAAATCTTCGGTTCCAGAATATTCAGCAAAATAGGAGTTTTTGTTGTTATTGAAAACGGGGATTTGGAGAGCTGCGTTAAAATCCCACTTCCTATATTTAAAATTAGTTCCCAGAAACAAATCAAATGTTCCTAAACTCGATTGATAATCCAAGGGAAGTGAATACCCATTAATCTTTAAATTAGAACTTGTAAAAGGGAATTTCCACCCTAGCAAAGCGCTCCATTGGGTATTGTTTTTTGCTGCAAACGAATATTTCCCAATCAAAAAAGCATCTCCAAATGCTCCACGCGTATCAAAACTTCCACTTGCTGTCGAAAAAGTTACTTTCGTACTCAATTCGATTTTATCGCTAATCTGTCCTATATATGAAATGTAAGGAGAAAGGTAATTTACATCAGATTCTCCAGCTCCAAAAATTGTGGCGATTTCGATAGCGTTCCTCATCATATTATCCCTTGATTGAAAAAACCGTGTCCAATGTGGAACAAATACCAGCATCGCTACAGCCTTGAGCAAAAGTGAAATTTGAAATTAAAATTATTGCGGAAATTAAAAACAGCTTTTTCATATGTAGATATTTATTGTTTTTTATCGGTCATTTGTAATTCGCATATATCTTCATCGGTGTTTGCGACCAATTTTAGGTCATGCTCATTTCATAGCTTTAATTTACAGTTAATTGAGCAACAGCAAATAAATGATTGTATTGTTGACAATGGATGAGGGCATATTTATATTCCATTAAATCAATATTTTTTGGAATAGAATATACCGTGGTAGGATTCAAATTGCCTAAATTGACAAAATCAGTTGGCGTATCCGATTTAGACAAATATACTTTCAAATCAGGACCCGAAGTAATACTGTAATTTTCCAGTGCCAATTTATATTGATTGTTTTCCAAAAAAATCTTCACAATACCGGAACCATTTATCCCTGAAGTGGGAGAAAACACACCTTGGTATTTATTTACAGTATTTGGCTGATCAACAACTATAGAAACTGCATCTTGAGTCAAATCTCCTTCTTGTTCACAAGAGCAAATCAATGTTACAAGAAAAAAGAAAAAAAACATTGTTTTCATATTGATTACTTTTTTATAAGACAAATGTAAATAAATTGATTAAAGGTAAATGTAAGTTAGTTTACAATGGAGACAAAATAGTTAATTTACAGTTTAGATTTATCTGTAATAGTTATCTCTTTTCGGTTGTATTGAATTATTCCTCGTTCTTGCATTTCGTTTAGCAATTGGGTTGCAGTTTGGCGAGAGGTACAAATAATTTGGGCAATATCATTTTGGGTTAAGTAATTTTCGAAAGTAACCTTATTACCATCTTTTTTACCTTCTTTATCCGCCCAATCTTTTAAAAATTGGTGCATTCTGGTTTTGGCATCTTTAGAAATCAAATTAGAATAACTATTTCTGATGCGTTTCATTTTCATGCCTACAAACTTGGTGTACGACAATGCCAGACAAGGGTTTCGCAGTAATAAATCCTCAAAATCCGACATCAGAAAACTGCAAATTACCACATCATCCGAAAGTACTTTGGCATATTCGTTACTTTGATTGTCAGCTTCCAAAGTCAATTCGCCAAACAAATCGCCTTTTTGAATAATGTCCTTTATGGTTTCATTTCCATCTTCATCAACATCAACAATTTTGATATTCCCTTTTTTTAAGAGAAAAATCCTTGGAACATCCGAAGCAGAAAAATAAATAATTTCGCCTTTCTGAGCTTTCTTAAAACCGGTTATAATACACAATTGCTTGATTTGCCCAGAACTCAGGGTTCGAAACAATTTGTGATCTCGCAAATACCAATATTTTAATTCTTCGTACATAAAAATAGAATCTGTGGTTGTAAAAGTATGTAAAATTTCAAATAAAAAAACTTTTCAGAATTCAAAATAGCTGAAAGGGTTTTGTAAAGTACTGTTTTAATAATTTATCCCGCAATAATACTTCTAGAAATCACGATTTTCTGAATTTCGGAAGTGCCTTCATAAATTTGGGTAATCTTGGCATCGCGCATCATTCTTTCAACGTGGTATTCTCGCACATAACCGTTACCACCGTGAATTTGTAATGCTTCAACCGTTGTATCCATAGCAGTTTGCGAGGCAAAAAGCTTTGCCATTGCGCCACTAATATCATAATTCTTATGGTTGTCTTTGTCCCAAGCCGCTTTCAAACAAAGATGACGAGACGCTTCGATATTGACGAACATATCGGCGAGTTTGAATGCAATAGCTTGATGATTAGAAATTTCTGTTCCAAAAGCTTTGCGCTCTTTAGAATATTTCAATGCCAATTCATAAGCTCCCGAAGCGATTCCCAATGCTTGTGCAGCAATTCCTATTCTTCCTCCAGCCAAAGTTTTCATCGCAAATTTAAAACCAAAACCGTCCTCCCCTATTCTGTTTTCTTTGGGTACTTTTACATCATTAAACTGCAAAGAATGGGTATCAGAAGCACGAATTCCCATTTTATGTTCTTTTGGACCAACAGTAAAACCGGGCATATCTTTGGTCACAATCAAAGCATTGATTCCTTTGCTCTTTTTTTCGACATTGGTTTGGGCAATGACGATATAAAATGAAGCTGTACCTCCATTAGTAATCCAGTTTTTTGTTCCATTTACCAAATAATGGTCACCCATATCAATGGCTGTTGTTTTTTGTGAAGTCGCATCGCTTCCTGCTTCAGGTTCGCTCAAACAGAAAGCACCGTGAATTTGACCTGAAGCCAATTGAGGCAACCATTGTTGTTTTTGTTGTTCGGTTCCAAAAGCCTGTAATCCCCAACAAACCAAAGAATTATTAACAGACATTACAACCGAAGCCGAGGCGTCAACTTTCGAAATTTCTTCCATTGCCAGCAAATAAGAAATAGTATCAAGTCCGCTGCCACCGTATTTTGGGTCCACCATCATTCCCATAAAGCCAAGTTCTCCCATTTTTTTGATGTGCTCAGCAGGAAAAATTTGATTTTCGTCTCGCTCAATTACACCAGGCAAAAGCTCGTTTTGGGCAAAATCTCTGGCTGCTTGTTGCACCATTAATTGTACTTCGGTTAGATTAAAGTCCATAATTATCTAAAATAAATGTTGGTTTTTGTGGTTCTACCCTTAACTGTGTGGGTATTTTTTTGCCACAAATTACACAAATTATCATGAATTAAATTATGCTGAAATTTAATTAGGGTCTGCTGAAAAACTCAAGCAACGCTTATTTTTCTGTTAATTTTATTAATTGACCAAAAGTAATAGAAAAATACTAAATCCTGTTTTATTTGCTGAAAAACAAGTTTTAGTTGTTTTAC
>JACCDI010839831.1_pt1 | contig 15210 bp, 20 predicted proteins | sample 7442791 | NCBI WGS metagenome assembly JACCDI01 (sample SAMN15323434, study PRJNA562643) | freshwater metagenome | isolation source: river surface water | place: USA:Blue River Watershed | collected 2017-08-15 | reverse complement strand
TACGATTATACTTAATAAGTATAACGAGGTTTTAAAGAATGGCTACTAACGATGTAGATATTATTCAATCTTTTTGCAGGAGATACATCAACAGACTGGTAAAAGAACATTTTAATGATGTCTCAGGGGATGATGATGGTTCACTTAGTCTCGATGTTCCCAGGCAAGTAATTAAGCGAATCTGTCTACATAAAGATAAGGATAGTTTGATGCTCACTACTATACGTTTATTGATTTGGTGGGTAGAAGCTAGAGGATTAATCGATGAATATATCTATGGGATGCCAGCAGAAGATTTTCATATTTCTTATACTATTTATCCTCAAGTAAAATTACATTTCCGCGAAGATAAATACGAGGCTTATACTAACACCAGAAGACCTGCACGTAGCGAAGTAAGCTTTAGATGGCGTGAAGAAAATTTTACTACAACCAATATCAATACGTTAGCTAATAAATTAGCTGCGGATTTTGCCAGCCCCCCCTTTACTTACAGGAAAGGTAGACAAAGCTTTAGTTATGTTGATAAAACAAAAGGGTATTACTATAACGTCAATGCAAATAGCGAATCTGATGCTAAAAGTATTATTGAACAGACAATTAACTTACAAGACAGTGGTATACCAGATTGGGAGAATAATTTTAAAGAACACAAAGATAATAAAAACTATCTTACTCAAGAAACAGTAAGGGTAATGGGTGAACTTATCAAGAAACCTAAAAAAAAGCCTGTTGCTACAGTTAAATTTGCTTATGCTGAATTGTTTATACCTGGGATGACTAAACCGATTATTTTAGTTGATAGAACAGGTACTAAAGCAAGAGCTTTAAAATATGAATAAAAAAGTGTGCGCCCCTAAAGGTTGATTCCCAAAAGAGTATCACTTGCAGTAGTTTTTAAAGGTGTTATAAACAGATCATCAATTGTCTACTGAAATCAAATTAGATAAGTAATTAAAATGGCTAGAAGATTTAAAAACCTTGATTACGCTCTGAAATTATTAAGGACTCCTACAGGTACAGGTACACCACCTTCCGCTCCATCGGGATCGATTCTAAGAGAGTATCAAGATTACGCTAGTGGTGCTAAAGCGATAACTTATACTCGCACAGAAGATAGCAAGCCTGAAGCGATCTTAAAAGTATCTGTTTTACCGTTTTTCTTTGGTGGTGTAGATGGTTCTGAGGCTATAGTCTCTCAATCAAAACGCAGTGATGATAATAGTGCTTTAAGTGGTATACAGACTGCTTGTAATCAAAAAGCTGTTGACCTCGATACTCATAAAACTTTACGAGGCTTTATTCCTGCTAAGGCTACTGTTTTTGATTTTACTGGTGGTACTACTACTCCTAATAGTAAAATCACAGGGGTTAAATACACTAAACGCACTGGAAAGTCTTATACATTCCCTTACGGCGCAAGTGCTGCCGAAAAAGCTGAAGGGAATGTAAGAAAAGATATTTTAACAGCAGTTACCGCAGTTGCTACAGCGTCAGTTAGTTTTACTTCTGAGAAATACTAATGATTGTTGATACTGTATTAACTTTGATTATCCCTAGTAGTACCACTAGGGATATGAACAGCAGCGATTTAGATAATTTATTGCAAAGCTATGCTTTAGCAGAAAAGGCTAAAGATAGTTTTATAGAGGGTGAGGTTACTTTTGATGAGTATCTACAATTGCTAGAAAGTCATCAAATAAATGTAGATACTTACTGTGATGCGGTTGAAAGTAATGTACAGATACTAACGTGACAGCCAAGTTATTATGCCAGCAGGAACGGATTTAATTTACTTCAATGCCCCTGAAGACTGGGAATTAGTAACTAACGAGACTCGTACAGCCGAAATTATCAATGAGAACTCTCATACTCCGATTCCCAGCTTTGACTTAGGAGTGTCATTAAATGTAGATTACATCGCTGTTGTAGCTGGTACTACCCTTGGTAAACCTAATTGGTTTTTTGCAGGAGATATCACCCAAGTTTACGCTTTTGCTAAAGGTGCTGGTGATCCTGTACTGGGTGGTATCAAGTCTGAAAGGACTAAATTGACAACTAACCGTTTACAGGTAGTAGAAACTAACCGCATCAGCTTAGACCCCTTTCGATTACAATATACGCCCCCAAGTTGGTTCAAGAACTGTACTATCAGGGTTTATAAGTATATCGGAGAAACTGAGAACTTTGTTGAAGATACACTTTTTGATATCGGTAATGCTTTAGGTATTGACCCTAATAACCCCGACGGGAAAATAGCTTTAGCTTTAGCTGCTATTCGAGATGAGGTTAGAACGAGTCAACAGGAGTTATCTCAACAAATAACAGACTGTTGTAATCAGTTGCGACAACAGTTATCAGGTTCACAGTTTAGTACAACAGGTGGGGGAAATTTTACAATTAACGATCCTACAGATTCTTTAGGATTTAACTATACACAAGGTTTATTATGAGCGATTTTTTAATTTCTAATGGTTTGATTAACGTCGGTGGTATTTTAACTGAAACTAAGACAAGGAGAACACGCGCTAGCGCGCCCGCCAAAACAGCTTTAGGCTTAGATCCTAATAGAGAATACTTGTCCAGTATTGGTGTAGCTCAAATATCTGAGTACATAACTGCGCGTAGTGGCAAGATCTTAAAAGACGCTAATGCGAATTTAACATTGCCAGATGTTGAACAGCCTGTAAGGATATCTCATTTTTACCCAAGTCAACCACAGGCGGATTATTTCCGAATTACGGTGATTAATGAAAATAACGCTTTGAGTTATATGGCAACTTTTAAGCGTAACTTTTTAAATTTTACGATGCCTAAATTAGTTATCATGCCTGGATCTCAGGTAATTATTAGTGCGTTAGAGCAGGATATCCAAGACTTTACTATCGTGTACGAGGTGATTGACGTAATTTTTAACCATACTATTGCTTAGATGGTGTTTTTTGATTGCTGTCACTTTTGACGTACGTGATTAATAATTTAAACCTATGAACTTATCGCAGAGACGAGAACAAGCTTTAAGGATTCTTGTTGAGAAACAAGGCAATACCGAACCCTTACCCATCGATTATGTAATTGATGATGAATGTAGACGTGAGTTAGGCTTGCCCCCTCGTCCTGCGAATTCTATTCCTTATATTGGTTGGATGACCTCAACGTCACCGATGAGCAAAGCACCCGTAGGACGAGTTAGTCAAAAAGGTATCGATCACATTAAACGCTGGGAAGGATGTAGAACTAATGCTTACAAATGCCCTGCGGGTGTATGGACGATTGGTTACGGTCATACTCGCACGGCTAAACCAGGACAAATGATCTCTCATGAAGAAGCAGAAAGACTATTGAGGGAAGATATAAGTCGTTTTGAGGAAGGAGTTAGAGCTTACGTTAGAGTTCCCTTGAGTCAAGGACAATTTGACGCTTTAGTATCGTTTGCTTACAACATCGGTAACGAAGCTTTTAGGAAGTCAACTTTAGTTAGATTACTCAATGAGGGGAAGTACCAGACCGCAGCTTTACAGCTTCATCGTTGGGTTAACGCTGGTGGTAAAAAGCTTACTGGTTTAGTACAGAGACGTAATGATGAGTATGGACTGTTTACAGAAGAATGAGAAACAATAACTTATTTGGTTTGCCCTGAATGAGCTTAAACGCGCTTTCTTTGGGGGTAGTTTTTATGATGGGGTGTTTAGGTATAAGAATAGTTAAAGCCTCTGATTTAGCCCTTAGCGTTGCGAATACCCAATTAATCACGGGGAATAGTGCTAACAAGTTAGAACAGCTAACCAGACGATTGAACGAACAAGCGGAAATACTTAAACAGAAAGATGTAGCTTATGAACAAGTAAAAGCTACCTATGAACGATCACTTAAACAAGCTGATGGTTATGAACGTCTCAAAACTCATATTGAAGCTCTAGAAGAAATTCCCAATATTGATGATATAGACAATATTGAAGTTGAGATTTTAGAAACTAAAGAAGATTTATTGTTAATTACAGAGTAAGAGTGTGTATATAGAAAGTGGTTAAACCACTTGGTTTAACCAAATAAAAGATACGTATTCTAACAAGTAAGTAAAGCTTTTATATCTATAACTTATTTCCCCGTGGCTAATGCCCGCCCACCCCTATTGTTAATATCTCTCGCGGAGCGTAGCGGAGAGAGTATATATAATATGCAAGCGAAAATTTAAAACGTCAAGAGTAAATTTACAAAATTAAATATATTTTTTATTTAAAACAAAATTTACCCGAAATTGCTTAAATATTTTCTATTTTTACGTGTATTTACTGATGCAATTTCGGGGGGGGGGGTGCATCATATATCTGTGTTTAGAAAAGGTTGTTCGTTTATCTTCCAAAGGAAGCTCTAAAGAATCGTTTTTTTTTACACATTAGTTGATATTTACTATGAAATAATATGTCCCATATTCCGAGTGTTTCTTGGCAAGATTTGCCTGGGAATAAATATGTTAAAAGTATCGACCCTGCGATGCTTAGTGATGCTGGTTACGTTAAAGCTCAGGTGTTAAAAGCGAATCAGTATAGTGAAGTTCGTTACCGTAATGTCATCTATGATCGTGATTATTTAATTGGCTGGGTAGTTAAAAACCTCATCAAGCCCCTAGCTCATTTAAGTAAAGAAAGAATCGATGAAGTTGTTGAAGAAGCTTGGGCGTTGTACTGCAAACAATCAATTGACCCAAACGCTAACAACTGATTAACTGATGCCAAACAAAACAACTAAATTCAAAGCTCATTATGTTTACTGGGATGTTGTTAATCGTTCAGTAATCAACCATTCTTTTATTGAACAGTTTAGGGTAAAAGGACGCGTTAAACTACCTGACAATATCATTAGATTCGATTCCCAACACGAGTTTAAAGTTTACTTGGAACTAATTAGAATCTACGGAGTTCATCGAGTAGTAAGACAGCATCCGATTAGGATTATCACCCCTGGTTTTTGTTACGGGAACGGGAAGACATGGAAGGTTGATTTTGCTATCAGAAGTGAAAACCAGCTTAGGAAATACGATTACTATATCGAAGCTAAAGGTGCAGTATTATCTGAATTTAAATTCGCTTTAGCTCTATTAGAAGAGAAAAGTTTCCCTAAGTTCAAAAAGCTTGTAATTGTATTCCCTAGATCGATTCCCTCAGATGATAAAGTCATCGCTAGACTAAAAAATTCATGCTTCCGTACTAACTTACTAACATTTAAGGAGCTAGAAAGATTAACCTCTCTATCATATCCCCAATTGAATCCCCTTATGATGTCAGACTTGTCACTCTAGTCGGCGTTGTTATCGAACTTATTGAAGAGATGTCCTTAATCTCTGATTGTAACCCTGATGAGTTATTAGCTTCTAGTTTGTATCTCTGCAATAAAAAGCTACTTAGTTATGGTGAAGAAGAGTACATGAATAAGCTAACAGAAAGCTATCCACTTCTTGAAGAAGCTATCAAGCAATTTACCTGTACACATTAACCACTAGAGGCATATGGCTGTTAAATTTTTAGATCCTTACAAAGACGATCCTTATGGTAAATTACGTGGAGAGAAACAAGATACATACTTCAAAGTTACTTTTGATGAAGCTAAAGTATACCCCGTAGATAACGGATATATGTTGGCAGCTTGGGTCACAAACTATTCGGGTATCGTTAGAACTTTTAAACCAGAGCAACCGCTAGAGTCGGGTTTGTGCGTTATACCCATTTACAACAGTGAGTACGAAACACGCTTAAAAGTTCTCGATCAATGGACTAATGTTAAACATCAGCCTAGCTTGTATGAGAAAAATCTCTGTGACCTAATTAAGACTAATGAGACATCTTGGGTAGGTGAGGGTATCGTCATCAAAGGGGAGATTACCTTCATGCCTGATGATATGCTGTTTAATCAACCTGATACCTTTCAGAAACAGTTGGTGCAGCAAAATACTAAGGTTGAGTTAGGTGTTTTAAGTGGTAAATTACCAGCTTATACACCACCTAGTAACAATGCTCAAAGAAAAAGCTCTGGTTATTCTAAAGGTGCATCTCTAGATGAGAAGTTGGTATTTGTCAAAAAAGAATTCATTGCTTTTTTGGATGATGGTATTTCTAGTGAATCAGATTCATTAGGCATCTTGACCCTAAAAATTAAAGAAGCAACAGGAGAGGATGAAGCGTTCTTAACTCTCTACTTCGATATGCTAATGGCAGTCGTTAGGGGGTAAAAGATGCCTTACGATTATTCCTCTCTCTTCTCGTCTGAGGATGGCTATACAGACACCTGGAGGGAGGTTTATGACGATTCCTTGGGTTTACCCCATAATCTGCTCTACATCTTACAGCATACGATTCTGTTACCCCATGATTTTTACGATATTATCACAGCCTATTTTCTACTACCTAGTGCTTTGTGTCGTGTCGTGCCTTATCTATTTTTGTACGGTCAATCGGGGTCGGGTAAGTCAACTGTTGCTAAGATTGCTAGTTATTTACATGGTGTCTCTATTAATAGCTCTAGTGATACGTTTGCAGGAATCAGAAACAGCTTAGATAAACGGCGTAACGCTGTTGTAGAAGTACCATCGAGTAACCCATTATTTCCCACGGTTCACAAAGAAGTCGAGCGTAATACCTGTATGGTTTGGGACGATATAAGTACCCAAACTTTTACCTCTCAACCTGAACTATACAATATGTTTAAGTTTGGGTACGACCGAACCACCGACAAGATTATTCTGTCCAGTAAAGAAGTAGGGGAAAACCTAGAGTTCAGATGCTTCTGTCCTAAAATATTTAGCTCTATATCCCCACTGCATCTAAACGATGCTTTTAGGGAATTAAGACGACGGATGATAGTAATCCCCTGTAAACGGGTAGAAGAGTTATCAGACGAACGAAAAGCAGAGTTAAGGATAGATACAAACGATTGGCAGAGTAAACTACTTGATTTGACTGCTTATGACTGGAGGGGTTTCGGCAGTAAGTTTGATGATTTTTGGGACGTTAACATGGCTCGGTGCTTTGTCGATACTCGTAAGATTATCAGCAAAAGCTGTAGGGGACTTACTAGTCAACAGAGAGCAATTAGTATCGATTTACTATCCTGTGGGATAGCTACTGGTATCTGGTCGGATGAGATAGTAGCGATTGAGAGAGTTAAGACCTACTGGGATTGGTTCAAACAAGAGACAGAAAAGAATGCAGGTTTAGGTACTCTACTTAAGGGTTATATTGCCCAAGAATTAGCTAACGCTAAAGCTGGAAACAGGGAACTAGAGCTATATACCTCTCAATTACGCTCACAGGTTGAACAATGGGTGACTATGGGATGGTTGTTTGAAAAGCCTAGACCCAAGGACGTTAAAGATTTGATGCTTGATTTAGGTTGGAGGTTACAGCATGGAAAATGGATTAAAGGATAAGTACACTACTGATTTTACCTATGAGGAAATAGTGTTTTTAACACTTAGCTTAGGCTCACTAGTTCAGGATTATGAAATGCAACTTAATGAACTTAGTCGTGATCCGAGTAGCAAGGAAGTTCGTTCACTTCACCAGACTGGGAGATTAGCTCACTTACTTGATTATATCGAGGTTGCTAACGAGATACTAGCTAGGTTATTGCACTTTACCGAAGACAAGGCAGGTACTAGTGATGCGTTGGTAGATTGTGCGTATAATCTGCACGCTGTAAAAACATGGAGAAAGTACCTTAGTGAATTAGATAAGCAGAAAGGATATTCGGTAAATGACAATTGAAGATTTTTGGGCAATCAAACACGCGATTGATGATGAGGTAGCTCGTTTAGGTTGGTCTAAGGAAGAGTGTAAGACTTACATCAAACGTAACTACGGTAAAGACTCTAGGTTAAAGATGCACGATAACCAACTCAACCATCTACTTAAAACCTTGAAGACTCTTAGACCTAAGAAAGAATCAACAGGAAAACTGAGTTTAGCTGCTAGACGAGATAAGCGGAAACGTATTTAATTTTGCTTTAACCAAGTGGTTTAACCACTTTAGAAACACCCCCAAGAAAAGATTAATCATGAGTGAATTTGAGACACAGACACATTTCAAAGTAGACGAGACAAGCTTTAATCATATCTCTGCTTACGCTATGGCAAACAACGTCACATTAGGTCAAGCTTTAGACGCTTTATTGCTCAAAGGACATCAAACCGTTTTAGATGAGGCTCTAAAGCCTGTAGAACCTGCGAGTCATCTTGATACTTTAGCGATCAAAATAGAGGCAATAGACGAGCGTGTAGGGGTACTTCTGGAGAAGTTAGAGGTATCGAAGCTTTAAGCCTCGGTAATGCCCTTTTAGGGCATTATACAGTATTGTGGGTTCATCGTTCCGTAGAAGCGGAAGTTGGGGGAAGTACTAGAAATTTGAACGCTTAAAGTAAGCCAAATTAACCATTTCGAGCCTTGACGGTTTTAGGAGTAATTTTAATGAATATTGAGTGCTTCCTGATGCTACAGCAAATAGCTGGCTACAGGATCTCCAGAAAAATGAGTTTGAACACTTGAAAGTCCCATCAGGTAATACTTACAGAGTCTCCAGGGTTTTAGGTTTTGATAATAACGAATATGTAGTTTTAGAGGGTGATTACGCAAATGGCAGTCGTAAGCTAGAAACACCAACTGGCAAGACTTTTAATGTGATTACAGGTGAGGGTGACTCGCCCATGCAAAAAGAGATGAGTATCGAAAGATAGTAGTAGAATTAGAGTAAATAACTGATTTGCCAGAATGACCAGAGAGTAGTATAATCTGCTCTCTTTTTTTGTCCTTTACTTTAAGCGGTTAAGTTGCTGGGGTACATCAGTACCCGATTGACTTTTACCCCTAACTTGGGGAAAGATTGGGGATGTACACAACCTAAACTGTCTTTAGAAGGCTGTAGTGCAGCTTGGTAGCGCGCCTGTGAAGGAGCTAGGATGAGGCGTTTAGCCGAATCGGGATGACAGGATTTGAACCTGCGACATCCTGCTCCCAAAGCATTAAGCAACGTTGAAACTATTGATTTTACGTTGTTCTACGTATTTCTATCAGCTACAGCAAAAACTTATTGGGGACAGTTTGGGGAAAAATGAGGAAATCCCCAAATGAACAGAACACAAGCAAAACAACGGTTTACAGTACTTACAGGCTTACCTGCTAAACAAAGAAGCGTTTACACCGCTTTATGGGCTAACGGTACATACCTCTCCGATTTTATGACTTTCTTTTTTAGCAAGGAAGGAATGCGTCTCGAACATTACGACGCAAGACGCAAAGAATTCTGGGTAATCTTGGTTGAATACCTCGAACTTTTTCAGGAGGTAGCGTAATGTATACCAATGGACAAAAGTCGGGAAGGGTAGGGGTAGTAGCAATCGACATTAAGGGAAAATCTTACCGTATACGCTTTACCTACCCTGAGTCAGCTAGACACGAGTTTATTATAGCTAGAGTATCGCCTGAGGGTTGGTCAACAGCAATCAGAGCAGCGCAGTTAATAAATCGTGATATTGACTTAGGTGACTTTGATGACTCTTATGCCAGATACTCACCCAAACACGCTAAAAAGCTACAAATAGCCCAAGTACAAAAGACGAAAGAATATAACCTTAAAGATCTCTGGGAGATGTACAAGGAAGCAAGTAAAAACAGAGTAGCTAAGACAACACAGCAAGGGTACTGGAGAACCTATGATATTTTGTTTGAAAAAGTAAATCATAAGCTTATCGAATTAAACACAGCGCAAGAATTTGTTAATTGGTTACAAGCTAAATACGCCAGAACCACTATTGCTAGTTTATTTAGAACTTGCATCAATCCCTCGGTGAACATGGCAGTAAATACCAAAAAAATTCTTGACAACCCTTTTGATAATATTCCTTTACCAAAAGTACAAAAGAACAAGATCGAATGTTTTGAACCTGACGAGGTAAAGGCGATAATTGAGGCTTTCTACAGTAACAAATTCAATCCCAAGAGTTCACGATATGACTTGAGTTACTATGCCCCTATGATAGAGTTTTTAGCTTTGACTGGGTGCAGACCTGAAGAATGTCACGCTTTGACCTGGGACGACATTAAGCAAAAAGGAGGTAAGACATATATCAGATTTAACAAAGCTTATAGTAAAGGGATACTACTATCTCACACTAAAACTCATACTATAAGATTATTTCCCTGTAATGATCAGTTGCTTAAATTAATTGCTCGTATACCTCGACGAATAAATGAAAATAATTTAGTTTTTCCTAATATGAGCAGCGATTACATGAGACAGGGTGACTTTGGCAGAAGAGGTTGGAGGACTGTTGTAGAAGGATTAGCTTTAGAGGGGGAAGTACATAAGTATCTCAAGCCCTATTGTTTACGTCATAGCTTTATTACTCGTCTAATTCGAGAAGGCGTAGACATAGCAACGGTAGCTAGTCTATCTGGTAACAGTCCTCAGACAATCATGAAATATTACCTAGCGTCTAGAAACGATTTTGACTTACCAGAATTGTAATAGTTAGAACCTAAAAAACCCAAAAAACAAAAGAAGAGATAGAATAGCTACAAGCTTTATTTTAAAACATATTGTTTGGTACTATTCCTCTAGATACCCCCTCATTAGCAGGGGGTATTTTTTTGGTCATTTAAATTACTTTAAAAGTATACTAATTGTATACCTAGTAAACTGAGTCATGAATAATACCTTCCTGAGAATGTGCTAAGGGAAGGTATTTTACTTTAAAAGTATTGTGACTAATAACCTTATCAGCAGCGTGGTTATTATACGTCTTCAGTTCCGACTGTCAAGGGTTTTGTTTCACAAAAAAGCTATCGCTTCAAGCCCTGGACATTCTTCACTTTCGACTCCATTTTTTAACCATCGCTGATAAGGGTGATTCTATGATTATCCCCTTAGAGAAAAATAGTTACTGCTTTGAAACTAGGGTGACAGACTAATTAAAATAGTACATAATTACCTAACAATAACTATTCAAGGTAATGACGATGTCAGATGATAGAGAAAAGGTAATTTCCTACTTAGGTAACGCTGAAGCTGTAGCGTTTAATAAGTTAGTAAAGAAAGAGAACCTAACCAGAAGTGAAGCGGTAAATTACTTAATACAGAGACAACTTTTAAAGCTATCAGAAACACCAGAAGCCTTAATAATGAATCAAGAGCTAGAAGAACGTTTAGAAGCGGTAGAGCGGGACATACGGATGGAGGTAGAAGCAAAAATAAGAGCCTGTGAGTATATGGAAAGGTTAGAAGAGAACTTAGCTTATGTACAAGAAGCTGTAGAATCGCTTCAGAAGCGTTTAGGTTCTATAACCCTATAAAATCATAGATAGTACTCGGGGTAACGGTAGCTTGTGTAGGTATCCTAAAAGTGGTTAAACCATTTGGTTTAACCAAAAAAGAATACCTTCACTCTTCAGTTTCTTCTCTATCAAAGTCTGTATTTTTAATACCGTCTACAACCGTAGACTCTTCTTTAGTCTCGTTGGTAGCAGTATCCTTCTCTGTTACTAAGGCATCATTAGCTTCCTTCCACTCTTTTTTAGCCTCTTTAAGTTCCGTAAAAGCGTCTTTAGTACTGACTACCTCAGAAGCTATATTCCCCACTGTAGAAACACTATCCTCTACCTCTTCTAAACCGTTGCGGAAGCGTTCTAGTCTTCTCATCGCTTTAGAGTGTGGGTATACCTTGTCGATCATCGTGGTGTAGCTATCTTCAGAAACAACACCCGACCTTAACAGAGCGTTACCTATTTTACCTGTATTTTCTGCGGTTAATTCTGCGGTACTTCTAGCACTATCAAACAGTTCCCTACTAGCGTCTAGTATGTTAGCTCCTGCTTGATAGATACGGTTATATTTAGCTATTCTCGTAGTCAATGCTGCATAGTTTTCTGTACCTAGAATTGACTCCATCCAAGAGCGCATCTTGACCTGAAACCAGGCATTAACATCTATGTCCTCGTTGTTACTATCTTTAACCCCTATAGCTTGTAAGACAACGGTAGCTGTTTCTCCCAGGGTAACTAGTAGGTTTTGAGATAGTTGTATTCCGTTATGGATTACTATTGCGGTAGTAATCGCGTTTAGTATCTTATCGGCGTGGGTAGCTTGCCATGCTTTTTCCCCAAACTTTTGTACTGCTTCTAAACCGTGTTTAGCGTGCAATACTGTCTCATTGGTTGATTTAACATATTTCAAAATAGTTAAATCTAGTAACGTCTGTAGAGCATCTAATTTGTTACCTAACCCGTCAGACATTCCTTTTAGTCCCTGCTTGGGGTTATCTACTCCTGGTACTTGACAAGCAGTAGGGTTATTTAGACTCTGACATATCCCCGTTTGTACCGCAGCAGCTATTTTCGGTTCGCTAGTTCTTTCTTTGACATCATCTATACGAGGGATAACAGTTGTATTCAAGACAGTTCTTAACTGCGTCTCGATTGCTTGCATCTGCTCTGGTGTCATATCTGATGGGTTGGAGATAGTGGGTAAAAAAGCTGCTAGTCGTCTTTCAAATTCTTGAGATCCATTTTGCAGGTCTTCAGTAGTTATCTGTGTTGGTACGTTAGTATCTGGACTTCCTAGACGTTCAGCTAATTCTAGTACCCCAGTTTGAGCAGCAGCAGCACCATATTTAGCAGTACTACTACCGCCAAAACCGTATCGTCTAGCTTCTTCTTGTTGTTGGTATTCTCTTTCAGTTACTTGAGATTGCAATTCAAAGCTAGTAATCGATGCCCATCTTTTTCTTTGGTCAGCAGGTTTATTGTGTTCCTCAAAAAGTCTTTTATAAGTGTCTTTAGTAGTCTCATAGTAAGTTGTCCATCTAGCGGTAAACTCTTCCTCGGTAGGATTGTCAGACAAAGGTTCAGTTATTAAATCAGGGTTTAGATCTTTAATTAAATCTAACTCTGTTTTTAGATCGCCTAGTTCATCTTTTACTTGAGTTAACTCTGTTTTATACTCATCTAATCGTGTTTCATATTCATCCATCCGAGTTTGCATCGCTGCTATCTGTTCTCGTTGTTTTTCCAGTTGTTCTTCTTGGGATGCGATTACCTTTTCGGCTTCTTCCAGTTGTTTTTCAACAGTATCTAAAGCAGCCTCAAGCTCTACTCTAGTATCAATTAGTTCATCTTCTAATGTTGCTATCTCAACCCTAAGATCGATGTTTTCGTTTCTAAGAGTTGCAACATTACTTTTAAGAGTTTCAATATCTGCCTGTTGTAATAAGTCATTGTTTTGTAGGATAAGGATGTGATTTCGAGCATCATCGATGTCTCGTTTATTCTGTTCAGCTACCGAGTTAGATTCTTCTATTTCTTGCCGTACCTTATCCAAGTCACCCTGATAATTCTGATACATCCTTAGCATCGCTGCACTGTTAGCGTCAGCCTGTAATTTAGCCCCTTTAGCTTCAGCATCGATTCGTTTATCAAGAACATCAACGGTAAACTTATTTAGAGCTAAAGTAGCTCCAATAGTAACCAAGTTAGCTAATGCCATCGTCGCGTTTGCTGAGTTTTTGGCAACCTTAGCAGATGTCTTACCGACTCTTACCCCTTGACCTGCTGCTTTTCCTAGTTCTTCTAAGGCTTTAGATGGTAGCTTTGATCCGTTCCCTTTTGTAGTTATCCATTTAGCTGTTCTAGCTTCTAGTTCCTTCCAAATTGGAGCTTCACTTGCTTTTTGCAAAGCAATATCCGTTATGACATTAGGAGCGTTTGTTTTTGCCATCCCTAATAAAGTTACACCTATACCTGCGGTAATTGCAGTAGTAGATTTACCAGAGGCGAAAATAGTTTCAATACCCCCATCTTCTTTACTTCCTAATGCTGCGTTTAACTGATCTCTTAATTCTTGTAACTCGGCTTTAGTAGCCAAATTGGCACACGATGGATCGACCATGATTTAAATTTTATTTGCTAAAACTACTTACAGCGATACCGTTAGAACCGTAACAGCAATAAACGTTACCGCAGTCTACTTGACACGTACCTGGGGGACAGGTTTGTTGCTGTATTTCTTCTACTTCTGGACAAATACCTCTCGTTTCCTGGTGTACTATTTGACTGCTATTGAAAACAGTAAAAGTGCATTGTGAACCACCGACAGGATATTTGTTACCTTGTACATCTGCAAAATATTCTCCACCCCAACTACCAGGAGCAACCCGTACAACTCCTATATCACAATCACTATACACCCTAGTCCTAGAACCCTCAATAACCCCTGGTCTGGGTTGGTATCCTATCTCTAGAGTAGAAGTCCGAATAAGGGTAGATGTAGGAGAAGATTTATATTTAAGCTCAAAAAGTAAAAACTCTCCGAAACTGTCTGTTCTAGATACTATGTTTGCACTAACAGGAATACCAGATACGCCCGACTTGGATATCAATTCAATTCTTTGACCGCAATCCAGTACACTTCCGCTTCTTCCTGTGCTAGTTGCTTCAGCAAAACCATACCAATAATATTGTATTTGCCGTAATTCGTTACTGTACCTATCTCCTTCTATTGTTTGCCAATTTTCATTAGGATATCGATATCTGTATAGCACCATTTGAATATCATAAAATTACTTCTTTAGTCAATCAATTTGGTTTAATTAAACGGCATCTATTTCAGCTACATTGTTAACACCATCAAATGAGAAAAACGATACTGTAAAACGTCTTTCTACTTGTCCTTGTCTACTACCTGAAGTAACTACAGATACCCCTGTAGGTTGAATATAAATATCTTGTTCGGGGTCATCATTTTTATTAGTAGCTTGGTTTTGAGAGATTAATAATAGTAGAGCGTAAATTAAGTTGGTAAATTGAGCCTCACTGCTAATCTGTTCAGCCCCTTGTTGATAGTATTCTGCTTTTGCAGGTAAGTTTTTTATCCCTAAATTATTCGTAAAATCTCCACCTGAGTAATCATCTTGAAAGCTACGTAAATCTAAAATAATTTGATATAAATCATTATTTGTATCAATGTTGCTTACTGCTTGACTTCCAAACATTTCAGCAAAAGTTAAAGCTGGCATAATTTCCCTAATTACTAATTTAAACAGTACGATTATACTTAATAAGTATAACGAGGTTTTAAAGAATGGCTACTAACGATGTAGATATTATTCAATCTTTTTGCAGGAGATACATCAACAGACTGGTAAAAGAACATTTTAATGATGTCTCAGG
>JACCDI010133227.1_pt1 | contig 15211 bp, 8 predicted proteins | sample 7442791 | NCBI WGS metagenome assembly JACCDI01 (sample SAMN15323434, study PRJNA562643) | freshwater metagenome | isolation source: river surface water | place: USA:Blue River Watershed | collected 2017-08-15 | reverse complement strand
TTACCCTGATGAAATTTTAGCATTATTTGATTTAGTCATAGCCTCTGTTCATTCAAATTTGAAGATGACAGAAGAAAAAGCCATGATGCGCTTAATGAATGCGATTGAAAATCCCTACACAAGCATTATAGGACATGCTACAGGCCGATTGCTATTAAGTCGAAAAGGATACCCAATTAATCACGAAGCGATAATTGAAGCCTGCGCAGCGCATAATGTAGTGATTGAATTAAATGCACACCCTCGCCGACTAGATATTGACTGGCGTTATATACATCAAGCAATGGAGCAAGATGTGTTGATTTCAATCAATCCAGACGCACATGCCATAGAAGGTTATGAGGATTGCAAATACGGTGTTCTAGTGGCTCAAAAAGCAGGACTAACCGCCGCGCAAAATTTAAGCAGTTTTAGTTTAGCCGAAATGATGGAGTTTATTGAGTTCCAGCAAACGAAGCGAGGTTAAGCATTACTTTTAAAGAGGAATCCAGATATCATATTAAGTAGAGACATACCTACTTTTCGTTCTACGCCACTCATGGATGTTGGAATACCAGATTCTAATTTAAATACAAATTTGATTGTAATTGAAAATTTATTAATTGCTTCTTTTAATTTAAGAATCCTTTTATAAATCAAATGAATTTAGTTTTAAATTAAAAAGAAATTTAATTTGGTATTTTTAATATTAATATAAAAGATAATACTATATTTAAAATCCTAAATTAAAAAATCAAGAAGATATATGCCTTTTCAAATTAACCCTCATGTACAGAACTTGAGTGCTTTATTAGCAATTCCAAATGAACAATTTGTAATACCTCCATATCAAAGAAGATATTCTTGGCAAAAGAAACAAGTTAATGCACTTTTCCAAGACATAAATTCACTAAGCACAATTGAAACAGATAATGATGGGCATTTTTTTGGAATGCTGTTATTGCATTCCAACGGATACACAGTCTTTAATAAACTTCAAGTTGTTGACGGTCAACAAAGGCTTACAACAATAACTTTATTACTAAAATCAATTCAAAAAGCATACTTCAAAATTGGAAACATTCAAACAGCTGATAGAATTAATTCATATTTAAAATGTAGTGATATTCAGAATAATACATCCCCTTACAAACTTATTCTTGGCAACCTTGACTCCAATGATTATAATATTATAATGAATGAAGGAGATTTTGAAGAAATAAAAAATAACAGACTAAAAGAAGCTATAATTTTATTTGATGAGTTAGTAGCAAATTTAGTGCTTAATAATACTCTTGATAGCTTTTGGATAAAGTTTATGAATATAGCAGTAATTATTAGGTTAGATGTCGGAACTGTAAAAGATGCGTACAAACTTTTTGAAACAATAAATAATAGAGGTTTAAAGTTGTCAGCTACAGATATAATTAAAAATTTGTTATTTGGCCATGCTTCAAAACTTAATAATGGAGAACTTTTAGAAGAAGTTAAAGCAATTTGGGCAGATATAGTTTTTAATTTAGATGGGGTAAATGGCAATAATCCAGATATATTTTTCAGAAGGTATTTCTGCTCAATTTTAACAAAAAAAGTAACAGCGAATGGATTAATACAAGAATTTAAAACATATTATTACAAAAATGTACAAGGCGCAAACTTGTTATCTCTGTTTAATGACACAGTTAAAGCTACTGATGAAGATGAAGATGAAGATGAAGAAAATACCAATGGGGAAGATTTGTTTGTCGGAAATAATCAACTAAATCAAATTGGCATACTTGATTTTATAAAAAAAATAAAAAGAGCAAGTTTAGAGTACAATAAATTATATTTTGCTAGATACAATGAAAATAGATTAGTAAGAGAAATTAAGTCATTAAATAGAATTCAATGCGAACCATCTTACATATTCTTAATGCAATTTATGCAATTGAATTATGACATTAATGATAAAATAACTGTGATTAGAATGTTAGCATCACTAATGTTAAGAAGGCATATTTGTAAGAAACAAACAGGCGAAACAGATATGATTTTTTCAAATTTAGTAAGAGCCATTGACATTTCAGATCAGCCAACCTTGTTGATTCAAACAATGAAGAGTATGATCTTAGATAATGATTATTACCCAGGTGATGAAGAATTTATAAATAAGCTTTTAAAATATGAATTCAAAGGAAAAGCAGAAGATCGTGCACGAGCATTACTAGAACATTATAACACAACTTTGGGTAACCAACTAAATGAATTACAAATAGCGAATGCAGATGAAGTTCATTTAGAACATATTATTCCTCAAACTATAACAGGACAAGCTGCATTGAGAGAATATGGTAATTGGCAAGAATATCTTGGAGATAACGCATTAGCAAAACACAAAACATTTGTATCAAGAATTGGTAACTTGACTTTACTGTCAAGCAAACTGAATATTGTCATTTCAAACAACCCTTTTGAAGATAAAAAAGTTGGCTATGCTATATCAAATATAGCTATGACAAATTCTTTATTAAATTATCCAGAATTTAAATTTGAACAGGTTGAAGATCGAAGTTTGCCAATTTCAGAGGCAGTTGTTCAACATTGGAGAATTGATTAAATTAAATTCATTGAATCAAAATCAACTCTCCCGAAAACTTAAAGCTACCACCCTCCCTGAAACCTTGACAATTAGGCTTCATCGGGCGATTTCTTGGTTAAAAAGTGCAGAAAAGCAGGACGATAATTTGGATTTAAAGTTCATCTCGTTATGGATAGCATTTAATGCTTGTTATGCAGTGGATTTAAATGGGATTAGCTCAAAACCCGAAAAGGCAAAATTGAGGGATTTTACCACTAGTTTAGTGCAGTTTGACCGTACAAGACTATACAACCTATTTTGGGAGAAATACAGTGGTCCAGTTAGGGTATTAATTGAGAATATGTACGTTTTTGAGAAATTTTGGGAATTCAACCGAGGCGAAGCTGAAGATTATTTACCTGCTTTTAATAAATCTATTACCACTGCCCTAAATTGCCTTTCAAAAGAAAATATAGAGGGTCTAATGGAAATAGTGTTGGAAAGGCTTTATACTCTTCGTAATTCAATAGTACATGGAGGATCAACCTATAACTCCAAGTTAAACCGTGCTCAATTAAAAGATGCCTGTAATATCATGCAATTACTTGTCCCAATCATTATTGACATAATGCTTGAAAATACTGAGCATAACTGGGGAGAAATAGCTTATCCAGTGGTGAAGTAGTTTATTTTATCTCAAACCGTTTCAAAATACTTAGCCAATCAATAGAATTACTCATTATTGTAGCCTCCGTTAAAGTAGTTCTATATTCTTTACCACTTTCTGGATTATAAAAAATTTCAATTCTTTTTTTACTTTCAGTATACTCAATTGTAATTCCTGATAAAGAGAGAAATATTTTGTGGTTATCGTCTAATTCTGGATCAGAAGCATTCATTCTCAAAATTATTTCAAATACAAACTCAGGTACATTCGAAATAAAATCAAATAATGTTTTGTAACTACTATTTGCATTTATTCTGTACATCTTGGCAAATGATTGATACTCAATTAAGGCAACATTAAAAATGAAATTGATATTGTTTTCTTTAATCGCTATTTGTAATATAGTTGTTTGAACGTATGTATGATCAAAAGCCACCTGTCCCATCTTTTTTAAATTATTAAAACTTCCTAAAGGAGCAACTGCTTTATCAATCTTATGGAATAACACTTCTTCACCTATTGCATTATCAATTAGATCATAGTTTCCAAATTGGATTATATAATCATAAAACCGCTCAATTCTAAGTTGCATGAACTTTCGTATACCAAAAATAGTTGGTGTTTTATAAAAAACATTATAATACTCAATTTTTTGTTCAAACGAATCAAAATCATGTGAATTAGTAGGCTGAGGCGAAAGACATTCAATAACAGAAAGTTCATTAAATCTATCATCGATTTTTAGAAAAGTAAAAGCTGCTGGCAGTTCATTTATCAATGATAATTGAACATCTTGCTCTTTTTTAAATCTTTTTCTAACATCATTATGCCTCTGTTCTGTAATTAAACCCAGTCTAAAAGCATTATTTGCTTGTACTAGATTTGAAAAAGTCCATTTAGGTTTTGGCTTATTCAAATTGTTTACAAATTCCTTCCGCTGATCTTTAAAATAATAGGTATAATTTTGCTTATACAATTGTTCTTTTAAATCATTGTCTGCGGGATTTATTTCTGTCGTATAAAATTTTTTACAGAAATCCTCATTAGTTAAATTTGAACTATGTAACATATCCATTTGACTAAAGATATCATTAGTCAATTTTTTTGCCTTTTCAGTCTCATCTAAGATGAAATACATTTCAACTACACTAAGATAGATAAAGTTGTTTTTATTAATAAGCGCATTAATTGGCTTTGAATTTTCAAAAAGAAATGGTTCTACATAAATAATTGAATCGAATGACTTCAAGTCAATGGAGATATTCAAATATGTTTGCAATAAATATAAAAGATGGTCATCATAGTCTACAAGTTCAAAATCCTGAATCATAGATACATAACTTTTAACCAAGTAATTATATAATCCGAGGTATGTTTCATTGTCAAAATCATCGGTCACTATATCTAAATAATTAAAATTTAACAACTCTGGGTATAACTCATTTTTTACAGAATCATATTCTTCTGTATTTTCACCACTATGTTCATCACTAACCCATAAATCAATGATTTGATTAAATGTTATTTTATTATTTGGATCTTGAAGTTGTTGAAAAAAAGAAGTGAACGCATCGAAGAAAGTCAATGAGAAATCTCGGTGTAATTTGGCATGCCTAAATGTCTTTAAAAGAATAGCTTTTTGATACACTTCTAAAAATGTAGCTATAAATCCATCGTCTAAGAGATTGCCCTTCTTATCAAACATAGAATGTTATTTATTTTTCGTATTTTTCATCTGCTCTTCACTCACAATCTGATAGAAAACTTGTTGAAAATCGTCTTCAATAATGCCATTTCTTAAATTCTCCCATTGGTCAAAAAACTTGCTATTATCATCTGACTTATCATCAAAACCTAAGGCCTCATAAAACATTTTAGAATCATCGTCTTCTTCTGTTTTTCTGCATATTTTCTCTAACTCAAATAAGGACTTAGCATGTTTCATACTAGCTGTTTCTCTGCTTATAAATGTCTTATAATACATTACAATAATACTATTGGTCAAATGCAACTCGCCTAATGAAAAACCATTGGACTCTAATCCAATTATTTTACGTGTATCAGCATCTAAAGGGAAACTTTGAAAAACTCCTGAATTATTCCTTTCAAAATAATGTTTTGCGATTTCAATAGTGCCAGATATATTTAAATGAATTCTTTCCTTATACCTTGTAAATAGATGCTCATTGTAAACAGATATGATTCTAGTTGGTGTTGTTACAATAAACCTCAATCCTTTATCAGAGTGATAGTTTAAAATACATAATGTAGTAAAATCATCTGGACTAGTAATGAATTTGACCTCATCTTTAGGGCAAATCATAATTAACCAGTTATTCTTCTTTTTTGATTTAATATTATAAAACCGAACATAGCGTTCATTATGTTTGACTTTTTTCTTGTGACGTTCTAATATATACTCTCCAGTTAAACGCTGCAGAGTACTAGAATTAACCAATACTTCATATTCAGCATTAGCTTCTACACTTATTTCTTGAAGGGTCATACTTGGTACTAACATAATATTATATTTTAAAGAATATTCAAATTTTCGTATATCGCAACATACCCCTTGCCACTCTTATTTGAACCATAATATTGTTCAATTTCTCTCTTTAAAATATATTCAGGCCAATTAAAATAAGTGTAATCTGCCCTCCCCATAATACCTCCAAAGTATATTTGCTTTGGCATTAATCCATTTGGATTATTGGCAACAACCCAATAATAATACCCATCTGAAACAGTGAAATCGGTCCAATTATTACTAAAACTTATGCCCGGTTGAATAATAGCCACAGCTTTAGGACATGCATTGTTAGTCCAATATAATGCTTGGTAGGAAGCAATACCCTCGCCTCCTATGTATAATAGACTAAAACGATGAGGGCCAAAGTCCTCACCTTTTTCAGGAACTCTTTCATATACAACCCATTTGGCAAAGGGTCTTTTAAACTGACTACTATATCTAAAATATTCAGCAGGCGTAAGACCTGGAGGTTTTTGCATCTGCCAATTATTTGGCGTTAATTCATGTTGTTTAACATTTCTCATTGCAAAAACTGTATAGCCATGGAAGGAATCCAATTCTTGATTTAATCTTTCTTCGCCAAATGCATAATCGGCATATATGAAATTAATTATCCCTAATTGACTATTTAATTTATTACAATCTTTAACAACTCCTCCATCGGATTCGCAGGCTGCATAATATAAGCTATTCGCTAAAATATCATTGATTGGAAGTACTCCCAGCTCAATATCCTTTACGGTTAAATTATTTAAGTAGCTCATTCTAAATATATTTTTATTTTACCCATCTTTTTTAGGCGTTATCAATTCTTTAATCTTATCTATCAACTGTTCTTCCGGCTTACTATAATAAATCCCTGTTTGCCCTTCGGTTCTTACCCCTCTTAGGAATAAGTATATCACACCACCAAAGTCTCTTTCATAATTAAAATCAGGCTTTCTGAGCTTTAGGTACTTAGTTAAGGCTACTGTATAAATAAGATACTGCAGGTTATAGTTGTTCTCATACATAGCAGCTTTTACATGTTCGGTATCATAAAATTCCAATGAATTACCAAGAAAGTTGGACTTCCAGTCAAGGATATAATACTTGCCATTATGTTCAAAGAATAAGTCTATTTTACCATTCATAATACCCTCTAGTTCAGGAATGGATTTAATTCGGAATGGATGCGTTTCACTTGACAAAGCCTGCAATTTATCCGTATGAAAAGGGCTTAATAAAAAGTCAAACTCAAGTTCGTTTAATCGTTTTTGCTTAGGTACTTGATTTAAAGAAAAAGGATTACCCCCAGGCATCTCGGCTGATAACACATGCTCCAACAATTCATTAATTTTATCTCTATATTGTTCATCAGTTGAGCCAGATAAACGTTTCATGGCTTGTTCAACTGTAAATTTCCATGGATCTGGATTTGTAAAATCAATATGCTCAAAAATATAGTGTAGTAAATTACCCGTGTGTGCTCCTTTTTTTAGGTCTTGGAATGCAAACTTATCATAAGCAGTTTCAAAAGGCGTTGCCGTTTTAGGTGCAATTACTGGATCGTGATCAGGATTTAATCCACTATAACTTGTTTTAATCCAATTTGTATTTTCTAAATTAAAATGATCAGCAACTGAATATACAGGCTGAGATAATGCATTCGGATTTGTATATCTAAACCCTCTTATTGTGTCCGGTGCATAACCAAATTCAACATAATTCAAATTAGCTACATTTTCATATAGTGCATTATAGATGTTTCTTAAGCATGAATTATTATAATACTTATCCATGTGGGCTGTAATAAAACATTGATACCTTGCTCTTGTCACAGCTACATACATTAATCGTCGGTTTTCTTGCTCACTTTGATCTTCATATAGCTTTCTTTGATCCGCATCCATTAATTTCTTTTTAACTACATAATACTCTCCATCTTTTGGATCTCTATAACTGCAGTTTGTTATATGGTTCTCATCTCTTTTCAAATCCAAATGAGGCGCTATAACAATATTATATTCTAACCCTTTGCTTTTATGAATGGTGACAATTTGAACCGCGTCCTGATCATTTTCAAGTCTTTGTTCATACTCATCTCCTTCTCTCGTATCCCCTTCCATTCCTTTTTTTAACCACTGAATAAGTTCCTTTGGTTCAAACTTTTTACGAATAGCAATTTTGTGTAAAATCTCAATTAACTGTTGAATATTGGAAATAACACGTTCCGGGTTTTCCGAATTTGGATCATAAAGTCGCTCATTTACTTTATGGTCAGCCATGAATTTTCTTAACATTAAATATACCCCTTTCTCCTTCCAGGTTTCTTGGTATACTTTAAATTGAGCTAAAATAGATTCATCATCGGCTGTCAATAATGTCTTATTATCATACCCGCCTAAATTGGTTAATAAGGCCCTATTCATATGTGAAGTAGAAATTTCATCTACAGCTGTTAAAATGTAAAATATTTCAACAGCTTCGTCCGATGATAATATTCTTGTTTCGTCAATTGTTACGGCAGGTATTCTTAAAGAAGCTAATAATGATTTCATAATCTTAGCTTGCTTATTGTTTCTAACTAAAATACCAATATCTGAGGGCTGGATGGGTCTTGGATCCTTTCCGTCTTTTTTAATGGTATACTTCCCCTCTGTAAATAAATCAGCAATCGTATTTCTTACTGCAGCAACTATATCTTTTTTATTTGCATGACTTGTTATTTTTAATGGCTTTATTGGCTTCTCATTACAAAGCAATTCACCTTTGGTATTTGGCTTAGGAGAACCTACTTCAATGTACTCTATTGCATTTTGGATATCGGGATCATTTTGAAAACTAAATGTATCAAATTTAGGAGTAGGCAGGAAAAATTCATTCATGGCATTTATATATGCCTCTGTAGAACGGTGATTGGTATTCATCTCATGAAGATGATCTACATGCTTTTTAGCATTGAAATATGTATAAATATCAGCTTTCCTAAATGCATAAATTGACTGTTTTGGATCACCTATATAAAATAGAATTTTCTCTTTATTAAAGAGCTTTTCAAAAATTACATATTGCGCCTTGTCTGTATCTTGGAATTCATCAATAAATACAGCATCATATTTTTTTTGTAATGCTGTTATCAGCTTTTCATTACCTCCTTCTATCATAACTGCTTTATGTAAAAGCTCAATCATATCATCAAAAGTAATAATGCCCCTATTACTTTTTATTTCAAGTATCGCCTCTTTAACCACTCTAATGGCTTCAACTGCTATATTATTAACGATGAACTGGAATTTCTTTTTTTGCTTTTCATTAAATTCATCAATCTTAATTACATCTTGTAAAATATCCTTGAATAATTTACCAACATATGCTGCTGTTTGCTTTTCACTTATCGTATTGATAACTCCATCCCAATTATTATCATTAAAATCTTTCTCAAATGCCTTTCTATTAGTCTCAGTTCTAGTTATTTCAGGCATTAACTTAGCCTTGTTCTCAACTAAATAACTTTTTACTTTTTCAATTAAATCGAACAACTCGTCATTGTCTTCTTTAATTTTTTGCAATAACTGATCTTGATAACTTGCATCCAAAAAGTCATCAGGAATTGGCTCATTAGATACAAGCATTTTACCTCCAAAAGCTTGTTTAACTAATTTTAAAATATCTTCATGCTTAAGTTCGCACTGTAACATGCGCTCAAGTAACTCCCTATTGATCGTTGTAATTCGTTTTCTCCAAAACTCATTAAATGCATCTTCAGTGATTTGATTAAACTCGTCTGGTGAAATTGTTTCTGCTCCAAATATTTGGCTTGTTTCAAAAGAATATTCAGACAATGTTTTTTGACAAAAACTATGTATAGTAAGCACCGAAGTTTCATCTAAAAACTCTTGTGCTGTTTTCAATTTGTCCTGTACTGATATTTTTTCATGCTCCTGTAAAATCATTTGAGCATTAACCATATCTTCAATGGTTTTATCCTCTATTTGCTCACCTCTACTTACTTTTAAAGCCAATCGAACAAATGAACGTACTCTAGTTTCTAACTCTGCAACAGCAGCTTTAGTAAAAGTGACCATTAAAATCTTTTCAATTGGAATATTTTTCTCAATGATTAGTCTTAATGTAAGTATAGCTATCGAGTAAGTTTTTCCTGTTCCAGCACTAGCTTCAATTAAATTACTCCCCTCAAGTGCTACCGTTTCTGGTATAAAATTTTTATTTATAGTTTGTGGCATTGAATTTATTTTTTAGATCTACTAGTTTTATTTTAAAGCCTTAAATACAGTTGGTAAAAGAGCTTGAATTGGTTCAAATATTGCCTTAACGTTATTTTTTATATGCTCAAAAGCAGATTCACCAAAAAATCCATGTTCGATGGCCTTATTTAAATAATCATCTTTAAATGTATAAGATCGCTCATCTTCCGCTTCTTTTTCATAAGCGTCATAAAAAGCCTCGTAATCCGCACTAATCATTTCCATTTCATTTCGTCCAATTGCTGGGAAAAAATGAAAATATTGCTGATGCCCTGTCTTATAATAGTTCAAATATTCAGCTAGGGTATCCAATGCTTTTTGTTGACTTATTGCATCTATTGATATTTTTTGCAAGCCATCAATATATTTAGAAATGAATATGAATTCCATTTTTTCACCTTGAGCAAGCATTGCTAAATATCTTGTATAACCTTGTATTAAGTACTTTAATTGATTCTTAGAATTACATATACATATAAACTTATTTCCAAAAACAGGTTCTACCTTCCCAATAATCTGAGTTTCATTAATCATAAATTTAATGTCTACAGCAGTTTTCGTTTCGGTACCTATTGATTTGTTGATCAATTCTTGAAGATCTTTAAGGTCATTTTTAACTTCATCAATTGTTGCTCTCCCCATATTATGAAGCGGTATTCTGCCTGTTTTACTTTCCTTTTCATAATAGGCATCTGTTTCATCTTTACTCATAAACATTATCTTATCCTGCACACTCCATTTAGTAAGGTGGTCAAAACCAAACAATTCGTGTTCCTGTAGCAATACCTCATCCTCTCGATAGTAAATATTAAATTGCTTTTGTAAATATATTCGTGCAGGATTATGTAAAAATTTGGCAATCTCATCAATATCAACTTTTGTAAAATTAAAATCCTTAGGAGGCTTTTGTATTACAGCTGGGTTGATACCTGTATGATAATTAGCAGTATTTAAATAACTCAATAAACCCTTTTCGCCTGCAGGATTGTATTCAGCACTAAAGCTATGTAAAGGGTGAATTGTAACCCATTGCTTTCTCAATACATCAGTATCAATTTTCATGCCTCTAGCAACATAATCAATTAACTCATCAACCATTGAAGATGCTGGTAAAGGAGCCCCGTCTTTTGAATTTGCGGCTAAATAGCTTATGTATAAATACTTTTGGGCAGACATTAAAGTTTCAAGAAATAAATGCTTGTCATTATTCTTGACATCTCTATCCCCTAACTTCCACTCATTTAATAAACTAAAGCTTAATGCAGTTTCTTTACGAGGAAATTTATCAAAATCCATTCCAAGCATTGCTACTACTTTAAATGGAATACTTCTCATTGGTACTAATGAACAAAAAGTGACTCCTCCTTTTGCAAAGGAGCCTGCTTTTTTCTCCAGATCTAGTCTTTGTAAAAAACTATGTCTAAATACTTCAAAGCTTATTTCTACATTCGCATTCTTTTCTAATAAAGCCATTTGTTCAGTAAACTGAACCAATTTAGTATAATCCTCATCGTCCTTTTCTCCTGCCTGGAATATCATATCTTCTACAAGAAACTGTAAATACACAGCCCATTCAGATATTGTTCTTTTTTGGCTTCGATCTTTTAACTTCTTGTACAACATTTTAACAAAATACATCAAACGAACTCTATCAATTGCTTCTGCACCTTCGGTTGTATCTAAAGGTATAAAGTCATCTTGGCCATCATGTACACTTGGTTCCCCACTCATACAAATTCCATACATGATTTTCTTAAGGCCGTATTCCCAACTAATATATCTTGTATCATCACTTTCCCTTCCCTCCATACTAAAAATAATACCAGCCTGCCTTGCAGCAGTTCTCAATGCTTCTTCATCTTTAATATTAAAACGGTTTCTGATATATGGAGACTCCAATAGTCTTAATACATCTTCTACTTTAAATTTTTCGGCATCTAGTGATAGTATCTCCTGAATGGCAGTAAACATATTATTTCCTGAAGAATAACTTTCATCAGCAATATTATATGGGAATTTATATGGCGAATTGCTAAATACAGCATGGATGAATGGAGCATAGGTTTCAATGTCACTTACTAGTACTAGGATATCTTTTGGTGATAACTTTTCGTTTTGCTGATCAATAAGCTCAATTAAATAGTTTTGTAAAATTTCAACCTCTCTCGCTGGTGTATAAGCACCATTAATTTTAATTGACCTGTCTTTATAATCTACATCAGACAAGACTAATCTTGTTTCACTATTTAAATTATTATAAATATCGTACTGTATTTTATTAAGAAGGGTTTCTGGATCTGTTACTGGAATTGCATCTTCTTCATTATATACATTGACAAAATCATCGTGCTTCATTAATAAAGCAAATGACTGTTTTACAATGGACCCCCAGTTTAATAATAAATCATTACCAACCATTAATAGATCCACTTCAGCCCTTGGTTTATTTTGATTGATTAATAACTTAGATATTTGTTTTTCTGTTACATCATCCATCCATATTTGCTCCGGACTTGGATTAACTAAGTATAAATGAATTTCCATGAACTTAGACAACTCATGAAATATATGTAAATAATAAGGTGTGATAACAGCTATACCAAATAAATATAAAGCTGGAATCTTTCTTTTTACATCTGCCTTTACATCCTCTCTTGACAAACCTTCAATAAGCAGCTGGGCCATTTCGACTCTATCTTGGTAGTCTTCCCCTAGCCTATCTTTTATTTTATGCCATATCCACTCCTGCCATTCATTTGCTTCATCATTATTATTAAAATGTTCCGTCCATAGTTTAACGGTATCATGTCTATAAACTTGGTATTGATCAAATAAATCTGCTAATTCATCACTTAAAGCAATTCTTTTGATATCATTATTTACATAATAATTAGCAATATCTTCAAATTTGGACTTAAACTCAGGCATATCCAATATCTCATAGATACTCCAACGAATTGTTTCTGTGTTTATAATTTGCTTCCCAGTTGATAAACCCGAAAGGTATATTTCTGCTATAATATCATTAGGCTTGCAAAAATTGATATTTGCAGCTATCCCATATTCTTTAGCAATACTTTGTTTCAACCAACTATTCATCCCCTCTGTTTGCGTTACCACCCATTGCTTCACAAATGGATCTTGAATATTTGCATTCAAATCATTAGCTAATCTTAATGACAAAGGCTGCAATGAATTTGAGACGTTTAAATAAATGCTCATAGTTTGATTTTCTTAAATTAATTATCGATTCTACCAGTAATGCCTGAAATTCTATTTACACATAACTCAATAGCATGTTTAATAGTTTCAATTTCTCCTTGAATTGTAATTGTTTTTTTTGCTCTAGTAATACCCGTATAAAGCAATTCCCTTGTCAATAATGCATTGGAAGTACCTTCGGGTAAAACAACCATCACATTTTCAAATTCAGACCCCTGACTTTTATGAATCGTCATTGCAAATGCAGTTTCGGTATAGTTTAAATAAGCTGGCAGAATTGATTTAATTCCACCTTGTCCATCTTCAAACCAAACCCTTAAAGTATTATTGGCGTCTTTTCTCATTATTCCAGTATCTCCATTTAATAACCCTAAGTCATGCATGTTACGTGTTACCATAATAGGTCTATTTTCATACATCTCTAAATCAGGTTTTATCAATCCCTTTTTACGTAAATGCAATTCAATAGCTTTATTGGTGGCATGCAAACCTCTAGGACCTTGTCTTACAGCTACTAATACTCTTAATTCATTTATTTTTTTTAAGGCCTCTTTTATATCCGGCTCTTTAATGTATTTTGAATAACCTTCAACAAATGTTTCTAGTAATTCAGGTGAGTATTCATTATCAACAATAACACTCTTATCTACTGCATTTTCAATAAGCATTTTTGTTTCTTCAAACTTACCCTCAATAACTGCCTTACTAACCTTCCCAATTGTTCCTTGGCTATTAAATCGATGACTGAATTTTAGTTCAATAATATGCCCCGACATTAATTGTTTTTGATGTTCAATGAATTCAGCATTTATTTTTCTTTCAGGATCAGTAATAAACTCATTAATCCACTTTGCATTATCATTTTCAAACATATTTAAGCTTGGCAATGTTTGGCACAAATCACCTAATAAACTTCCTGCCTCCACTGAAGCTAATTGATCCTTATCTCCTAATAATATAATTCGGCAATTATCACCTAATGCCTCAAGCAATTTTGAGAACATGGGAACGTCAATCATAGAAGCTTCATCTACCACTACCCAATTATAAGGCAACGCCTTATTTGCATTGTGTTTAAAATTTACTGACTCTTTTTTATAACCCAACAAACTATGGATTGTACTCGGTTTTAAATTTTCAATTTTGGCCTTAGTAGCAGGGGTGAATTTTAAAGTACTTGCTTTTAAAGAATCGGCCATTCTCATTGACGCTTTTCCTGTTGGTGCTGCTAATGCAACTGATGCATTTGGATCTAATTCATATAGTACAATCAACAACTTTGCCAAGGTAGTAGTTTTACCAGTACCTGGTCCACCTGTTATAATTGAAAAATTATTTAGCAATGATTGCAAAACAGCTACTAATTGCCAATCAACTTTTTCTTTTGACATCAAACCATCTAATGAATAGTCTGTAATTAGTGTTTTAATTAATGCAGCTTTTGATTCCAGTTGCTGCATTCTTTCAGTTAAATTAAATTTCTCTGCTGCTATTAAACTTTTTAATTTTTCAATGATACTTGTTTCGTATTTAAAATAGCGCTGAAAGTAAAGTCTATCATTATGCAATACAAAAGGAGTTGAATTGGAACCATTATTTGTCACCAATTGAATCATTTTTAACAACTCTTTTGTTGGAACAGGCAGATCCTTATATGGAGTTGATTTTATATTCTCCGGCATGTCCTCCATTGAAATACAAATATTCCCCTCCGTAAGTCGTTGCGACAATAAATACGCATAGGGCCATATGGCAGGTTCTTCAAAGTATTCTGCAAATTGTCTGTGTATATCTTCAGTAATGTTCATATTGCTCGTTTAAGTTCTTTAATGAGATGTATTTACTTTTCTAAATTTTTCATTTTGCTTCCTGTAGCATACGGTACTTTACCAGTAGGCACTTTCTTGGAAGCGGGTACTAAATGTGCTTCACTGTCATCACAGAAAAAGTCTACCGCCGCGGCCTCTAGTATCTTATCCTTGGACAAACCTCCAAGGAAGTGTATT
>JACCDI011043741.1_pt1 | contig 15215 bp, 14 predicted proteins | sample 7442791 | NCBI WGS metagenome assembly JACCDI01 (sample SAMN15323434, study PRJNA562643) | freshwater metagenome | isolation source: river surface water | place: USA:Blue River Watershed | collected 2017-08-15 | reverse complement strand
GGCCGTGTCCTACTGACATTGCAGTTGCCGAGCAGATCTGTGCTCCCCGGAAATATTTACTTACTTTGGAACGCTTTGAGTTACGGAAGATTCGCTGTAACAGCAGGGTCAATCCGAAAGCGAGCGAAAAGCCAATAAGTGGTGACAAGATCATTGGGATGGCCACTTTGGCAATGACTCCATTCCAGAAAACTAATTCGCGAGAAGCAATGGCCGCACCTACAAGTCCACCAATCAGAGCGTGTGAAGAAGAAGATGGAATTCCAAACCACCAGGTAAAGAGGTTCCATGCAATGGCACCGAGCACTCCGCCGAGCACGACATATAAGCCTTGCGTACTTTGCTCAACCTCAATAATTCCTTTTCCCACCGTCTTAGCGACACCCTCAGAAATAAAGGCCCCAACTAAGTTTCCGATAGCCGCCAAGGCAAGAGCCTGCTTGGGACGAAGCGCTTTTGTTTCAACTGAGGTTGCAATTGCATTTGCCGCATCGTGAAAGCCGTTGGTGTAATCAAAGACCAAAGCAACAATGATGATTAGCGAGACAAGAAAGAGAGTTGTATTCATTCCTGAATAAGAACCCGACTCTTAGGATTCTTTAAGCGAAATTGTGCGGATAACTCGAGCAACTCGGGCCATCTCGTCGAGCGACTCTTCGAAGGCATCGATTACGCCATTTACTCGCAAGATAGTGAGTGCGTCAAAGTTGCCGCTGAATAAGTGAGATGTGACACGACGGTGTATGCGGTCACCTTCTGTTTCAATGCGATCAGCCTCAAGGTAATAGTGGTCTAACTCTTTAAGTGATTTGAGTCGAGGAATGCTTGATGCAGTTAATTCAGCCAAGCGACGAACAGCGTCAACTAAATCAACTAGACCTTGTGGGAATTCTTGAACATCATGCAAAATAATTAAATCTGTTGCTTCTTCAATTTCATCCATGGCATCATCGAGGCTATTTGCGAGTTCTTGCAAATCTCCACGGTCGTATGGAGTCACGAACATGTCATCAATTCGACGAATTATTTTTCCGAGCAAATCATCTGCTTCGGTTTCAATCGCACCGACTCTTTTGGCAAGTTCTTTACGTTCTTCAGCAGAGCAGTGCATCATTTCAAGCGCAGTGCGAGAACCAGCCGCGATTCTTTCAGCTAGCGAGGTATATAGATCGAAGAGAACCGCATCTTTAGGGGTGAATGCCAAGAGAGACTCCTAGGTGTTTCATGAGGGATGAATCTTGGGGAAGCGCCTGAACCATAGCGAAGAGTCTGAAGTAACTCAATCTTCGTGAGAAGATTCGCCTCATGTCGACGCTAAAACTAATCCTGTTACGCCACGGTGAATCTGAATGGAATGCGCTCAACCTATTTACTGGTTGGGTTGACGTACGTTTATCTGCAACTGGAGAAGCCGAAGCCGCGCGCGGTGGAAAGATGTTGGCAGAACGGGGACTTTTGCCTGATGTGGTTCACACATCGCTCTTGCGCCGTGCAATACATACTTCACAACTTGCACTTGATTCATGTGATCGACACTGGATTCCAGTAAAGCGTTCCTGGCGCCTCAATGAACGTCATTACGGCGCGCTGCAAGGTAAAGATAAAGCGCAGACTCTTGCAGCGTATGGCGAAGAACAATTTATGTTGTGGCGTCGCTCCTATGATGTTCCGCCTCCAGCAATTGAAAAGGGTTCAGAATTCTCGCAGGATGCCGACCCGCGTTATAAAGATTTAGGGGCAGATTTACCACTTACTGAATGCCTAAAAGATGTGGTCGCTCGCATGATTCCTTATTGGGAAAGCGACATTAAGCCAGATTTGGCGTCCGGCAAGGTTGTGCTGGTTACAGCACATGGCAATTCATTGCGTGCACTGGTGAAGCATCTTGATGGAATCTCTGATGCAGATATTGCAGGGCTAAATATTCCAACGGGAATTCCACTGCTCTATGAGTTAAACGCTGACTTCACGCCAGTGAAAAATGGCGGCGAATATTTAGATCCGCAAGCAGCAGCTGAAGCGATTAAAGCGGTTGCAAACCAGGGAAAAAAGTAACTACTTAATTCTTATTCAGCAGTTGCAGACGAATCTGTTGCAAGTTTTGCACCAGTTGTGATGCTGGCATAGTCATCCCGCTGGTCGCGAATAATCGCATTAACCGTCACAACTCCAGCACGTGCAAACGCCAAAGAAACAGTTACATACTTTCCTGGTTCAGCACCAACTGCTGGGAATACTGCCTTTGATGTAGCCATTTCACCTTCAAAGCGAATTGGCTGGTTGAGGCGAACTTCTTTTTCACCGGTGATATTTGCCTGAACTCCACCAGCGCTAATTCCTAGCAAGGTATCGGGCGTTTCAAGGTAATTAACGATTGTGCCAACTACGACAGCTGAGCCATCTTCAGTTGCTACGAGGAGCATATTTGCTACAGCAATATCGTTACCATCAGATTTAATTTTTGCCTCGGCGCCATCAGTTACCTGCTTGATCATACGAGTTGCCGCATTTGGACCAGCTCCTGCGCACGATGAAAGTGAAAGTGCAAGAGATGCAATTGTGAATGTCATTGCAACTTTCTTCATATTAAATTTCTTGTCTGTGCGGCGCATGGGTCGAATTATCGCATGTCAAATAAGCCTTATTTCACGCCTATTTGGTGGCTCTGATGTGAGATTTAACCGACTTTTCTATGTCGGTGATGGCTGGTAGAATTGTCCGTCTAGCGAAGGGCAATACATGACATTCAAGGTCGGCGAAACCGTTGTTTATCCCCATCACGGAGCAGCTCTTATCGAGGCTATTGAAACTCGAACGATTAAGGGCGAAGAGAAGACCTACCTAGTTCTGAAGGTTGCACAAGGCGATCTCACAGTCCGCGTTCCTGCAGATAATGTTGATCTGGTTGGTGTGCGCGATGTCGTTGACTCTGCTGGCCTTGATCGCGTATTTAACGTACTTCGTCAGCCATACACTGAAGAACCAACTAACTGGTCACGTCGCTACAAGGCAAACCTCGAAAAGCTTGCATCCGGTGATGTCATTAAGGTCGCAGAAGTTGTCCGCGATCTCTATCGTCGCGATCTTGATCGTGGTCTCTCAGCTGGTGAAAAGCGCATGCTCGCCAAGGCGAAGCAGATTCTCGTCTCAGAACTCGCACTTGCCGAGCGCACTGATGAAGAAAAAGCTGCAACTCTCCTTGATGAGGTTCTTGCTTCTTAACCTTTAAATTCTCATGATCGCCGCAATTATTGCTGCTGCCGGCAGCGGCGAACGTTTTGGGGCTGCTATTCCTAAGGCTCTTATCCAACTTGGTGATCGCACACTCCTTGAACATGCAGTCGCTGCAATTTCAGCAGTTGCTGATCAGATAGTTGTTACAGCTCCTGCCGGTTATGAAAAACAGATTCAATCGCTAGTCGGGGATGACATCACTGTTGTTGCCGGCGGAAAAACTCGCTCCGATTCTGTTCGTGCCGGACTTGCCGCGATAAAGGGCGCAGATTTTGTTCTAGTGCATGATGCCGCTCGCTCACTGGCCAGTGTTGATTTAATAAAGCGCGTTGCAGCTCAGTTGCAATCCGGAGATGTTGCAGTTGTTCCAGTTCTGCCTGTCGTTGATACTTTGCAGAAAGTCACAGCTGATGGTGCTGTTGTAGCAGCGGTAGATCGCAACGCACTCCGCAGAGTCCAAACTCCACAAGGATTCACATACTCAGTTCTCAAAGAAATTCATCAAAACGCGGCAGATGCAACTGATGATTCAACGCTAGCTCTCAGCGCTGGGTATGCCGTGAAGGCGATTACCGGCGAAGAACGTGCACTGAAAATCACCACGCCATCTGATTTAGCAACAGCACTTACATTTCTCGGTAACGCAACAACCTTTAGTACGGGAGTTGGAGTTGACGCGCACGCTTTCGGCGAGGGCCGTGAGCTTTGGTTAGCTGGACTTCATTGGCCCAACGAAATTGGCGTTGAAGGGCACTCCGATGGAGATGTGGCAGCGCATGCAATCTGTGATGCGCTCTTTGCAGCAACGGGCTTAGGAGATTTAGGTAGCAACTTTGGAACTTCACGTCCGGAATACCAAGGCGCATCCGGTGTGGCCCTATTAAAAGAGACTTTGGAAATAATTACCAAGGCAGGATATGCAATTACACATGTTTCAGTACAAATAATTGGTAATCGTCCACGAATCGGTGCGCGTAGATCAGAGGCAATTGCAACTCTATCTGCTGCACTTGGTGGCGCCGATGTCGCAATCCTTGCGACTACCACCGATGGTATGGGCCTAACTGGTGAAGGCAAAGGCATTGCAGCCATTGCATCTGCGCTCGTCATCAAGCGATAGAATTGCCTAATGAGTTCGCTCCATCTTTATGACACCCTGACGCGAACCACCTCTGAGTTTGTTCCCATAAAAAAGGGTGAAGTCGGCATTTATCTATGTGGTGCGACTGTGCAGGCGCCACCACACATCGGCCATGTTCGATCAGGTGTTAACTTCGATATTTTGCGCCGTTGGTTAATCAAGAGCGGATATAACGTCACATTTATTCGTAATGTGACTGATATCGATGACAAGATCTTGCATAAGGCAGTTCATGAGGAATCGCCTTGGTGGGCAGTTGCCATGAAGTACGAGCGGGCATTTACCGCGGCATATGCTGCGCTCAATGTATTGCCACCAACGTATGAACCTCGTGCTACTGGGCACGTTACTCAGATGATTGAACTCATGGAAAAGTTAATTGCAAAAGGTGCGGCTTATGCACCTGGTAATGGCGATGTTTATCTAGAAGTGCGCAAACTTAATTCTTATCTCACGCTTTCACGTCAGAAGCTTGATGATTTGCAACCAGCTGCAGATGCTGATGAGACTTATAAAAAAGATCCACGTGATTTCGCGCTATGGAAAGCTGCGAAGCCCGGAGATCCGTCTTGGCCAACACCGTGGGGACCAGGACGTCCGGGATGGCACCTTGAGTGCTCTGCGATGGCACATGCTTATTTAGGTGAAGCTTTTGATATTCATGGTGGCGGCTTAGATTTAATCTTCCCGCATCACGAAAATGAAATTGCCCAATCTGAGGCCGCAGGTTATGCCTTTGCTAAGCGCTGGTTACACAACGCGTGGGTTACTGCATCCGGTGAAAAGATGTCGAAGTCGCTAGGCAATTCTCTGCAAGTTCATGAGCTGTTAAAAACAGTTCGCGGTATCGAACTCCGATGGTATTTAGGATCTGCCCACTACCGCTCAATGCTTGAGTTTTCCCACGAAGCGCTCGCTGAATCAGCAACTGCGTTTCGACGTATTGAAGGTTTCTTAACTCGTTCTGTCGAAATTTTGGGCGTTGCTCCAACACCAGTTATTAGCGCAGCTTTCCGCGATGCCATGAATGATGACTTAGCTGTGCCAACTGCGCTGGCATCAATCGCTGAAGCGCTCAAGACTGGTAATAGTGCGATTACCGCAGGGGATAAGGCTGTCATTGCATCAGCGGCCAATGAGATTCGTGGTGCGCTAGAAGTTCTCGGTTGCGATCCTTTTGATCCAGTATTTAAAGTACAGAGCGTTGGCGAAGATTTCACCGCCGCCCTTGACGGCGTTATTAAATTAGCGCTGGCACAACGCACAGCAGCGCGTGAAAGAAAAGATTTTGCAGCATCTGATGCAATTCGTGATGGATTATCTGCGCTGGGAATTACTATTGAAGACACTGCACAAGGGCCACGTTGGTCTATTTCTAGAGATGGACAATAACAATGGCTGGTAATGCAAAACCAAGAGGTGCAGTTCGTAAATCTAAGAAAGGTCCAACTGCTGGATCTGGTGGAAACAATAAACGTCGTTTAGCTGGAAAAGGACCAACTCCAAAAGCAGAAGACCGTCCTTATCATGCAGCTGCCAAGCGAAAGAAAGCTGCAGAGCGAGCCTCATCAAAGAGTCCGTCAACTGCACCGCGTAAATTCTCTAAAGGTGATGCACCTCGTGGTGAAATCGTTGCAGGACGTAACGCTGTTTTGGAAGCGCTCCGCGAATCAGTACCAGCCACAGAATTATTAGTAGCACGAAGCATTGATGTTGATGATCGCGTTGCTGAGTCGCTGCAGATTGCCCTGAATCACGGGCTATCAATCCGTGAAGCTCATCGCGCAGAAGTTGAGGGTATTTCGCCAAATAGCCAAGGAATTATCTTGGCAATTAAGCCATTTCAGTATTCATCTTTTGAAGAAATCACACAGCGTGCAAAAAACCCAATGCTCTTGGTGGCGCTCGATGGCGTAACAGATCCACGAAACCTTGGAGCGATTGTGCGATCTGCTGCTGCCTTTGGTGCATCTGGAGTATTAATGACTGAACGTCGCGCAGCTGGCATGACAGCATCTGCCTGGAAATCTTCAGCAGGTGCAGCTGCTCGCTTACCTATTGCACAAGTGACCAACCTGGCACGGACTATAGATGAAGCAAAGAAGATGGGCTGTTTTGTCGTCGGTTTAGATGGTGAATCGGATGTAAAGATCTCTGAGATGAAGGTGGCAACTGAGCCGCTGATGCTGATTGTGGGCTCAGAAGGCAAAGGTTTAGCGCGATTAACACGTGAAAAGTGCGATTTAGTGGTTTCAATTCCTATCAGTGCAACAACTGAATCTCTAAACGCATCAGTGGCAACTTCAATTGCACTATATGCAGTCGATGAGGCGCGCCGCAAAGGTTAAGTTATGGCATTCCAAAGATTTATCGTTTGTGGAGATTCCTACTCCGAAGGAATGTCCGATGAAATCATTGATGGCAAATATCGTGGATGGGCAGACCGTGTTGCAGATGTGATGGCTGAGGCACACGCAGATTTCACTTATATGAATTTAGCGGTGCGTGGAAAATTAATTGGTCAGGTTGTTGAAGATCAAGTTCCAACAGCGCTTGCATTCGTCACAGGATCAGATACATTGGTTTCATTCCATGCTGGTGCAAATGATGCTCTGCGCCCGGGATATCAAGCATCGATTGCGATTCCGCTCTACCAAGAAGCGGTTCGCCTCATCGCCAAATCTGGCGCAACTCTGATGCTCTTTACAGTGCTGGAAAAAACAGGCAATAAAGGAAAAGGTTCTGAAATTTGGGAGAAGAGATTTTCAGAATTCAATAAAGGCGTTCGTGCAGTTGGTGCAGAAGTTGGTGCAATTGTTGTGGATGCCAATGAAGAAAATTTCTTAAGTGATCGTAGATTCCTTGCCTTTGATCGACTTCATCTCAATTCCGAAGGACACCAGCGGTGCGCAGATGCAGTTCTTGAGAAGCTAGGGCTGCCATTTAATCCTGCGTGGCGCACACCGCTACCACCTGCGAAAAAAACTCCGTGGATTATTGAGAAGGCAGTTACCGTTGCTTGGTTCTTCGTCTTTGCACTGCCATGGATTTTGCGCCGTATCCAAGGAAAATCATCGGGTGATGGACGTGCAGCGAAATATCCAAATCCTGTTAAATGGCCCTTACGCTCCACGTAAAGCTATAAGTACCGCCAGATACTAGGTATTGCGCGAGAGTATCTGGACCACAGGAGGCAGTACCAAGACCACGATGCGCAGCATCGATTGTCACAACTGTATTTCCTGTTGGACGAAGTTCGACATCGTGCGTTGCATCTGCAAGTTCGGTTGCTCTAAATGGATTAACGCTTACCTGACGTGGTTTATCAAGATCGATTCTGATTCCATGTCCTGAGGTATCAGTCAGAGTAAACCAGCGTACACCTGCATGTCCGCCATTTTCTTGTGGGCGAACATAAGGAATGTACTGTTCAAAAACAGAGGATGACCATTTGCCAACTCGTCCGATTTTACGATCCGGATATGTTTCATTCGGTCCGATGCCGAGATATGTAAATTGAGATAACGAACCATCTATTTCAAAGTTAATACCTACGCGAGCCAAGTCGCTAAATTGCTTAGGCGTCGAGATTGTCTCTTTCACTGAGTAGCCATTTGCAATAGGCGTGACTACTTGAACTTGCTTGATTTTGAATCCAGTGCTGGTCTGCCAGAGGCTAGTTACTTTGTAGGACTTTGCGGATTCAGTAATCATGCAATCGATACGTTCCAAGTCGCGCACGCCGTATTGCTCCCATGTATCTGCAAAATGTGCAATGCGATCATTGTCAGTGGGTGCTCGCCACAAAGTTGGTTGTGGTGCTATTACACCGAAAGGTAATTGCAATTCGCCCGCGTCATTAACGGCTACCTCGAAGAGTTCGCTGGTTTTTGCTGAAGGTAGCGATAACTTACGAGAGGTAAGTGCAAATTGCGACCATGCAACTTCGTATCCAGCGGGCGCCCAATCAGTGCGGTGTAGATTGAAAACCGAGAAGTTAACAAATCTTTCTCCGGGTCCATCTATTTTGGTGAGGAATTTCGAAGTTATTCGAATCTTGGCGCTTTTACGGGGGGCAATCTTTGGAAGTTTGATTGTGCCGCTATCAATAACCTGGCCGTCACGGGTGATGTTCCAGGTGCAGCCAAAATCAGTTAAATCCTTGAAGAATTGGCGGTTAGTAATTGTGAATGATCCCGAACCGGCTTTTGTCGTAGAAAAGGCAACAGGAGCTGCAAGAGCTTTAAATTCATGCATGGCAGGCTTTGGTGTGCGATCTGGAAAGACCATGCCATCGCAGACAAAGTTTCCATCGTGACGGGTTTCTCCAAAGTCACCACCGTAGGCAGATCTCTTCGATCCATCAGCAAGCGTCTGCTCAATTCCATGATCCCAGAATTCCCAAATGAATCCACCTTGTAGACCAGGGAGTGAATGAATTGCATCCCAATACTCTTTAAGAGTTCCGTTGGAATTTCCCATTGCGTGCGAGTACTCGCACATAATTAGCGGTCGATCTTGTTTGCCTGATTTAGCATGGCTGACAATTGCTTTGATTGATGGATACATCGGGCAGATGACATCGGTGAGTACATGTCCACCACGCCAATCGCCATTTATTGCACCTTCGTAGTGCAATGGGCGAGATGGATCCAGTGATCGCGCAAAGGCTGCGGCAGCATAATGATTTTTGCCTATTCCCGATTCGTTACCAAGTGACCAGAAAATTACCGATGGGTGGTGCATATCGCGTTGCACCATTCGCCCGACCCGTTCCACAAATGCAGATCCATATCGAGGATCATTGGAGATTGAGTCATAGAAAGCATGAGATTCAATATTTGCTTCATCGATAACGTAGAAGCCGAGTTCATCGCAGAGTTCTAGAAACGCTGCATCATTTGGATAATGTGAAGTACGTACTGCGTTGAAATTCCAACGTTTCATCTCAAGTAAGTCTTGGCGCATATCTTCACGGGTTAATACACGACCTGTGTGGCGATTGAAATCGTGGCGGTTGACTCCATAGATAAATACTCGCTGGCCATTTACAAGTAGATCTCGCCCTTTAACGATGACGCTACGGAAGCCAATTTTTTGCTGGGAAACTTCAACAACGTGCCCGGTCGGGCTCACTAGTTCGATGCGAAGCGTGTAAAGAGAGGGTTTTTCAGCGCTCCATGCGCTGACCTTAGGGATAGTTGTTTCTAGAACAATATGGCCAGGCCAAGGTGATTGCAGTGGCTCACGCAATCGCTTGGCTGATTCGGGCATGGAGCCATCCCAGTATTCACCGGCAAAATGTTTGCGATTTGCTTCTTGGAGTTCAGCCGACATTTCAGTCCATAGCGGAGTTTTATGGGATTTATATGTGCCAGAAAGCTGAGCGCTCTTCACTTTTGGTAGCTCTTCAATCGAAGTGCGCAATGAGTAACCTTCCACGCTCTTGCCATTGATTGAACCAATAATTGCATCAACCTTTAGAGTCCCTGTGGTTCCATCAGATTTTAAGCCAGCAGTTGTCGCAAACTTTTCGATATAAACATAATCTGTTGCATACAACTTCACAGAACGAGTGATTCCACCATGCCACCACTGATCTTGATCTTCTATGTATGTGGCATCAGACCACTTCGTTACTGAAATTCGTACGACATTTTTGCCATGTTTGATAAATGAAGTGATATCGAATTCAGCTGCCAGACGGGAATCTTTTGTGAGTCCAACCTCATCACCATTGACAGAGACAAGAGCGACAGATTCGTACCCACCTAAATGTAAAACTATGCGCTTGTCATCCCAAGATTGCGGGATTTCAAAATCACGTTCATAAATACCGGTTGGATTTTCATCTGGAACTTCAGGTGCCACGTGATCCCAGGGCATTTGCACGTTAGTGTAAATCGGTTTATCAAAGCTATCTGGCTGCATCGTCCACAATCCAGGAACAGGAATCGATGACCATCTTTTACCTGGTTGATCTTTCGGCGAACGTAAAAGTTGGAAGCGCCATGTGCCATCAAGGGAGAGCGATTCAAAATGCTCAATATTGAGCATAGGCAAACGATTTATTGAGTTTGTTTCGGGGCTCATCCAGTAGTTTGGCAACACGCCCTGAATACTGCCATAATTACGCCCGCAGTACGCCTCCCTAGCTCAGTGGTAGAGCAGCGCACTTGTAATGCGCAGGTCATCCGTTCAATCCGGATGGGGGGCTCCAGTTCCACTCCGTATCAATACAATTTGTATCAGTACAAGGGGAGTTAACAATGTCTAACAACACATTCCCTCACGATTCATTTGATGATCTCCTGGCGGCAAACGTTGAATATCAAAAAACCTTCAAGTATTCGAACTTAACCGGAGCAGCAGCGCGCGGACTTGCCATTGTCACGTGTATGGATTCGCGAATAAATCCACTTTCAGTCATAGGGATGCGATCTGGAGATGTAAAAATTCTTCGAAACGCTGGAGCAAGGGTTACTGAAGACGTTCTGCGAACCTTGGTTCTTGCCACATTCTTGTTAAATGTGAATCGCATCCTGGTCATGCCCCACACTGATTGCAAGATGGCCGAAAATGATGAGGCTGATTTTCATAAGATTATCGACGAAAAATATGGCGTGAATACGTCGAGTTTGGAGTTTCGTACTTCACGAGATCAACGGGGCGCTCTAGCAATTGATCTCAACAGAATTCGCTCCTACCCGCTTTTACGAGAAGGCGTAGTTGTAGCCGGTGCTATTTATGACGTTAAGACAGGCGCTATTGAGCCATTTGAAGGTTAATTTGTCGCTGGCGGATTCGTTCTGCGAATCGGCATCTTTGTTACGGGATAACTCAGATCTTCCAAAAATTCTCTTATCAATAACTGAGCAAGAGCTGGTTTCTCTTTTATAAACTGATGAGATGTTCCGGGAATTATCGCTAGTTGCCCCAATGGAATATTTTCAAAGAGTTCGATGGTGTGGTTATGAGCGATAACGTCATCATCACCGGCCATCACCAATACTGGGCACTGGATATTGAGTAAGTCGGCGCGCTCTAGGTTTGGTTCGCTGCGCCAGATTTCAATCATGCGAATGATCTTTTCGCGCAAAGTTTCAGGAGCGTCTGGTGAAGTCTGGTTGTATTCATCTTGATCTTCAGCCGAGATGTTTCCATCAAAGTCAGGAAGCGGCAGCGTTCCAGTGTGATGAAAGTTTGCACCCAATGTAATTACTGAACGAACTAGATCAGGGCGCTTGATTGCTAGCAAGAGAGCGATGATTCCACCGTCGCTATACCCGATGATATGTGCCGGCTCTTTCACAATTGTTTCTAGATAAGCAATTGCTTCTTTAAGTTGGAAATCAAAATGCATGCTGCCGGGACGATCACCGGTAAATCCATGCGCTGTACGGTCATACCCAAAGACATGAAACTGGTCTTCAACAGCGGGCAAGATTTGTTCTTCCCAGTGAGATGTTTGGCTTAAACCACCATGGAGAAGAACAAGAGCTTCACCATTGTTTTCCCATTCGTAACAGTAGAGCTGATGCCCATCAACTTCGCGGTACTGAGGCATTAGTTATAGCGAATCCATAATGTGTCTATTGCCGCGATCAAATGTTAAGTAGTTCCATGTCCAGTCAGCCATAGTGCCAACTTTGTTGCGTCCACCCAGGAGATAGAAGAGGTGGAGCCACAACCATGCAAACCACGCTGGTGCACCTGCCATACGAAAATGTTTTACTTCAACAACTGCCTTGTGGCGGCCGATTGTTGCCATGGAACCTTTATCTAAATACTTAAATGGTTGCAAAGTTTCACCTTTATGGGCTCGCAATATCTGCTTTGCAACAAATCTTCCTTGCTGCATAGCAACTGGTGCAACCATTGGCAAGAAGCGACCATCGGCATCTTTTGCTCCTGCAATATCGCCAATTGCCCAGACATGTGGGTAGTGACTTACGCGAAGTGAATCTTCGACATCAATTCGTGAACCTACAAGTGGCAAATTGAGATTTGCACCAGTGGGTTCACCTTTTACTCCAGCAGCCCAGATGGTGATTTCTGCTGGAATTGGATCGCCTTCTTTCACAATAATCTTTCGTGATTGAACCTCTCGCACTGCAGTCTTAGTGCGGACAATGACACCTAGTTTTTGCAGATCCGATTGCGCCCGTGCAGAAAGTTTTTCGCTAAACATTGGAAGAATTCGTGGTCCGGCTTCGATTAAGTAGATATCAATATGTTTAGCAGCATGCTCCATGTCATTTTTCAACGGACCGCGCTTGAGTTCAGCCAAAGCTCCCGCCATTTCGACGCCAGTAGGGCCACCACCAACTACGGCGATGGAAAGTCGAGTGTCATCTTCAAAGCGGCACAGGTCTTCAAAGCGGCGCATAACGGCGGCACGGATAGTGATTGCTTCATTGACGCTCTTCATACCCAGCCCGTATTCAGCAACTCCGGGAACGCCAAAGTCTGCAGTTGCAGATCCAAGTGCGACTACAAGATGATCAAATTCCAAAACTTCTGATGAATCTAGTTTTACTGATTTATTTTTATGGTCTACCGATATCGGAGAACCCATTCGAAACTTAACTCCAGATTTGCGTAGCGCGCCGCGAATTGGGTGGACCACGTGGTCGGCGGCAAGTCCGGCCGTTGATACCTGGTAGAGCAGAGGCAAGAAAGTTTGAAAGTTATGGCGATCAACGAGAGTGACATCAGCGTCTTTAGCTAAGGCTCGGGCAGCGGTCAGCCCGCCAAAGCCCGCACCCAAAATCACAACGCGAGGCTTAGTCGCCTTTGAAGTAGAAGTCACCACTGGGTAAGTCTAGGCTCTTGGCTATGGATACGCAGAATCAAGGCAAATTATTCCTTGTTACTGGCGCTTCGGGTTATGTGGGTGGCCGGTTAGTTCGCGATTTGTTGAGCGATAAAAAACGTGTTCGAGTATTTGTGCGCGATGCAAAGAAAATTCAAGGCCAGAACTGGGCTCGCGCAGTTGAAATCGTGGAAGGCAATGCCAGTAATTCTGCTGACTTAGATCGAGCACTGACTGGAGTTCATACCGCTTATTACTTGTTGCATTCAATTAATGCCGCTGCAGATTTTGGAGATATTGAAGCCGAGATGGCGCGCGGATTTGCGCTTGCTGCAGAGAAAGCTGCAGTGGCGCAAATTATTTATCTTGGTGGAATCGCCAATGATGAAAACCGTAGCCGCCATCTGACATCACGCATGAATACAGGCATGCATCTAGCATCTACTTCTGTTCCAGTTCTGGAACTTCGCGCTGGCATCATTATTGGTTCAGGTTCAGCCTCCTTTGAAATGTTGCGTCATCTCACTCACCGCTTACCGATCATGACTACACCAAAGTGGGTTTCAAATCGCACTCAACCAATCGCAATTCGCGACGTCCTGTATTACTTACGTAAAACAGCGAATTTGCCTCACCCCGAAAATCGCATCTGCGATATTGGTGGCCCAGAGGTTGTTACCTATGCAGAGATGATGCAGAAGTTTGCTGCGCTATCAGGTTTACGGAAAAGAAAAATCATTCAAGTTCCTGTTTTAACTCCTAAACTTTCAAGTTTATGGATTGGTTTTGTTACTCCTGTTCCGACTTCATTAGCGCGACCTCTCGTTGAATCACTTATTAGCGAGGTGGTAGCAGACCCTAAGAAGAGCATCAGCGAAATCATTCCGCTGCCGCCAGAAGGGCTGCTGACCGTTTCTCAAGCAATTCAATTAGCGCTCACTCGCACAGCTGAAAACTCAGTTGATACTCGTTGGTCAGATGCTGCATTTCCAACCGCTCCGTGGCAGAAGGCGCAGGGTGATCCTGATTGGGCTGGTGAATTAACACTGAAGGATCATCGTGAAATTACAACTGATGTCCCGCTTTCAAAAGTATGGGCGCAGATTGAAGGAATCGGTGGAGAGCACGGATGGTTTGGTTCAGGTTGGCTCTGGTATCTGCGTGGACTTCTTGATCGCATGGTGGGTGGAGTAGGGCTTCGTCGCGGAAGACGTGATCCACGATATTTACGTATCGGAGATAGCTGTGATTTTTGGCGAGTGGAGAATATTGTTAAAGAAGAACATCTTCGTCTCTACGCGGAAATGATTCTTCCCGGAAAAGCTTGGTTGGAATTTAATGTGAAAGTGGTTGAGGGCAAGACATTTGTGACACAAGATGCGCTCTTTGCACCACGTGGACTCGGAGGCCAGCTTTACTGGTACTTAGTCTCACCATTTCACTTCTTCATATTCCCGACTATGTTGCGAAATATTGAAAAGGCAGCGCGAAGGTCATAAAGACTTGGCAAATCCCACAGTTGGACCAATTTCCAATCTAAGATTGTCACTATGTCCGCGTTGGAAAATCCAGAGACCCAAGGCTCAACCTTGACCGATCTCGAAACTCGTATCCTTGAGTTCGAGCGCAATTGGTGGCGCTTTGCTGGAGCAAAAGAGACTGCAATCAAAGATCTCTTCGATCTGACCGCCCCTCGTTACTACCAATTGCTCAACGACCTCATCGATCGTGACGATGCCCTTGAGGCCTCACCGATGCTGGTCAAGCGCCTGCGCCGCCTCCGTGAAGCGCGCATGGCAGCTCGTACTACTCGTTAACACCTAACCGCCTCAGGGCCTCTCCCTTTCGGCTCTCAGTTCGTTTTGCGCCTGGGAATAAGTCCAACTAGATTTGGCGTTAGCACTCACAGGCCGAGAGTGATAACCGTTCGGCCGACCCAGTTTCGCTCGATAAATAGGAGCGAACAACGATGGCAAAGCAGATTGCCTTTAATGAAGAAGCCCGCCGCGGTCTAGAGCGCGGAAT
>JACCDI011410937.1_pt1 | contig 15217 bp, 13 predicted proteins | sample 7442791 | NCBI WGS metagenome assembly JACCDI01 (sample SAMN15323434, study PRJNA562643) | freshwater metagenome | isolation source: river surface water | place: USA:Blue River Watershed | collected 2017-08-15 | reverse complement strand
GGCGATCGACGGTACTTCGCACATCGCAACCAATGTGCGCGCCAATACCGCGATGCAGAACAACCAGATGATCGTTCCGATCTGCCCCATTTCGGGCGGGTGCCATAGCAGCATCCAGATGATACCCAATGGGATTGCGGCGCCGTATAACCAAGGCAGGCGGCGTCCCCATTTGCTTTGCGTGCGGTCGGACAGTTCCCCAATGATCGGGTCGGCAAAGGCATCGAAAATCAGCGCGGTCATAATTACGGCGCCGACAAGGTCCGCACGAATGCCCAGCACCTGATTATAGAAAATCAGCAAAAATACCGAAAAGCCATTGTCCTTCACGCCATAGGCGACGGAACCTAGGCCATGCATGACCTTCAACGATCGGGGAAGAGCGACTGCTTGGGCCATAAGAAGTTACAAGACGCTACGCGAAAGGGTTATATTTCCGTCGAATCGCACGTTGTTTCTCTCCTGGTTCCCGCCGTCATGCTAGGCCCGCTTCTTGGCCTGTCAATCGCGATGCAAATGACGTTACGGCATGCTTTGCTCACCGATAAGCGCTTGCGTTTCGGCGCGTGACCGCCCAAAAATTCATCAAGCAATTAAAACAGGAGAGCATGATGTCCGAGCTTGAAACTTTCCGCGCCGAAGCGCGCGCGTGGCTGGAGGAAAACTGCCCAGCTGAAATGCGCACGCCCGCTAAGGGTGACGAAGATGTCTGCTGGGGCGGCCGCAATTTTGTGTTCCAATCCGACGCGCAAAAGCTTTGGCTCGAGCGTTGCGTGGCCAAGGGTTACACCGTGCCCGATTGGCCCAAAGCTTATGGTGGCGCTGGCCTTAGCCCGCAGGAAACCAAAGTGCTGCGTCAGGAAATGGCGAAGCTTGGTTGCCGATCACCACTGAACAGCTTTGGCATATGGATGCTTGGCCCTGCCTTGCTGAAGTTTGGTACTGAAGAACAAAAAGTGCATTATTTGAACCAGATCGCGCGCGGCGAAATCCGCTGGTGCCAGGGCTATTCCGAACCGGGCTCGGGCAGTGATCTTGTATCGATGCAGACCTTTGGCGAAGACAAGGGCGATCATTGGGTCGTCAACGGCCAGAAAATCTGGACCAGCTATGCGGACAAGGCCGATTGGATTTTCTGCCTCGTGCGCACCGACAAGACCAACAAATATCAGGGCATCAGCTTCCTGTTGTTCGACATGGAAACGCCCGGCGTTACGACCAAGCCCATTAAGCTGATTTCGGGCAATTCGCCATTCTGCGAAACTTTTTTCGACAATGTCGTGGTGCCCAAGCACCAGATCGTGGGCGAATTGAACCGCGGATGGGATGTCGCGAAATATCTGCTCGGGCATGAGCGCGAGATGATTTCCGGCATGGGCGGCGATGGCGGCGTCACCTCCATTGGCGCGGCGATGAAGGCTGTATTGTCCGAAGAACCCGTGCTGCGCGCACAAATGGCATTGTTCGATGTCGAAAATCTGACATTCCGTGCGCATGGCGAACGGTTTATGGACGAATGGAAAACCGGCAAGGCGCATCCTGCCTATTCCAACCTGATGAAATATGTCGGGACCGAGCTGAACAAAAAGCGCAATGAACTGGTGATGTCGATTGGCGGAACGCAGGCGCTCGAATGGGAAAGCGAACGTTCCAATGGCGGGTCAAAGGCACGCAATTGGTTGCGGACCAAAGCGAACTCGATTGAAGGCGGCACCAGCGAGGTGATGCTGAACGTCGTGTCCAAACGTATCCTCGAAATGCCGGGAGCTTAAGATCATGGCGATGACATTGAACGACGACCAGAATATGCTGCGCGAAAGCGCGCGCGATTTCATGGCGAGCGAAGCTCCCGTCACCCATTTCCGCAAATTTCGCGACATGGGTTGCAAGGATGGCTTTAGCCACGCCCTGTGGAAGCAGTTTGCCGAAATGGGCTTCACCGGCATCCTCATTCCCGAGGCCGAAGGCGGCATGGGCATGGGCCAGATTGAGGCGGGAATCGTGCTGGAAGAAATCGGCCGCAACCTGTCACCTTCGCCATTTCTGACGACATCGGTTGCCGCTGTTGAGGCGTTGAAGCTGGCTGACAAGGCGATGCGTGACCGCTGGTTCCCCGGCATTTTGGCGGGTGAAACGGTTATCGGCATTGCGATTGAAGAAGGCGTAAAGCACCGGCCCGAAAAAATTGCCTGCGTTGCCGAACGCAGTGGCAATGGCTTCAAACTGACCGGACACAAGCAATTTGTCGTGCAAGGCACGTCGTCGGATATGCTGATCGTCGCCGCACGGACCGCAGGCGCGGTGGGAGAGACCGACGGCCTGACATTGTTCGCCGTCGACAAGGATGCGGCGGGCCTGTCGATGGAGGCGGCACGTTTGGTCGATTCCGCAATGGCCGCGCATGTGAAATTCGACGGTGTTCAGGTGAATGCCGACGCTGTCATTGGTGACGTTGACGGCGGCTGGGCTGTGCTTTCGAAAATGCTCGACGCTGGCCGCGTTGGTGCGGCGGCTGAAATGGTGGGCGTTGGTTCCGGCGCCATGGACATGACGTTCGATTATCTCAAAACCCGCAAGCAGTTCGACCGCGTCATCGGCGAGTTCCAAGCGCTGCAGCATCGCGCCGCGCATCTTTATGGTGAAATGGAAGGCGCGCGTTCAATCGTGCTGAAGGCGCAATCGTTAATGGATGAAGGCCATGCCAAGGCCGAGCTTTATGTTGCTGCTGCCAAGGCGAAAGCAGGGCTCGCATGCAATCTTGCGGTACGCGAAGGCGTGCAAATGCATGGCGGCATCGGCATGACCGATGAATATGACATCGGCCTCTATATGAAGCGCGATCGCGGGCTGAACGAATTTTTCGGCGATGCATATTATCACGCAGACCGCGTGGCGACGATGAACGGTTATTGAGACGGATTGGAAAAAGAACCGTAGCCCTGAGCCGTCAAGGCGCAGCCTTGGCGAAAGTCGAAGGGCGTTGAGAGGCCTGCGCAACCGCTGGTTGGCACCCTTCGACGGACGCAGTCGCGGTGCGACAGCTGCTCAGGGCTACGGTTCATACGGCTTATTTTGGACAAAGGATTAGACATGGACATTCAAACTTTATTCAACCTCAATGGCCGCGTTGCTTTGGTCACCGGCGGGTCGCGCGGCATCGGCAAGATGATTGTCGAAGGCTATTTGAAAGCAGGCGCGGCACGTGTGTACATCAGCGCGCGCAAGGTCGACCAAATCGAAGAAACCGTTGCCGAGTTTGGCAATCAGGTCATTGGCCTGCCTTGCGATCTGTCGACCGTTGACGGTTGCCTTTCACTCGCCGCGCAAATCGCCGAGCGTGAGGAAAAGGTCGACATTCTGGTCAACAATGCCGGTGCTGCATGGGGCGCCGATTTTGGTCAATTCCCCGAAGCCGGCTGGGACCGCGTGATGGATCTGAACGTCAAATCCCTGTTCTTCCTGACGCAAGCTTTGCATCCGCAATTGAAAGCCGCAGCGACATTTGATCGTCCCGGCAAGGTCATCAACATCGCGTCGATTGACGGCCTACGCATCAACCCATGGCAAACCTACAGCTATCAGGCATCAAAGGCCGCGGTCATTCATTTGACCCGCCGTTTGGCCGCCGAGCTGGTCAAGGACAACATCCTTGTGTCGGGCATTGCGCCAGGGGCATTCCAGTCGGACATGAACAAGGCCGCGCGCGATCATGCGGAAGCTGTTGGCAAAAATATCCCGTTTCCGCGCATCGGAACACCCGAAGATATGGCGGGACTCGCCATTTTCTTGGCGGCGCGTGCGGGCGATTATATCGTTGGAGAGACAATTGCGTGCGACGGCGGCATCGTGAATGCATCGCTTCCGGGTAATGGAATTGCGCCTTAACGGCTTTTTTATGCGTACATAGGAATGCATTTGACGCATTTCTGCGGAAAATAGGATGAGTTGCAAAACGTGCAACTCATCCTATTCTTTTCGCAATTGCAGCATAAACGCGCCGTCCCTATTTGGGTCTCAACGGCGAGCGATTGCCGACACACAAATTGACCGGGCGGCTCTCCTCCTCCTCTCTCCCTCGCCCCCGGACAATATTACGGCCTCCATGCACAGCGTGGGGGCCGTTTCTCTTTCACCCCCCAAAGTTGTTCTCCATTTTGTCCACCGCGAACTGGTCTGTCTGTGGATAAGTCCGCTTTTTCCGCTTTGTGCGACTCGAAAAGCATGAGACCTTCAAGTCATCAGGCAGACACCCTTCGACGCAAAGCAGAACCGGAAACGGGAAAGCAGAGCGGACCAGAGTGGATGCAGGATCACCAAATCAGCAGGCAATCGGTCGCAAGACCGGAAATGTGGCAGAGGCGGTGGGTACGAAGAAAACGAATATCATGTGCGGCTGATCGCAAGAAAAGCAACGCCGGGTAGGACACCCAAAGTACCAAGGTGAACTGAAATGACTTTCGGGTCAGATTGGGGAACCGGACGTCAGAAAGCGGAAAGAATGGCCCTCGTGGCCAAGGACTTCCAAAATCAGACGCAGTGGGCGCTGGTAGCAATACCAGCGCCCATTTATTTTATGTGGCACAAAAATCGTCGCATCGCTAAGGCCGTGTCATGTCTGAAATCACGCCCCAAATCGTCGCCGACCATGGTCTCAATGAAGAAGAATATGCGCGCATTTTGCACGCCATGGGCCGTGTGCCCAACATGGTCGAACTCGGCATATTTTCGGTGATGTGGTCGGAACATTGTTCCTACAAATCCTCACGCATCCATTTGAAGAAACTGCCGACACAGGCGCCTTGGGTCATTTGCGGCCCCGGCGAGAATGCCGGCGTTATCGACATTGGCGACGGCCCGAACGGCAGCAAGCTTGCCGCGATCTTCAAAATGGAATCGCACAACCACCCGTCATATATCGAACCCTATCAGGGTGCAGCGACCGGCGTTGGCGGCATCTTGCGCGACGTGTTCACAATGGGCGCGCGCCCTGTGGCGAATATGAACGCCCTGCGCTTCGGACGCCCCGACCATCCCAAGATGAAGCATCTTGTGCAGGGCGTGGTTGCGGGCATTGGCGGCTATGGCAATTGCGTTGGCGTTCCCACCGTGGGCGGCGAAACCAATTTTCACCCGGCTTATGACGGCAATATCCTCGTCAACGCCATGACCGTTGGTGTCGCGGATCAGGACAAGATTTTCTATTCGGCCGCGACTGGCGTTGGTAACCCGATTGTCTATGTCGGGTCCAAGACGGGCCGCGACGGTATTCATGGCGCGACCATGGCATCGGCGGATTTCGGCGCAGACATTGAAGAAAAGCGCCCGACGGTTCAGGTGGGTGATCCATTCACCGAAAAGCTGTTGATTGAGGCATGCCTTGAACTGATGGCGTCGGACGCGATTGTCGCGATTCAGGATATGGGCGCGGCTGGCCTGACCAGCTCAAGCGTCGAAATGGCGACCAATGGCAAGGCGGGCATCATCCTCGACATGGACAAGGTGCCATGCCGCGAAGAGGGCATGACCCCTTATGAAATGATGCTGTCGGAAAGCCAGGAGCGCATGCTCATGGTGCTCAAACCCGGCCGTGAGGAATTTGCAAAGGCCATTTTCGACAAATGGGAACTCGACTTCGCGGTCATCGGCGAAGTCACCGACACGGGCCATATGGTGCTGACGTGGAAGGGTGAGGTCGTCTGCGACATTCCGCTTGGACCATTGGCCGAAGACGCGCCCTTGTACGACCGCCCAGCGGCGTCGAAGGAAGAATATAAGGCATGGGCCAATGTCAAACCGCTTGGCGATGTTCCCGTCAGCACCGACATCGGCGCCGATTTGCTCAAGCTTATGGCAAGCCCCGATATCGCGTCACGTGCGTGGATTTGGCAGCAATATGATAGCCAGGTCGGCGGCGACACGGCGCAGCTTTCGGGCGGTGATGCAGCCGTCGTGCGCATTCACGGTACCAACCGCGCGCTGGCGATGAGCACCGATTGCACCCCGCGTTATTGCTATGCTGACCCCTATGAAGGCGGCGAGCAAGCGGTTGCCGAAACCTATCGCAACATCAGCGCGGTCGGCGCAACGCCGCTTGCGATCACCAACTGCCTCAACTTCGCCAACCCGCAACGCCCCGAAATCATGGCGCAGATCGTCGGCTGCCTCGAAGGGATGGGCGACGCCTGCCGCGCGCTCGATTACCCAATCGTGTCGGGCAATGTGTCGCTCTACAATGAAAGTAAGGCCACCGGCGGTGGCAGCGCGATTTTGCCGACGCCAGCCATTGGCGGCGTGGGCGTGCTTGAAGACGTCGGCAAGATGGCGACGATTGGATTTAAAGCCGACGGCGACGGCATCTTCGTCATTGGCCACAATAACGGGCATCTGGGCCAGTCATTATGGCTGCGCGAACTGCATGGCCGTGAAGACGGCGCCGCGCCATCGGTCGATCTCGGCCAAGAACGCGCGCACGCAGAGTTTGTCCGTCAGCTGATTCACGATGGCAAGGTCAATGCGGTGCATGACGTTGCCGACGGTGGTTTGCTCGTGGCCTTGACCGAAATGGCATTGGCCAGTGGCAAGGGATGTGCACTCGAAGAAATCGGCGACGCCTTTACCGCGTTCGGCGAAGATCAGGCGCGTTATGTTGTGACCAGTGCCGCTGCGGACCAAATACAGGCCGCAGGCATTCCGATGACGCGGATTGGCACGGTTGGCGGAACGTCAGTGAAGGGCCCCGGTTTCGAAGTCGAAATAGCCGACCTCCGCACTGCACATGAAAGCTTCTTTAAGGACTGGATGGAAAGCTAAGGCTTAACGCCAACCCGCGGCGTCTATGCCCCAATTTTCATCGTTCCTCTCTGCGTCCTCTGCGCCTCTGCGTGCAAAATGGGTTCACGCAGAGGCGCAGAGGACGCAGAGTTAAAACACAGGGGCAATGTCGGCGGCTTGAAGCACCGATCCCGCACACGCGTTCGCCTGTTGTTAAACGGCTGGTGCCAGCAGATTATAGGGATCAATACCGCTCGACCGCATCGCGGCATGCGCGGCTTTGTAGGTCACGGGTTCTGCGATGCCCAAACGCTTGCGCGCGTCGGCCAAAGGCTCGCGTAACAAGGCGGCGATATCTTCCTGAACGATGTTCTTCGCCGCTTTGCCGATACGATAGCCTTCGTGGACCGCTTTTATAATCGGCGCGGATTTCGCGACGCGATATTTCAGTTCCAATGCGCCGGCATAGGCAATGAAGCCAACGCCCAGATTGTGGTTCTGCGCATAGGTAAAACCAAGCACGCATTGTTCACCCAGCGCGTCGCGGCCATAGCCGGTGAGGATGTGCAGCATGTCATGGGTATCGCGCAAACGGTCGCCATAACGTTCAACCACATCGCCGAAAACGGGATAGGATGTCTGAAATTGGGCGTACTCCGCCTCAAGACCTGCCGCGCTCAAACCTTCGCGCTCCATGAATTCGACATAGGCACGGCCAACAGTGCCGGCGGGCAGCTTCTTGATGCTGTCATGGTCATCGAGCATGTCGATGAGGCGCTCATTACTTTCGAGCAATGCCCGGCCCTTTGGTGTTTCCCAAAACTTCCGCGCCATTTCGCCGAACTTGCGGCCGCTGAGCGCCGCAATGATGTGAAACACCTGCTCGGTGTCTTCCTTATTCGCGATCAGCTTACGAAAATGACGCCACGCTTTCAGCGGCTGAATCTTCGCAGGGGGGCGATCAGGATGCGAGAAATACAGTTCGGTCATGGCGAATCCAAAGCTATTTAGAACATCGGGATATTTTCTACCTACATTCATGTCAATAACAAAAGCTTAATGCGCTGGACGGGTTTCGCGAACTTCTGTATTAATGGCATAACACAGGGGGCGTTATGCAGACATCGGAAAGCAGATACATCACGCTGGACGCCATGCGCGGTTTTGCGGTGATGGGCATATTGGCGATGAATATCATCGGCTTTGCGATGCCCGAATGGGCTTATATCACGCCTGCGGCTTATGGCGGTGAAACCTTTGCCGACCAGATGACTTGGCTGTTCTCGTTTGTGTTCATCGATGGGAAAATGCGTGGGCTGTTCTCGCTGTTGTTCGGGGCGAGCCTGATTTTGATTACCGACCGCGCGTCGTCGAACGGCGAAAGCGCGGCGCATGTGCATTATCGGCGCATGGCGTGGCTCGCTGTCTTTGGCCTCGTGCATTATTTCTTCATTTGGTTTGGCGACATATTGTTCCTGTATGCCATGGCGGGGATGGTCGCCTTTCTGTTTCGCAACTGGACGCCCGCGCGCTTGGTCAAATGGGCGTTGATTATCTTCAGCATTGGGCTTGTCTTTTGGGGGCTGCAATTTGGCGGGCTGCAAATTCTGCAATATATGGCGACCCAGCCCGACGCGTCGGCGGATTTGGTGCGGCAATATAATGACGTGAAGTCGAACCCTGATTTCAGCTTTGATATCCCGGCGCAGGTCGATCTGCACCGCGGGCCATATCTACAGATTGTCGCAGACAAGCTGACCGCTTGGCCAGCCTTATTTGGCATGATCTTCATGTCGATAGCCGAAACGCTGCCGCTGATGATGATCGGCATGGCCATGAACAAAAGCGGGTTTATTTTGGGCAATTGGTCGCACGCGGATTACCGCCGCTGGGCATGGCGGATGGTGCCGGCTGGTCTGATCGCGACGGGCCTGCTCGCATTGTGGATGATCGTCAGCCAATATGACGCAGTTACGGCGCTCGCGATTATCTTCTTTTGGGGGGCGATACCCCGCCTCATGCTGACGGTCGGATATGCTGCGGTGCTGATTTTGCTCATCGCGCGCTTTGGCGGCAGTCCGCTGATGTCGCGTGTTGCCGCCGCTGGCCGCGCGGCCTTTAGCAACTATCTCGGCACCAGCATCATCATGACCTCTATATTTTATGGCTATGGCTTTGGCCTGTTCGGCGAAGTCAGCCGTCTTGGTTTGTGGGCATATGTGCTGACGATGTGGGCGGTGATGCTGTCATGGTCGCAACCATGGTTGAAGCACTATCGTTATGGTCCGTTGGAGTGGCTGTGGCGCAGCTTAGCGCGCGGGCAGATGCAGCCGATGCGTCGCTGAAGCGAAGGGGTCAGTCTAAGCGCATTCCGCCAAGGGCGTTGCGTTGGGCGGCCGCGACCGGACGGCGCTCGACCAAGGGACTGGTTTCGGCCTCGAGCGCCGACACCGTCGCCTCGAACAGCGGACGCAGGTGAACGACCTTTTCAACGAGTTCAGACGGGTCGATCTGGATTTCGACATAATGCCGTGCGGCGACTTCAATTTCTTCGGCCAACAATGCCAACCGATTCGCGCCAAATTGCCACGCCTCGCCTTTTAACGTGTGCGCCGGCATCACCAGCTTTGCCGAATCTTTCAGACGCATGGCTTCTTCGATTGCGGCCACCGATTTCGTGCCGTCTTCAAGGAAATAGCCCAATATACGCACAAAGCCTGCACCCAATAGGTTGCGGGTTTCACCAAAGGCTTTCCAGTCGATCAGTCCATCCGGATCGTTCGTCAACTATTCGCTCCCGGGACACGGAAATACGGTCCAGCACGATACTACATCGGAAGAAGTAAACAGAGCGTTGACATAGTCTGTTTGCCAAACTGCGCCGGGTGGATGCTCAATCCGCGAACGGGTTCTTTGATGAACGGAAATTGATGCGCACGGGTACGGCACCGAAATCCAAGTCACGGCGAATACCGTTGAGCAAATAGCGCGCATAGCTGGCGGGCAATTCGTCGGTCCGGTTGCCGAAAATCACAAATGTCGGCGGGCGGTTGCGCGCCTGCGTCATGTATCGCAATTTGATCCGCTTGCCGCCGGGGGCAGGTGGCGGGTTTGCCGTAATCGCCGCTTCGAACCATCGGTTGAGTATGCCGGTGGGCACGCGTTTGTTCCACGCCTCACGCGCGTCAAACGCCGCCGAAATCATCTGGTCCAGCCCTTTGCCGGTCAGCGCCGACACGGCGATCATCGGAACGCCCTTCAACTGCGACAGGCCTTCGTCCAGCGCGCCGCGGATCCCCTTGAACAGGCTGCCGCCGTCGACGGCCACGTCCCATTTGTTAATTGCGACAATCAGCGCGCGGCCTTCTTGAATGACATGGTCGGCAATTTTCAGGTCTTGGACTTCCAAACCTTTGGTGGCGTCCAAAAGCAATACGACGACTTCTGCAAAATCGATCGCATGGCGGGCATCGGCCACCGACAGTTTTTCAAGCTTGTCCTGCACCTTGGCGCGCTTGCGCATCCCCGCCGTATCGATCAGGCGCACGCGCCGTTCGGTCAGCATCGGTGGGATGTTGCCTTCGTCATCGGGCTCGCGCACTTTCGGGCTTGGGTCGGTCCAGACCCAGTCCACCGAAATACTGTCGCGGGTAATCCCTGCCTCAGGCCCGGTAATCAAGCGGTTCTCGCCCAAAATCTTGTTAATGAGCGTTGATTTGCCTGCGTTCGGGCGGCCAACAATGGCCATTTTCAATATCGCGTCAGGGGCTTCGGGGTCGGGCACTTCAAATGCACCGCCGTCAATATGCGGCAACAGCGATTGGAACAGGTCGGCCATGCCTTCGCCATGTTCACCGCTGATCGCAATCGGGTCGCCAAAGCCAAGCGCGTAGCTTTCCAATATGCCGTTATCGCCCTGCTTGCCCTCGGCCTTGTTCACGGCGAGTACGACCGGGGTCGCGCTGCCGCGTAGCCAACGGGCAATTTCTTCATCGAGCGGAGTGACGCCGACACGGCCATCGATCAGGAACAACGCAACCTGCGCGCCTGCAATCGCGGCCTCGGTCTGCATCCGCATCCGGCCGGGCAGGGTATCGGGATCTTCATCCTCATAACCTGCGGTATCGACAATGGTGAATTCAAGATCGAACAAGCGACCTTGGCCCTCACGCCGGTCGCGCGTGACGCCCGGCGTATCGTCGACAAGCGCCAGTTTCTTGCCAACCAGACGGTTGAACAAAGTTGACTTGCCGACATTAGGCCGACCGATAATGGCTACCGTCGGCAACATGCCGGCATTACTCCTTTACAGACTTAACCCCGGAACGCGGAAATGCGGCCGGAATCGTCCAAGATATACAATGTGTTGTTCGCCACAATCGGGGCGAGCGACACGTCATTCTTGACGTCGAATACTGCAGTGGCGGCGCCTTCTTCGGGGGAAATCGACCAGACAGCTCCACGCGAATTGGCCACGATCAGACGGCCACCGGCCAAGACCGGACCATACCAGCTGATCGGGCCCTTTTTCTTCTTTTCATTTTTGAAACGCTGCAGCTTGGAAATCCACCGAACTTTGCCGCTCGAACGCGCAACGCACAGAAGCTTTGCCTCGTCCGTCATCACAAATACCCAATCGCCCACGGCGACGGGTGTCGAAATACCGGCAATGTTGATTTCCCAAATGCGCTGGCCGCTGACCAGTTCATAGGATGCCATACGGCCACCCTTGCCAAGTGCAAAGACGCGGCCACGGTCGATGACAGGATCGGCGTCAATGTCGGTCAATGTCGATACAGATGTCGACATGGCCGTGCGCGACAATGTGTCGCTCCACAGGCTGCGGCCATTTTCATAACGATAGGCGGCAAGCTCGCCGCTGGAATAGCCAGCGATGACCGTGCCTTGTGCCGCCGCAGGTGCGCCAACGCCAAAGATTCCCGATGCGGCAACCGGGCCGGCTTCGTTCCATTGCGGCTCACCGTCGCTTTGACGCAAGGCGTAAATCTGGTTGTCCTGCGTCATGACATATAGATTGCCATTGGACAGCGTGGGCGCACCGCGCAGGGGCCCGGCAGGACGTTTTTTCCATATCAGCGCGCCGGTGTCAGCCGCTAGCGATGCAACATCGCCAACGCCATTGGTCGCAAACACATTGGTGGCAGTTGCGCTTACGCCGCCGCCAAAGCGTGATGACTTGCCATCATTTTTGACTTCAAGCGCATTGCTCCAGATTTGCGCGCCGGTGTTGGCGTCAAAGGCCGTGACCCGCGCCGTGGTATCGACAACATATAGCCGTCCGTCGCTCATCACCGGGCTCGCGGCGAGGCGTGCACGCGGGTTGGCGCCGGTTACGCTTGCGGTCCAGACGCGCGACAGACCTTGGCCCAGTTCCACATGGCCGGGTGATTTTGCTGCGTTGCCGCCGGGCTGCGCCCATGATTCGTTGATATTTGCGAGCGGCAAGGTCACCGCAACATTGGCCAGCGCGGGATCAATGTCCGTGTCGCGCTCGGTACCCAATATGGCGACGCGACTGCCGACGGTCGGGGTGTTGTTTTTCTTTCCGGCGTCGCCGCGCATGCCGTCGAGAACGGCACAGCCGCCAAGGGTGGTGGATGCGGCGAGAACCAATAAAAGCTTCGTGACAGTCTTCAATTTCACTCTCCCTTGGAGGCGGTTTCATCCGCCTTCGATGCCGCATTGCGCTTTGCGTCAACCTGAACAGTATCCACGCCAAGCGCGCCAGCCATTTGTTGCGAACGGCTGCGCAGCGACTCCGGCAGGTCCTCCTGCTTGGCAATCTGGGCAAAAATCGGGCCAGCCAAATTGTCCTTACCCATTTTCATATAGGCCAAAGCCGTTAGCTCACCCGCGCTGCCGAACCATGCATGGCCGGGGGTCGCAAGTGGTTTCAACCGGTCAATAACCTGTTGCGGCGGGATCGAATCAAATTCGGCGCTGACCTGGCGAATGCGCGCGAGATCGCGGAATGTTTGCGGCAGGCTGCTGTCTGCGGCGACCTTTGCATAAATTGCGATAGCTTTCTTGGTCTCGCCATCTTCGCCGAGCAAATTGGCTTCGACCAGCTGCGCCATGGCGCGATATCCGGGTTGGTCCGCCTTGGCGAGTGTTGCCAGCTGCGCGCGCGCTTCTTTTTCCTGACCGGCGCGCAATTTGTCCATCGCGTCAACGAACAGTTCGCTTTGCAGATCAGCCGCCGCCTGCTTTTGGTTGTGATAGACAATCCAGCCGCCAAAGGCGAGCAAACCCGCCGCAACTGCGGCCAATAACCAGCGTCCGTAGCGTGTCCAAAAATGGGTAAGATCGCTTGCGCGGACGGCATCATCCACTTCGCGCAGAAACGCTTCGTCGCTTCCGCTCCGGTCTTTTTCAGGGCGCTGTTCTGTCGGTGTCAAAGCCAAGAGGGCCTCCGGTTGTAAATAGTCTTGATAAGCTGGAGAGGTCCTTAGCCCGACTTGGCTAGATAGGCCAGCCTGCTTTACGCAGGTTGGTACAGCTGTTCGGGTCCGGGGAAGCTGCGGTCACGTACGCCAGCAGCATATTCGCGCACAGCATCTTCAACGCTGACACCCATATTGCCGAATTTTTTGACGAACTTGGGCACGCGGTCGAACAGGCCGAGCATGTCTTCGGCGACCAAAACTTGCCCGTCACATTGCGCGGACGCACCAATGCCAATCGTCGGGCAGGCAACTTTCTGTGTAATTTCAATGGCGATAGGCTCAAGCACGCCTTCGATCACCATTGCAAAGGCTCCGGCGTCGGACATGGCGATGGCATCGTCGACAATCGATTTGGCTTCTTCGGGGCTCTTGCCGCGCACGCCATAGCCACCAAGGATGTTGACGGCTTGCGGGGTCAGACCGACATGCGCCATCACCGGAATACCGCGTGACGTGAGGAATTCGACCGTCGGGGCCAAAACCTTGCCACCTTCCAATTTGACCGCAGCAGCGCCGGTTTCCTTCAACAGCCGCGATGCATTCACAAATGCCTGCTCGGGCGAGGCTTCGTACGAACCAAAGGGCATATCGACGATGACGGCGGCGTGATAGCTGCCGCGCACAACCGCTGCACCATGCGCTGCCATCATTTCCATCGTCACCGCGACGGTGTGCGGCAGGCCGTAAATCACCTGACCCAGCGAGTCGCCGACCAGCAGCATATCGCAATGCGGGTCCATCAATTGCGCCATACGCACGGTGTACGCAGTCAGCATGACGAGCGGCTCCTTGCCCTTTTGCTGACGGATGCGCGGCACAGTCAGCCGCTTCATCGGCGAAGGCGTCGGGTTCGCACGGCTGGTGGATGTGTCGAACGTGAGCGTTTTTGAATTTGTAGACATGGGCCGAGGACTTAGCCGCTAAACGCACCGCACGAAAGGAAGAACGGGCGACATGTATGTTATATTTGACTCAATGTTAAAAATAGCTAACATTAAGTGCGAATCATATAACATGGAGTGAAAGCATGTCGTTTCGTGAAAAATTATATTGGGCTCGTTTGTTCGTTATCGTTCTTTGCTGGGGCTATTATTTTGTAAGCTTTGGTTTGACTGTTCAGGGCGCAGCGCTGGATGTTCCCGCCTATCAAAGCTTGTTTTTCCAAATGGCAATGCTGTCGGTTTTCTTGTTTATAGGGGTAGCGGCAACCGTAGCCGCATATGATCGAAAAAGCGCCCCCCGGACTGAAGATGAGCGGGACCGTGCAATTGAACAACATAGTGTCCGGATATCTTACTACATCTTAATCGCGGGCTGCTTTTTGGTGATGGCGCTCCTATTTTCGGGCTTCGATGGTTTCATGACGTTTAACGTTTTGCTCGCGGTGGTTGTCATAGCCGAGCTTATACGTGCATCACTAAATTTGGTTGGGTACCGCCGGGGATATTAAACGACGCCGCCGCTGCAGGTGGGCGAATTCAGCAAAAATGATCAGGATATAGGAGCGACGCATATGTCATTTCGAGAAAAAATTCACTGGATTGCGTTGGTCGGTTTGCTGTCCGCTTTCGGCTGGTATTTCCTGAACTACCCTTGGGAAATCGCCAATTCGCCCAAGGGAATGTACACTGCGGTGTGGATGTTACTGCCGGTGACGATCATCTTTTTGGTACCGATGGTCGCGGGGGCCGCCTTTTTTGCGATACGCTCACCGAAGGAGGCTGATCTGAAAGAGGACGAACGCGAAAAGGGCATCCATCTGAGGGGAACCCATCTGGCCTATTACCCTTTGGCCATAGGCGTTCAGCTGAATATCTTCGTACTCATCAACGGATTCAATTATGGGTATGCCGTGACCATCCTAATCGCCACATTGGTTATTGCCGAACTCATTCGCGTGGGGTCGCAGCTATATTATTATCGGCGTGGCTACTGACCCGATGGCGCAAACACCCTTCACCAACGAAATAAGGACGCTG
>JACCDI011939685.1_pt1 | contig 15218 bp, 11 predicted proteins | sample 7442791 | NCBI WGS metagenome assembly JACCDI01 (sample SAMN15323434, study PRJNA562643) | freshwater metagenome | isolation source: river surface water | place: USA:Blue River Watershed | collected 2017-08-15 | reverse complement strand
CACCTAATTTTGGAGCTGATATAGAGGCTAATGCACCTCCGAAACTACCCATTGGGGTACGTACAGCTGATACTATATATACTACTTTCATTTAATGTAATTAATTGTGTTTGTGAGCCAAAAGTACTAATTTTTTATTTATTCAGACTTTATGATAATTACTATTATGAGGTATAAAAATGTGCTCGGAATTATTATATTTACCTCAAAATAACCCAAATAATGTTTAATTTCTTGAATAAAAGTAGATTAATTGATGAGTTAAAGCAACAATTAAAGGAAGAACAATTTGCAAGAAAAGCAGCTGAACTAAGACTAGAAGAATTTACCTCGAATTTCAAAAATTCTAAAGATTACTTATTAGATAAAATTCGACAAGACGAAGACATAATTAGAACTACTGTTAATCAACTTACGCTTACTGATAATAAATTACAGACTTTATTAGATTCAATTAATGAAATAGTATGTAGAATAAGTATAGATGGATACATTACATATGTTAATGAAGTAGCGAGAATTAAACTAGGATTAAAAATTGAGGAACTCATAGGTAAAAAGTTTCATGAAGTTTTTGATCCAGAGAATCAAATTAAGATAAATGAACACATAGATTCTTTTTTAAATAACCATAGCAAAAACTACATAGAGTTTAATTTTAGGGACAAGGCAAATAATAAAGAATTCTGGCTCGGACAAAGTTTAGCATTAGTCAAAGACGGCAATAATAATCCGATTGAGATCAATACAGTACTCAGAGATATCACAGAGTTAAAAAATAATGAGATTAATCTGTTAACTAATAATTCAAGACTAGAGAACTTAATAGGAAATCTAAACTTTGGTATTTTAGTTGAAGACGAGAATAGAAGAATAGTGTTGGTAAACACTATGTTTTGTTCAATGTTTAAGATAGATGCAGATCCACAACATCTTATTGGAGTTGATTGTTCTAATTCTGCAGAGCAATCGAAACATATGTTCAAAGATCCTGAACAGTTTGTAAAAGATATTCAAGAAATTCTTTTAAACAGGAAGAAAGTAACTGATACACATTTGAATTTAGTTGATAATAAAGTATATAGTAGAGATTATATACCGGTATTTATTGATGAAATCTACAAAGGACATTTATGGTTATATTCTGATATAACTGAGCAGTATAATACTAACATAGCTATTCAAAATTCGGAGGAGAAATACAGAGGCTTGATGGAGAATATGGAGTTGGGATTAATGGAGGTTGACAATGATAGCATTATAACAAAAGTTTATGACCGATTTGCAAAAATGCTAGGTTATGAACCGGAGGAGATGATAGGCAAAAATGCAATCGACTTATTACCTGCAAAAGATCATGTTGATCTTGTAAAGGATGTTGCTGTTACAAGAAAAACTGGACTTTCTAGCGCATATGAAATTGAAATTTTAAATAAAAAAGGGGAGAGGATTTGGGTATTGGTAAGTGGTGCACCAATTAAAGATATGCAAGGAAATGTCATTGGATCATTAGGTATACATTTTGACATTAGTGAATATAAGAATGTTTTAAAACAACTTGAAATAGCTAGAGATGAAGCAGAGCAAGCAAGATTAGCAGAAGTTAATTTCATAGCAAATATGAGTCATGAAATTAGAAATCCGATAAATGCTATTGTTGGTATGTCTAATTTAATGTATGATACAGATTTAAATAAACAGCAATTTGAGTACTTAGAGACTATCAAGTATTCATCAGATATATTAATGAGTTTAATTTCTGACATTCTTGATATTAACAAAATCGATGCTGGTGAGTTAGATGTAAATTATAAAGAGATAAATATTTTAGATTTAACTAAAGCTATTATTAAAACTCTATCATTTAATGTTAAAAATAAAAATATTGAAATCATTGAAGATATAGATCAAAGTATAGACCGACATGTATTCTCTGATTTAAATTATTTCAATCAAGTGCTGATGAACTTAATTGGTAATGCAATTAAGTTTACTGATAAAGGATATGTGAAAGTGGTGCTTAAGCTGATCGAAGAAACTGATGATCAATACAAAGTTTTAATGGAGTTTATTGATACCGGTATAGGTATAAGTGAAGATGAGTTACCAACTATATTTGAAAATTTCAGACAAGCAAATACATCTATAAGGGCTAAGTTTGGTGGCACCGGATTAGGATTAGCGATTACTAAGAAATTAGTAAATGCATTAGATTCTGAAATTTATGTAGAAAGCGAAATCAATAAGGGCACAAAATTCAGTATAGTTTGGAACTTCAAAAAAGGCAGTAAAATAAAAAGTAATTCACTTAGAGTTCCAAATAAGAAAGAAAAAATTAGTGCTAAAAATGTATTGATAGTTGAAGATAATATTATCAATCAGAATTATTTGAAGGGCATTTTTACTAAGAATGATATTAATTTTATGATAGCAAATAATGGCAAAGAGGCTATCAAAATATGTGAGAATGAAACTTTCGATGTAATTCTAATGGATATTCGAATGCCTGAGATGAATGGTTACGATACAAGTTTGTGGATCAGAAGTCAAGATGAAAATCCTAACCAGAAAGTACCAATTATTGCATTGACTGCATCTGCATTGGTAGATGAAAAAACTAAAGCACTTGAAGCAGGGATGAATGATCATTTGAGTAAGCCATATACTGAAAGCCAATTGATAGCTATAATAAATAAGCAATTTTCAAATGATATCTTGATTAATTCAGATGGTACGAATGCAAGTCCTCTAGAATATAAATTACCAGATTATTTTGATGAAAATCTATTAGATAATTTTTATTTAGGTAATCTCGAACATATGAAATTAGTGTTTGAAAGTTTCAATAAAGCTTTAAAAGCTGACCTTGATATAGTAAAAACCGCTTTTCAAGAGAAAAATTTGAAAGATATTAAATCGATTTTTCATAAAATTAAACCAAATTTTAGTATTGTTGGATTTTCTAACTTGTCGCTAAAATGTGAGTTGATAGAAACAAATATTCTAAATACAAATAATATCGGACTTACTGATTCTGAATTTCATAATATTATATCAGAGATAGAAAATGTTATGGATTTATTAAATAAAGAAATTGAAAGTTTGAGTAAATATAGATTATAATGAAAGTAATAATAGTTGATGACGACATTACTTCTTGCAGTTCATTAGAGTATTTATGCTCAAAGGTGCAAGATGTTGAAGTATTAGGGGTATTCAATGATGCAATATCGGCTATACAGTTTTTAAAGAACAACAAAGTTGATTTGATATTACTGGATGTGGAGATGCCAGAGTTTTCTGGACTTGACTTAGTGAAAACTATTTCGAATTTGCCTTATATAATTTTTACTACCGGACAAAAGGAATATGCAGCAGATGCATTTGAATACGATGTAGTAGATTTTATTACAAAACCTATAACCTTGCCAAGGTTGACTAAATCAATAGATAAAACCCAGAAATTATTACAATCTGAAAGTATTAGTTTCAAAGATTCTGATTTTATCTTTATAAAATCAGAAGGTAGATTTATTAAACTAAATATCGACGATATCTTATATATCGAAACACTAGGTGACTATGTGGTTTTTAATTTAGAGAAGGATAAAAAACATGTTGTCTACTCTAGCTTAAAGGCGATGGATCAAAAATTGTCAAATCCATTGTTTGTAAAAGTACATCGATCATTTATTGTTAACATCAGTAAAATTGTTGATATAGAAGAAAATAATCTTGTAATTGAAAACAAAGTGATACCAATAAGTAGAGCTCATAAACAAGATTTAATGATAAAAATTAATACTATTAATTAAGCTCGAATTGATTTTTCCCATATTACTGTTTGCTTTCCTCTGATTAATCTAATTAATCCCAAGTAAACGCTGTAATTCATTATAAAAAAGTAATAACAAATAAGTATCACCTTATATTTCACTGAGCGATTTGATAATATAAATCCGAGTGATACCATACTATAAAATAATACCTGCATTATCATTAATACTAATGTAAAAGTACTATAGTTGTTTATAGCAAGTACTATATTTAAAATGAAAATTATGGGTAAAACGAACGGACAAACAGCCCATCTTAAAACTCTATGAGATAAATATTGAAGAGTTATTACTCCGTATTTAAATGGATTTAATAATCTATATAATTTACCTACAGATTGAAGTCCGCCCGCACTAATTCTTATTTTTCTCTTTAACTCTTCATTTATATTAATTGAACCAGTTTCTGTAGCATAGGCATTTGGCTCATAAACAATCTTTTTACCTTTCTCTAAAATTTTCATCGATAAATAGAAGTCTTCAATTAGAATATTTTCTTCTACATGAATCATATCTGATTTTCTCACTGCAAATAATTCACCTGCAGCGCCCATTGTACTATGTAAATCTGAATCTAATTTCTTAAGATAAGATTCATATTTCCAGTAGATTCCTTCTCCTTCAGCTGATGAATTATCATCATTTTTATAAATTCTCTTTTCACCAGCTACTACACCAACTTTAGTATCAATGAAATTTTGAACTATATTTTTTATACCATCATTATTAATATCAGTATTTGCATCAGAAAAAATTAATATATCTGAATTTAATTGAGGGAATACTCTGTTGATTGCATTTATCTTTCCTCTTCTTTCCTCTCTATGAAATAATTTAATTTCTGGGTAAGAATTAATTATGTTTACAGTATTATCTGTAGAGCCATCTGTAATAAATACGAATTCAATTTTATCTTTCGGATAGTCTAGTGATAAACTATTTTCAATCTTTTGTTTAATATAGTTCTCTTCATTATATGCTGCAACTACAAATGATACAGTGGGGAAGTCTACTAGTTCAGTATGTTTTTTCTTAATTAACAAACTTTTAATTTTTACAATTATTGTTAATAGAATTCCATAACCTATATAGGCATAAAGTACTATACCAATTAATATTAATAATGTTATATAAATGTTTTGCATTGGTTTAATTTAAAGCTGTGTATCCTTTTTTATTAATTGTTGCATGGTAAATGCCTAAAACATATTTCTTAAGGTTATTTATTTTACCTTTTAATAGATATTTCAAAACATTTACAGGAGTAGAAATTATAAATTGAAAAATCAAATAGCCGAAATAATTAATCATAGAGTAATTTTTCTTCATGAAAACTATACGATTTCTTGTTAAGTAGTAGTTCTTTAATGGACTATCAACTCCGGTACTAGAAGATACTTTATGATATATTACTGCATTAGGATTAACATAGATATCGAATCCTTCTTTTTTTACTTTTTCAGATAAGTCTAATTCTTCATAGTATAAGAAGTAATCTTCATCAAAACCATTGATCTTACTGAATAAAGATTTACTCATTAACATTGCAGCACCATGAGCATATTCAGTTTTATATTCTTTTTGTGAAACTGGATGATTGATAATTTTATTTCTACCAGTCAATGAATCTATTGCAGTAAAGCCTGCATATTGAATTTTATCTGGTTCATTATAGTATTTTATAATAGGGCAAACAATACCAACATTTTTATTTGTGCTGAAAGTGTTTTCTAATGTTGTTAACAATCCAGATGTAATATTTGTATCATTATTTACAAAAAATAAAAGATCACCTTTAGCATTTCTTGCACCAATGTTATTTGCCCTAGCAAATCCTGAATTCCAATTCAATGGTATATAAACTATGTCGTTTATAACACTTTTTAATTGTTTTTCATTTCCTAAGTCTGCTTCATTATCGACTATAATAATTTCATATTTAGAATAAATACATAAATTCTTAATAGATACTAATAACTCCGCAGTTAGTTCAACTTGTTTATAATTTACAATAATTATAGAAATCATATTAATTATTTTTTTGCGATTTTTCTGCCAATTACTTGAATAGCGTTACCTGATTTATTGCTATGTGTGAACTGATCAATATTTACTAATAATTTTGCAATAGGTAATGATAGAGCTTGAGTAATTATTCCAGCTTTTTTACCTAAATAAGCTAATTCCCAACCTAATCTTGATAAAATACCATCAGAGTAAGAGCTATAGAATATTTCAAATCCAGCGTTTAAAAATCTGTTTTCTAATCCCTTTAAATCATAAACTTGTCCGATATGCTCTTTATCAAGCCACTCTTGATGCTCATTAAATAAAGAACTTGGGAATATTGTCTTTTGAGTTACGTTCGGAATTTTTACGATTAAGAATCCACCATCATTTAAACAGTTATAGGCTTCTTTAAATGGCATCTCATGCTCGTTGATATGCTCAAATACATCTACAGAATATATTAAATCAAATTTTGAATTTTCTAATGTGTCAATTTTACCTAAATGTGCTTTAACATTAGTGTAATTATTACTTTTAATTACTTGCTTAACTGATTCAATTCTTTCTTTATCAATGTCTAAAGCGATGAAGTTTGCATGTTGAATAGCTTCACTTAACATATAAGTATATTCACCATAACCACAACCTAAATCTAATATAGAAGTGAAATTATTAGTAGGTAATTTGTGAATCATTTTTTTAAATACTAATGATCTAGCATAGTTACCTAAGTTTGTGTATCCGAATACTAGGTTAGTTAATTTTCCTAATAAAGGATTTTTGTGCATTCTATCGCTAGTAATTGTTTGCGACTTTCCGAATTTTAATTGTAATGTGTTCATATTGTTCTATTTTTTAGTTTATTTAATAATAAATTATATACGGGGTTAATAATTGAAAATTTGATTTTATTGTTGATGAATATTTGCGCTGTAACTATGCTTACCCAGCTTGCAATAACATAAGCAATTGCGATACCTGTCGAGTTGTAATTCTTAGCGAAATACATTTCAAGTGATATAAATAATAATCCGCTGATCATTAATATTTTCAAGTTTAAGTCTGGTCTGTTTGTAATATCTAACACAATTCCCATAGTTCGACCTACTGGTTTTACAAATGATGCAAGAATGATTATTCTTAATAGGAGACTAGATTCAGTGATATAGTTTGTGCCAGATAAAAGTTCTATTATGTTTTCACTAAAAACAAATAGTATTAATGCAGCTGGTAAAATATATATCCATTGAATCAACAAACTATCAATGATTACTTTATCTAAAGTTTTTTTATCATTAAATGCATTGTGTAATTTCGGATAGAATACTTGAGCTGCAGCATTTAAAGGTATTTCAAGGTAGTTTGCAATTCTAATTGCAATATGATAAGCAGCTAAACTACTAGGTTGGCTATAAATACTTAAAATAAATATATCTGACTTGTTAATTAACATTGAAAACAAGTTCGTACCAAAAACGTATTTACCGAACTCAACAATCTTATAACAAACATCCATTTCAACATTAGCGCTTGTTATTTTTTTGAAATATTTTATGATGTAGTATGATGAAACTATAAGAGCTGATATGCCAGTGGTTATTAAGATAGACTTCGGATTTATACCATTGAATTTATAAAGAATCACAATGATTATAAATGATATCAATACCCATATTAAGTTGTTTTTAGCAATAACACTGTGTTTTTCACTAGATTGTTTGATGATATTAATAAATTGTAATATGCCAACACCTATGATTGAAAACACATAGTAAACAGCATAATCAAATTCGTAATTATTATTATTTATTTTAGTTATAACACTAAATATTACTAACGTGATAATTAAAAGAATAAGAGAAATAAGACTATAAACACCGAATGCTGATTTAATAATATTATATTTTCTATCAGGCTCAGATTTGATTTGATTGATTACTGAATTCTGTATGAATCCGGTTTTTATCATATCTATAATAGAAGTTACAGATTGAAATATAGCCCATGATGCTAATACAGTTGTAGAGAATGATTTTGCAATAACTATGAACAATACAATATTGAATGTTAATACAATAAATTGATTGCTTAAAGCTGTAGTTAGAATAGAGGCTTTGTTTATAATCTTTTTCATTTCGCTATTTTATTATAAACCTTCTCTGTTTCTACAACTATATTTTCCCATGCATATTCGTTTTTTACAATATTAAAGCCATTTTCTCCAAGCTTCTTAGCAAGTTCAGTGTCGTTTAATATTTGTTTAATCTTATTGCTAAGATCAACTGAATTTCCTTTTTCAAATAATAGTCCATTTACACCATCTTTAATAATTTCATTGATACCATTTATATTAGATGCTACTACTGGCTTCTTGTGAGCATTCGCCTCTAATAAAACAATACCTTGAGTTTCGTAGTAAGAAGGTAATACTACAAGAGTTGATAGTTGAACCCATTTACTAACTTCTTCTGATGATAATGAGCCTAAGAACCATACTTTATCTTTCAAGTTCTCATTTGAATTAACAAATTCAGTGATTTCTTTTCTGTATTCACCATCACCGATGATTACACACTTAAAATTGTTTTCAATATTCTCAATTGAGTCAATTAGATCTTTTACACCTTTTGTTTTTTCTACTCTTCCTACAAATGTTACTATACTCATTTTGGGCTCAACACTCTCAATATTCTTTGGAATATTCACACCGTTAGGGATTAGAGAAAATCGTTTGTTATTATCACTTATTTCAATAATATCTTCCTTAAGTGAATTTGATACAACGATTAAATTTTTAGATTTTTTAAGTGTTACCTTTTCAATGAAATTACTGATGTAGTAAAACAACTTATATTGTAGTGTTAAACTTTTAGAGTTAATTGATTTATTTTCTTTACTCACTAGGCCATGATATGTTGTAATATGTGGAGTAGTTTGAGGAAATAATGAATAAATGAAACCACTTCTACCTTGTAAATGAATTAAGTTGTATTTTTTATTATTTCTTAACAACCATAAGAAAGCAGAGATGTTAAAGAATAATTCATCTAAAAATAATCTCAATACTGGTATATATCTTCCTGGTATATATGGAATTTTAATTAAATTAATACCGTCTTGATTCTTTACATATTTATTGTTATTGAATATTGTACCAGACATTAATATGTTTACATTATGTCCTTTACTAGTTAAATGCTTACATAATTCATAAGTATGAGTTTGAATACCACCTTTGTATGTATCAGGTATATTCTTACTTACCATTAAAATATTATATTTCTTATTTAACATTATCTTCTTTTTTTGATTTTAAATATCCGATTGTGTAACCGATGAATATTACAATACTTATAATATCCCATGGCATGCCGTCTGTGAACATTTATATATTATGTTTAGTATGTAAAAATTCTTTTCCTGCTCTTTTGAAATATTTGAATGCTTGTATATATCCGAATGTGATTTTGAACATCTCTAATAATAAACCTTTAGGCATTTTATGTTTTCTGCTAAATAGAAAAAATAGTATTATGTAGGAGCTGATAAATAATAGGTCTACTATAAGTATGCTATTTAAAACTGTGTCATTATTTAAAATGATAGATACGATGTTTAATATTACTAATGCTAATACACCTAATACTCTTGGAGGTAATGCTAATTGAAATACTTTATGTGCATGATCTAGTTTGCCTGTGAACAATGCTACAAGACCAGATATAAAGAACTTTCTTAAATAATCAAATTGTGCATATATCCATCTACTTCTTTGTGTTTTTATTTGTGAATGATTTACTAATTTTTCATCCAATACATATGGAGCATCTAAATAATGAATGTAAATATTTGATTTAGTTAACTTCAATTCCATCTCTTTATCAAATCCGCTTATACCATTCATTGTAGAAATCAAATCTGTAAATATCTCAGATTGTAAAATCATACCAGATCCACTTAGTTTAGATGAGAGTTTTAATAAATTCGGACCTTTTGATAAAATCATTGTATTAGCATATTCACTGAATGCATCTAAAAAGCTGATACCTGTGTTATGATTTTTTGATTTTCTTTGAACCTGAATAACTTCAGCATTTGTTTTATTTATTTTATCATTAATCTCATTTAAGAAAGTAGGTTCAATACAATTATCTGCATCTAAAATGATTGTATAGTCTGCATTGTTACCATATAACTCTGCATATCTAGCAAGCGATTTAACCTTAGTACTCTTATCGAATTCAACTTTTATAACTGTTGCACCAAATTCTTCAATTAATTTATTAGTACTAGCTTTCAATTGATCTGAAATTACATATACATCGAATAAGTTTTTTTCATATTGCTGACGAACAGCAGTTAAAGCAGTTTCAGCAATTACTGCATCTTCTTTGTATGCTGGAATTACAATTGAATATTTATGTTTACGATCAGTTTTACTGATGTTTACTTCTTTATAAAACAATCCTACTATCGTCATGATAAACGTATATAAATATGCTAATGCGAAGTATGCGATTACAACTAATAATATTGTTTCCATTTTAATTGTCAATTTTTTTAGATATAAATAATATTGGTATAAATAAATTCATGATCATGCCTGTCGGCATTTGTCCGAATACCTGATTTCCATAGCTCGATCCTAAGATTCCTAACACTGAACAGTAAATAGCTATCATCTTATATTTCAGTTGTTGGTTTTTTAAATTCCAAACTATATAACCTGCTCTACCTACAATGAATGCTAGTATGAAGAAATGTAATGATATACCTATGATGCCAGTTTCTGCCCAAATCTTTACATACCAACTGTCAGTTGCGGTTCTTGCTAATAAAGTATTTGGTGCAAATCGAGCACCCCAGAAACCTGCAGAACCAATACCACCACCCATAGGTTTATCTTTTAAATGTCTATGAAAAGTTTTTTGGTTTTCTAATCTTACTAATAATGAAGGGTTGTTAGGGTCGAGGGCTGTTCGCATTCTTTGAACCGGACCTACACCTTGAAATAAGAAAGTATATTTTAAAATATAGAAGACAATTAATATTGAAATTAAGCCGGTTGTTAATACTTTAAAATTCTTGGCGAATATTAAATAAACTATACCTCCAATTGCAGGTACTGCTAATGCTCCTCTTGTACCAGATATACCAAATCCGACTAGACTTAAGATTGCAATAATTATTGCTATGATTTTAGTTTTCTTACTAAAAGGTCCGATGGCAATTATCACGCTAAACAAAGCAAACATAGCTTGAGAAGCTCCAAATTGGCCAGCATCCGAATAAAAAGAAAACACTCTTAAAACACCGAATAAAACGTGCTCTTCGAAATGGTTTTCATCGTATAACCATCTATATTCTGCTTGATCAACACCGATATAGTTTTGTCTGAAGCCCCATAATGTACCGAATACAGATAATGCAATAACCCACTTTAATATCTTATTGATATCATTGATGTTCTTTACGTAAATGAATACTATTACTGATGATAATAATGTATAAAAGCCTATACCTCTCATGGCATAAAACCATGCTTCAAATCCGACAGATTGAGGATTAACGATTTCTAAACATAGGTATGCAAACCATGCAATGTTTAAATAAACAAGGTCAACATTTGCATCTTTGAATCCGCCGTTTCTAGCATTTTTGAAGATTGTGCCTAAAAAGCTGATGAATAAAATAATATCTATTGTTAAGCCCCATGGACCGTCAACATATCTTGCTATACCTGAACTTAAAAATGCCATCACCAAGGCAAAATAAAGTCCGATTTGAGGTGATTGTAATAAGATAACCAGAATTGCAACTAACACAGGCAGTGCAATGGTCAAAAGGCCCATTAATAAACCTACTTTAGAAATTGCAATAGAACACAAAACAAGTAAAGCTAGTATCCCAATTTTGGTACTAGTTTTATTGATGACATGTGTTCCAGTGTTTAACATTTCCTTTATTTTCTTCTCAAAAGTATCTTTAAAAGAAAATCAGGAGGTTAATTTTAGATAGGCTGTAAGATTTACTCGATTTTTGGTAATTTTTACTGATTAGACAATACAGCATGCATTTTTAAGGCTTTATTCGTCCAGCTTTGACTTTTAGCGAAATCTATTCTTTTTTGCCTTTTTATATCTGAATCATTGTTTATTTCCCTATATAAATAGTCTTGAAAGTCATTTTTGTTTTCGGCTATTTTGATAATGTTCAAAAGTGAACTCAAATCAGAGAAATTGGTACTAATGACAGGTACGCCTAATGCTAAATATTCATTGACCTTCATCGGGAAAATATTCTCCGTAAATTGATTTCTTACGAATGGAATTAATCCGGCTTTGAACTTAGTAATATAACTCGGCAATAGGGTAGGTGATACAGCTGGAACAAGTTCTACATTTTGATGCTTAATCAGTTTTCTTTTTACTTCTTCATCAACTACTCTACCTATAAATTGAAATTTAAAATCGGTATTAGATTGAAAAAGGTGTTCTAAAAGTTCGATATCAAGTCTATCATCAATAGATCCCACATAACCAATGATATTATCGTAAGATTTATTGTTTTTATGTTTTATAAAGGTATTGGTGTTAACACCATTCTCAATTAAATGAACATTCTCGTTGAATTTTTTACATTTTTCAACAAGCTTATTAGATGAACAAAAAACACTTTTTGATTTTTGAATAAATAATTCTTCTTCAAGGATGCTTCTTTTATTTACCCATTTCATCGATGCTATGTCATCATAACAATAGTAGTTGAAGATCTCCGATTGATTTGTTGATTGTAATATATTTCCAATAAAAGGATTTAATGCACATATCCATTCAGCATATTTGATGCCTTCTATTTTTCTGATTTTATTAATTCTATTTCTTATCAGCCATGTATTTATAAAAAGTATTAAGCTTAGAATCCATTTAACTTTTATACTTTGAAAGGGTATGATTGCTGGTAAGTTGTATATTTTTAAATTCGGATGTTCAGAAATTGTTAGATTTTTACATTTAAGAATTCTATCTATCGGGGCATTATCATTTCTAATAACATCTAATAGGGTATAAGGGTAATCAATATAGACCACCTTCTGGAAGTGAGAGTATTCTTTCATCAATTCCACAGTAGATTTATTGTAATTCCCTTCCCATGAAGGAAAGCTTAAACATATTAAAGTTTTATTAGGCATTGTTTAATTTTAATCCTTCTGTATGAAATTCCTTTTTAGTAATTCTTTTTACCCACTTTCTAAATTTAGATCTAGACTTTGGTACCTCTCCAATTAACTCCTCCAATTCATCTTGCTCTATGCCATTTAAGATTAAGTAGATTTTAGTATTTCCTACTTTTCTTAATCGTTCTAAGGCTTTCTTATCAGAAGTGTTCCAAATTCTATTAGCTTGTGCAACTAAGAATATTATATCTGATTCTTTAATTTTATTAATATTGAATCTTTCTTCTAATATTGCTCCTGTTTCATGATATTCAATAAGAATATCGTCTTTAATGCTATTTGCTACTAAATCAGCTATATATGATTTACCTTCTTTAATTCTAGTAGAACAAAATGTAATATTTAATTTTTCTTTATGCAGCGCTTCAATTTCTATGAATTGAATAATCTGCAATACACTCTTATTAACTATTTTATTGATATTGTTAACATTATCTACCGCAATTGTATTGGGTATTGCACCAGCTAATTCAACACCTACTATTTCTTCAGCACGATTCGGATTTCTTAGAGTTTGATCTAAAAGCTCTAATGCAATTAATATTGATAATGATAATACTAGTCCGGCTATAAATCCGATAACCACCAACAAATTACGTTTCGATTTCTCAGGTTTTGCAGGGAAATAGGGCTTATCTACGATAGTTAAGTTAGAAGTCATCATCATATTGTACTTATGCAAATTCGCTTCATTGTAGCTATGTAAATTCTCTAAGTATTCCTTTTCGTTGACATCTATAGTTCTTTCAATATGTTTTAATTTAGAACCTAGTGGTGCAAATCTTGAATATATTTCATCGAAATCTTTTTGTCTGTTCTTCATCACAGCAAGTCGAGCATTCGCCTCTTCTTTCTTTATTAACTGATCGACCCATCTATTTAAAAGTTCTTTAGTCTCAACACCTTCAGCTGTATAGCTAGTTTGTAAAGTTTTATTTGCAGCTTCTTTTAGTTTCTCTTTTAAAGCAGAATTTAAATTATTTAACTCATTGATCTCTCTCTCATTTTTAAAATCATTATCAAGTTGTTTTGATATAATATTTTTATTGTTTCTATTAATTTTTGTTCTGATAGAATCAATGTTATTATATAATTTCGGAATGGTGATGTAATTAGCTAATTCTTCTTGAATCTTTTTCATAGAATTACTAGCACTTTCACTGTTCATTCTTTCTTTGTAAAACTGTTCATCTAAGTCTTCTTTCTTGCCTGAGATAAATCGAGTTTGTTCGTAATAGTTGATGATCTTATTTTGCTCTTGAAATGCTAATAATTGATCTTCAGAGTTAGCTAAAATTCTAGCTGCATTATCTGTTGATTCTTTAAAGAAGTCTAAAACATTATTAGATTGATTATTCTTCAGTTTTTTATGTTTTACTACAAATAGCTTAGTTAATTCATTTAATGTCTCTTGGCAAATACCTGGGTCAATTGTTTGATATGTAATTCTTATCATATCACTATTTCCTTCTCTTTCAACTTTTATGTTTTCAAGATGTTCAATACCTATTAGCTCATTTTTAGAATTGACGATTTTGTAGAGAGTACTATTTTCGTTCGTATAAATCTCTGACTTTATAATCTTATAAGCTGTACTATCATCTTTTGCATTTTTAATCTTATTAACTAATTGTTCATCTAGTTCTGATATAAAATCATCATGCACTTTCTTGTTTACAAGGGTATCGTTATTATGTCTGATTATTTTATTTAAGATATTGATACTTAATTCCTCTAATGTTTCATGTGATGTAGCAATATTTATCAAATTTTGAATCTCATTATTGGTATAAGCATAATCAGTTTTATTATCTTTTTGACTTTCTAAACTGTAGCCAGATACCAAGCCTGTATTAATTAATGTATTAGAAGTATATAATTTCTTCTCACCCATTGTTAATACAAATACAATAGCACTTATTATGATACCCGATAATAATAATTTGGGGTAATGTTTGAGTATTAATCTTATAAACGTAGTTAAATTCATGATTCTAGTATTTTATTATTTCAGTGCCAACCAATTTCTTTAAATCGTAGAGTTCATATTTGCACTTGTTTATTACTTCTAAATATTTGCTTTTACTTTGATAATAATTCTCTAAATCAGTTTTATATATACTTATATCAATTTT
>JACCDI010792174.1_pt1 | contig 15220 bp, 8 predicted proteins | sample 7442791 | NCBI WGS metagenome assembly JACCDI01 (sample SAMN15323434, study PRJNA562643) | freshwater metagenome | isolation source: river surface water | place: USA:Blue River Watershed | collected 2017-08-15 | reverse complement strand
GGAGATGAAATGAATTTACACATGCCTCAGCATCCAGAAGCTGAGACAGAATTAAAAAATTTGGCGGCAGTACCATATCAAATAGTTAGTCCTGCAAACAATTCGCCAATTATAGGAATTTATCAAGATTCAATGCTTGGGTCATATCGATTCACAAGAGAAAACATCGATTTTACTCAAAAAGACGCAATGAATTTATTGATGATGTTTAACCGTATTAATCCAACAAAAATAAATAAATCTGAAAATGAACGTATCAGCAACTTTGAGATATTGTCTCAAATAATGCCTCCATTGTCATTAAAAGTGAAGAATAAACAATTTGATGGAGAAAAAGAAAAGTCAGACACATCAAATAATGTTGTTGAAATTATTGATGGAAAATATATCAGAGGACAAATGGATAAAGGAATTTTAGGTTCCGGAACAAAGGGAATTATTCATCGTGTATGTAATGATTTTGGAAATATGGCATCATCACAATTCATTGATGATTTGCAAAACATTGTTACTGAATATATGAAACAAAGTGCGTTTAGTGTAGGAATCAGTGACCTTATTACGGATGAAAAGACAAATGAAAAAATTGTGTCTATTATCACTGAAAAGAAAAATGAAGTTAAGAATTTGATTGACCAAGTGAAAATAGGTGTGTTTGAAAACAATTCAGGAAAATCAAATTTAGAAGAATTCGAAACAAAGATTAATAATTTATTAAGTCGTGCTCAAAATGACGCAGGTAGAGAAGCGTTAAAGAATTTGAGTAAAGACAATCGTTTCGTTGTCATGTTTAATGCTGGTTCAAAGGGTTCTGAAATTAATATTCAACAAATGACAGCATGTTTGGGTCAACAAAACGTAGATGGTAAAAGAATTCCATATGGGTTTGAAGGCAGAACATTGCCACATTATACTAAATATGATGATTCAGCAGTTGCTCGTGGGTTTGTTGAAAGTTCATATATCAATGGTTTGTCACCACAAGAATTGTTCTTTCATGCAATGGGTGGTCGCATTGGTTTAATTGATACTGCTGTAAAGACATCTACAACTGGTTACATTCAAAGAAGATTAATTAAAGCATTAGAAGATTTGATGGTTAATTATGACATGACTATTAGAACAAATAAGAATAAAATAGTTCAATTCTCATATGGAGATGATGGAATTGATACTGTAAAGGTTGAAAATCAAGATTTGCCAATTGTTGAAATGAGCATTCAAGACATTTATTCACACTTCGCGGTAATTGATGACAAATCAAAATCAAAGACATTATCAGGAATGTTTATCAAGTCAACCTACAATCGTTCCAAGTCTCAAACAGAAGAGTTGAAAAATAAGACCGAGTTTTATATTAATTATGTTATTGAAAATCGCAGTAAAATTGTTAAGAATGTGTTTAATAATAAATCAGACAAGGTTGTTAGAGTTCCAGTTGCGTTCGCATACATAATTCAAAATGTTATAGGCCAACAAGGCATCAATAAAAATTCATTAGTTGACATTACATTGCTTGATGCGTTTGTTATGATAGAAGATGCATTTTCAAAGTTGATGAGAATTCAATATGCTCCTCCAACTGAATTATTCAAATTGTTATACTTCTATTATTTAAGTCCAAAAGATTTGCTTCTTAACAAACGATTTAACAAGAAAGCATTAGAAATATTGTTAGAGACTATAATTCTTGCTTATAAGAGAGCAATTGTTGCACCAGGTGAAATGGTTGGAATGATAGCAGCTCAAAGTATTGGTGAACCAACAACTCAGATGACACTTAATACATTTCACTTTGCTGGTGTTGCTTCTAAATCAAATGTTACACGTGGTGTTCCAAGAATTGAAGAAATTTTGTCATTGTCAAATGAAATTAAAAATCCGTCTTTGACAATATATTTAAATCCAGATGACCAAACAGATAAAGACAAGGCAAGTTCAATTCAATACATGATTGAACATACAAAGATGTCAGAAATAGTAACAAATGTGTCTATCTGTTTTGATCCAGATGATATGAATACATTGATTTCAGAAGATAAACTAACAATGGCTCAATATAGAGATTTTGAAAATATGATTGATGAATGTTCAGGAGTTGAAAGTAATGAACAAGAAGATAAATCTAAATGGATTATTCGAATGGAATTAGATCCGGAAGTTATGTTGGAAAAGAATATTACAATGGATGATGTTAACTTCACATTAAATAATGTTTATCAAGAAGAAATTTCTTGTGTGTATTCAGACTATAATTCTGACAAATTAGTGTTTAGAATAAGAATGAAAAATGTTTTAAAGAATACTGGTGGAAAAGGAAACAAGAAAACAAAACCAAATCCACTTGATCAATCAGACCAAATTTACATATTAAAGAATTTTCAAGACCAAATGTTAGATAATATTGTATTGAGAGGTGTGAAGAACATTAATAAAGTAATTCTTAGAAAAGTGAAGGATAATTTGGTGGAAAAAGGCGGTGCTTACATTAAGCAAGACATTTGGGTATTGGATACAATTGGAACTAATTTGTTACAAGTTTTAGGTCTTGATTATATTGATTATAGAAGAACTGTTAGCAATGACATTGGTGAAATATACAATGTTTTGGGAATAGAAGCAGCAAGACAATGCATTTATAATGAATTGGCAGAAGTATTGGAATTTGACGGTTCTTATGTAAACGCACATCATATGGCATTGCTTTGTGATAGAATGACATTTAGTCACAGTATGATTTCTATATTTAGACATGGAATTAACAATGACGATATTGGTCCAATTGCTAAGGCTTCATTTGAAGAAACTCCTGAAATGTTCTTAAAGGCTGCTAGACATGCTGAATTAGACACACTTAGAGGAATATCAGCGAACGTTATGTGTGGTCAAGAAGGTATGTTTGGTACTTCATCATTCCAAATAGTCTTAGACATAAATGAGATGTTGAAGTTAGATGAAAAGTATAAATATGAATTCCAGAATAAAGAAGAGATTATCGACAATGGATTGTTTGGTGATATTAGTGAAGAAGGTTCATTCTGTTCTAAACAGACATTAGAGATACAAAACAATGTGAATAATATTGTTGTTAATAAGTTTGGTGAAGATAATGATTATGACCCATTTGCTTAAAAATATGATATGAATTTGAGTGTAGTTTTAAAATAATTATTTTATTTTTTTATAATTATTTTATTTATTCGGTTAAATAATTCGGTTAATCAAGAATGTCAACTACAGAGTCTTGAATTATTATTTTTCTTGTTTTTCCAGGTTTGTTTGGAATAACTTTTATATCTGTTAGTTTTCTTGTTCTCTTTTTCTTTTTTGGAGGAGATGTTTCTTTCACTGATTCGTCAAGCAAAACTATTGGTTCATCATCTTCTTCAATAACTATTTTTGTCTTTATTTTCTTAGGCTTTCTTCTTTTAATCTTTTTAGTTTTCATTAAAACTGGTTCTTCATCTAATTCTTTTAAATCTAGACTAGCACTCTTACTCTTACTTTCACTTTTACTTACACTTTTGCTTTTGCTTACACTTTTGCTTACACTTGAATCCGTTTCTTTTTCAATTTCATCAATCAATGGTAAATCTCTCATTCCTTTTTGTTTTGGAACATATTTAGTTGTGTTGTCTTTTTTGAAACCTTTATCTAAAAATTCTTCAATTGAATAATAATGCTGTAATGACTCTGTTATTTGTTCCATACAATAACTGTCTGATAACGTTTTAATATTAATCATTATCTCTTGGTTTTCATCTATAATAAGTTTGTAAACAGGCAATTCACCACGTTTACGTCTATACATTGGAGGAATAAGTATAAACACAAATTCATTAGTAGAACCATTGTCATAACAAGCAAACGTGTTAGAGTCATAACGAGTTTCAGCAATTGCTTTGTTAGAAATAAAAAAGGAAGGAATTTCATAATAAACTAACAAAATCCATAAATCAAAATTAACAGCAAGAAATCCATCTTGCATAATCATTTGTTCGAAATTCATTGTTCCATCAGACAATTGATTGACATCAATTTGAGATTCTTCTTTCAAAAAGTTAATAATATTTTTAATACGTGATTTATTTTTATAATCACTTGTTAGTTCATTGTATTGTTCCAACAAATCAGATTTAACATCTTCAACAGTTATAGTTTCGTTTTTATATTGTTTGACTAAATCAACAACTAAATAAAACATACAATAATTAGAATTTGAATATTCAACTTCTTTATATTTTTCAGGAAAACAATTTCTCCAATGAGTTGACGATATTATTTCAGGTTCACTTTTAACACAATCTCGAACGTGATATGGATTGATAATTTCGTCAAGTTGAACTTCTTTTTCATATGTTTGAGTCATTATAGGATTTGCTGTATCAAATGTATTATATTTAGCATATTTGTTAATCTCGGATGGAATTAAGTTTTCAAAAAATTCAGAAGTCAACAAATCTTGCAATACTATTATTTCGTCGTCTCTTAAATTATATTTAACTTGTCCAAATGATAAATATGCTTTTGGTTTAAATATAAATGATTTTATTCTATTGTATCTAATTAATTCGTCTGCCATTTTTCCAAAATAAAATTCTTCATTGTCTGATTTATTTACTAAATTTGTTTTTGGCAACACTAATTGACATGTATCATTTGTCATTCTACATATAGACATATCATCATTTGTTGGACATTTGTTTTTAGATATAGAAATGCATGTATGAACATCTTTTTCATTTATGTTTTCATATTTATAATGTAAAACATCGTCTAACGCAAATACAATAGTATCACCAACTAGTTGTTTAAGCATTTTAATAACCTTTGTTAGTTGGTCATTGTAAATAGAGTATTTTTTGTTACATTCATCTTTGATTTTCTTTCTTAGTTCACTATTTAGATAGTCGTTAAACAACACTCGAACAGTATTTCTAAATACATTGTAAAAATTAGTTTCTAATTGTATGCGCTTTATAAAATCAACTCTTTTGCTATCAACAGATTTGTTAGTTAGTGTGTTTAAATCAGCTACCAAAGTATCATTGTTTGTTATTGTTGTTATATTATCGTCTACATTTGAAACAGGAACTGGATCTCTAATAGGAATGAATTGATTAGTATTTGTTATAAACCCAACAATTAATTCATCATTAACAACACGACAAAATGTTTTATCTCCAAAACAATTGTTTGATTTTGTTGACTTTTCTTCAAATCCATAATAACTTTTTAAAAACGACAATGTTTGTTCATATGATTTCCAAATGTCATCTGACATATACTTAAATGTGTATTCACACACTTCATCTTTATTGTTATTTAAATTGCATTTTTTATTTTGCATAATGGTTAATGATGACGGATAACATGGAATAAATCCTTCAACTCCTGTTTTATTTTTAGCCATAACTCCTATCACTTTTCCTTGAAAATTAAGCACTTGATATAACATTTTGTATTTTTTATGTTTAAGTGTATCAATCAACACATCTAAAATAGGCGCTTGTTTAAATCTATATTCTTTTGGTTTACTTGGAAATGATTTACATTTTTCACCTAGTGTTGGCTTAATGATTTTGGCAAAAACAGACCTTAATGTTCTAGGCAATTTTTTATCATACTCAGTAAATGTTTTCGTTACATGTACATGTTTTCCATCATCTTTTCTTCCATATATTGGTTCGAAATAATTTTCACGTTTAACTAACATCAAACTTCTTCTTTTTGCTACAAATGTATTTACAGAATAATGATTTGTTGGACATACAAGCTCAATGTTGTTAGTTACATCGTCTTCTGGAATTTCTAATATTATAAGATTTATTCCTGCTTCAAAAAGCATTGGATTTGGATTACATATTAAATCCCATAAATAAGTGTAATCAATAGATATTTTATCATCATTCAAAAACAATTTGAAGTTTTCATATGATTGTGCTACTTTAACAATGAATTCCATTGCATGTGTGTTTTTTTGTTTATTTGCAATTTTATTGTAAAGTTTTGAATTTTTATAATCATCAATATTTACCTTCAAATCCGGATTTGAAAAACTTGTAATTAAATCTCCGTTTTGACATTTAATAAAATTGTCTATATTAAGCGCCTTAATTATCAATTGTTTCATATCTTTTATTGTTGGCACTTCATATTTATAATTTGGAATAAACCGGCGAATTAACGGCTGTTTTTCGCCATTTTCATTAACATATGTTTCAGCATAAAACATAGCACTAGCAATACATGCTATGAACGATTGAGTTGTGCTTACTTCTACACCATGTCTTAAAATACAAGTGTGATTTAATTTTAAACTAACATTTGTTTTACTAACTTGACAATCTTCATTGACTTCGTGTAGAAACTTCTCAACCGCTATTGGTAAAAATCCCCAACGATGTTCACCAAGTTGAGGTCCATATTTTTCAGGTCCTTTTACATAATGTTCCATTTCAACAATGTCTTTACGTATTTTTTCTTCTATCGTTGCTTCTTTTTCAGACACCTTTCCATCAGGAACTTCACTTGTTTTGCCCTGACATATATCTCTACGTGCTTTTACACCAGGTGTGTCCCAAAATTTATAACAACATGGCATACATAAACCATCTGGGGTTGTTTTTTTATGAAATCCTGGATAATTTTTTTCATTTTCTCCGTAAAATTGATATACATATTTTCCTTTTGGAACTGTTTTATCATTCTTTGGTATAATTGCATCTTCTACTTTTTTAACTTTTGGACCACATTTGCCTTCTAATATATCTTTTTCAGTTACCATTTTATCCGTTAACAAACACCAATATCTAGGACAAGTATAATAAAATTTTTTTGAACTATCTCTTGGGTCGGTACCATATTCAACAAAATCAGTAGTTTCATCAACATCATCAGGATGTTCTTCAATAAGATTATCACGTTCTTCTTTTGTTAAAATAACTGGTTGTCTTCTATCATTTACTGAAAATGGACACATTCGAGAATATACATCTATTTTTTCGTTTTTAGATTTAACAAATAATTTTGGCATTCTTTTTTGAAGTCTCTCTGAAAAAGGATTTGGATGTTGTAATTTCATACCAGTTATATCTCTCACTGTATTTTCTAGACTTTTTCCCGTTTCTTTTATTTTTTCAACAGTTTTTTTTGTTTTGGATTTTTTCTTTTTCTTTTCAGATGATTCTGAGTCAGATGCTGGTACTAACTCTTCTGTCGATTCAGAGTCTGGAACTAATTCTTCTGGTGACAATGATTTTGATTTTGATTCAGATTCTGGAACTAATTCTTCTGGTGATAATGATTTTGATTCAGATTCAGATTCTGGAACTAATTCTTCTGGTGATGATGATTTTGATTCAGATTCAGATTCTGGAACTAATTCTTCTGGTGATAATGACTTTGATTCAGGTTCAGATTCAGATTCTGGAACTAATTCTTCTGGTGATAATGATTTTGATTCAGATTCAGATTCTGGAACTAATTCTTCTGGTGATAATGATTTTGATTCAGATTCAGATTCTGGGACTAATTCTTCTGGTGTTGATGATTTATCTGGAGACAATGATTTGTCTTGGTTTTCTGACAATGGTGACAAATCATCTAATTCTTCTAAATCAAGTTCATCTAAATCTAATTCATCTGGTTCTACAGAAGATTGTGAAAGACTTGCAGATGAAACATCATCTTCAGCACCTCCTTCAAATTCAAAATCGCTGTTTTCTTCTCCTAACAAATCTAACAAATCATCCATATTTTCTCCTTGTTCCAAAGCATCTTGTTCAGAATAAGTAGGTGTTTCGTCATTAAATGAAGGAATAACATTTTGGTCAATTGAACGTTCAGATTGTGCTGTGATTTGCTCAAATTCAATATCTTCAATTTCTTTTCCTGAACAAGTAGTTTTAATAGTTGAAACAGGTATTCCGCAACTTTCAATGTCTTGTGTAATTCTTAAAATAGAGTCAATATAAACAGGAATAGTTTTTAAATAATTAAGGTTATTTATTCCATTAATGTCAACCGTTAAATCACTTGTAATTTGATTAATAAACATTGTAGTTTTAAAACCAGGATTTATTTTAATCATTAATCTTCTACGTTTATTTGCTCCACGAGTGAATTCAAGTTCTGACCGAATATTAGCAACCAATTCACTAGCGGCGTCATCATCGTTGGCTAATTCATCAAATTGTGTTTTTAATTGTTCGACAATTTCAGAAAACTTATAACCTTGATCTATTTTTTCAATAACAAATGCTTCTTGACTATCGCGTTTATTAAAATTAGAAACGCGTTTAAATCTCATTAAAATGCCTTTTTTGAAATTAGATGATTCAATACTAAACGCACTGGATACACATCCTACCATTTTATTGATATCGATTATTTTTGTAATGTTGTATGTCATGTGATAATTTATGTCTCTAATTTCAACGTTTTGATTATAAATAGTGTCAAACAATGGTATAATTAGTCCACTTTGTTCAAAAAAAGGCCTTATTTGTTCAATCAATGGATTTACAGTTTGTTTAATAATTTCATCAATATGTTCAAATTTGTTATCACTTTCAGATAAAAGAACAGGACTAGAAAACGATTCTTGAGGATAGACATTAATGACTCCAGTTTCTTCGAATTCACATACCATATAAACTAACAAATCGTTGTATTTAACATTAGTATAAATAGATACACTACGTGTTTTGCCAATTGTTCTCATTAATTTATTTATTAATGCTTTTTGTAAATGTGGTATTTTTCTTCCATCACTTGTCATTTGAGGTGCGTATAATCTATACATGTTTTCTTGTCGAGTTTCAGGATTATATTTGATTAAAGGAAAAATGTTAGTTGCATGAATTAATTTAAATATAACATCAATTGGTATTTTAATTGAATATTCAGGATAAATAGAAATTTTGATATAATTAATTCCAGTTTCCATAAATTTTTGTGAAAAAGCATCACTTTTCTCGGAATTTTGATAAATTTCATAAAACATGTCGATATTATTGAAGTATTTTTCAGATACTTTTTGATTTGTTAGTTCAATCAAATTATTTTTTTTATTTCTTAAAGTTTCTTCATCAGTTATTCCATCTTGAAATAAAAATGGGAAATATAATTTAGACATATAATCAGTTGAAACGTCATTTAATTCAGCAACATTAAATACATCATTTGCTAAACATAAATAAATAGTGTTTTTAAATATGTCGCCAGTTTCTAGAAGCAAATTAGAGCTAAGAGTACTAGTTTCTTTTCTAGAACGTTCTAATAAGTTATCGAATTCATTAACTAAAAATGGATTTGATATAAATGGATATTCATTTTCAAAAACCATTTTTTGTCCAAGTGGAGTCGCAATTAAATAATTTTTTTCATTCAAGTCTAATTTAATAATATCGTCAAAATTATATTGTTCTTTATTTAAAAACGTTTCAAAATCAGCCAATTCACCATCTTGTTCATACAAATTAAGAAGCAATTGTTTCAATCTAATTTTAGTTAATGGCAATTTGTCATTTTGTGTTAAATTTTGATATATGGTTATAGGATTAAGTTTTTCATCTTTTAAACAAAAAAGATATAATTCAGACATGGATGCTTCTTTATTAATTGCTTCAAATATTTTGAGTTTAATAGTTCCAATATTGTCATCAATGTGAATAGATTGGTTTACAAAAACAACATCAATTTTGTTTTTTCTAATGAATGATAATTCATCTTCATCAAATATTGGTGAAAATATTTTGTTAGTTTGTTCATTGTCATTAAATATATCAAAGTCGTCAAAATCAGTGTCTAAAGATTTGGAAAAAACATAAATGACTTCAACTTCTTGTTCATTGATTTTATGTATTTTAAATATAGGAAATTGAGACATATATATAATGTATTTATTATTTTTAACTTCTAATAAAATTAGAATTATATTAGAAATAATTATTTTGGTTTTAATTTATGGTTGCTTGAATTAATAAGTTCTTCATCTGTAACATACCCTTGTGTCTCATTCATCTCACAGTTGTATGCTTCTTGTAAACAACAATCACATGACCATGTTACTTTGTTTTTCCATTTTTCAGATAAATAAGCTACCATATTTTGTGTTGAATTTGTTTTATTATTTCTTATTCGTTGTTTGTCTTTCTTTTTAGACGTCTTTTTGTTGTCCATAAATACATAAAATTAGTTGGTTGGCTTTAAATTGTTTTTTAATATATATTTTAAAGTAACTTAAAGGTTACTTTCGCTTAAATGTCGCAATGCTTAAAGGTCGTAATAAGGATTATCAGTTATATCCATTCCACAATAAGGCTCTGGATTTTGTTTATAGTCAATTGGGTTGTATATATTTGCCGACTTTGCTTGTTCTAATAAAAACTTAAAGTTTTGCCAAAACTCTTGTTTATGACCTTCTGACACGGTCATTATATGTGCAAGTTCGTGTATTGCTACAAATGTTAATGTATTTATATCTATTAATTTTCTACCTTCTTTTGTCTTATTCAAACAAAATGCTAATTTTTCGCCTTTATTTTCACTATATGCTGTATATTCACTTGTTGGCAATGTTTCTGACACTTTTGATGGATTAAATTTCTGAACTAATCTATGAACTCGTTCATCATCTGGAAATTTTTTGCCACAATACGCAACCAAATCCTTCATTTTTTGAGTAACTGTAGCTAATAAATTCGCGGCCTCTTCCATTTTACTACGTTCTCTTACACAATATTTTTCTCCATCTACATCTGAAATGATACATTTTAAATTATAAGCATCTGATTCTCTATATATTTTTAATCCTACATATAATACAAATCCAATTATAATGTATATTAAAATACTATGTTTGTCTATATCAATCATAATATATATAAATAAAACAAATTATTAAAAAATTGAAATTTTTTGTTCCACTACAACTATTTGATATAGATTACGATAGATAGAATGAATATTAATAGACGCGTTTTTAGACCTAGACAAACCCAAGTGACAAATCATGCTGTAGACAAAGACGGTTTTATTAATAATTTTAATCGGACAATAGATAAGATTGAATTAGTTTCAGAAGAAAATATGTTTAGTCGATTATTAATTGCGTGTGATTTTCTTAAATTCGTTTTAAATACAGATAAATATAGAATGCCTATGCATTTTGATTTAGCTAGTAAATTAATTTTATCGATGAACGGTTCGAAACGTTCTTACATTTTAACAAGAATATTGCTTTCTAGAAATATGATTGATTGTTCAACAATAACCCAACAAAATGTAGACAATTTGATATTGTTGTTGAATTTAAAAGAAAATAAGATAAAAGAACAAATAAATGAAATGTTTTCAAACTATAAAAGAATCAAATCATTTAATAATTTTAAACCAAGAGACATTTATCCAACGCATCCATATGAAAAATGGCCATCTTTGTCAGAAGAACCTCCTTCAAATATTAAAAATGCAAATTGTAATTATAAACCAAAAAGCGAAACAAAAGAAAGAGCATTCACTCCCGAAAGAGTTAAAGATACTGCTTCTTATAAAAATAATTTAAATGAAAATATTGAAAAAATTCCAATTAATGAATTACGTTTGAAAATAACAAATAAAGACATAAATAATTTGTGTATTGGAAATTATGAAAAACATTTGTCAGACAATGACTTCTTAGAAACACTGGGAATGAATAAAGAAGAATTTTATAATCTACCTAAATGGAAACAAACTAACATAAAAAATAAAGCTAGTTTGTTTTAACATATATTAATGGATTTTTAGTTTATTAATTTTAATTTTTTTATTTAACATTTGCAACATTAAATGTTTAAAAATATTATTTTTACTTATTTTCGATATCTTTAATTTTGTCATAAAGAATGTTGTAACTAGTAGGGTTTTTTAATTTGCATATTTCATGTGAATCATTATAACAATGAATAGTTCTAGCAGTACCTACTTTTAAACAATCATTCATGTGTCTCACCCATATTATGTTTTGTTGATTTATATAAGTGTTATCATCAGTTTTTATATACGATGTTTTGTCGTCCATTATATGTATTATATAGCATGTTTTTATATCATTAATGCTATATAATTATATAGTGCTATTTTAAATATTCATTGATGTAACTATAATTAATTTATTGACCTCCCTGACCAATTTCAAAAGGACTTCTAAGGAAGTCTGGTGTGATTGTGCTTTGGTTCCATGGTCCAACATTGACTTGTGGATTTGGCGGTTCAGATCTAATTTGCAAGTTAGCATTTCTTAATGTTTGTCCAACAGTGTCAATTCCAATATGATAACCGGCTTTCAACAAATTAATGTTAGCAAGGTCTCCTTTTCCAGCAGGATTTAATTGTGCCCATTGACTGTTAGTGTCTTTTGGCAAAAGTTCAGAAGGATCTTGAGGCATGTCACCGGAAAACCCAGCAGATGAACCTCCTCCAATAACATCAGAATAAACTTCGTTGCCTGATTCTTGGGCAGGTTGTGGAGTTGGTGTTGGATTATTATTGTAAGCAACATTTCTTTCTTGTGTCATCATTTCACCTCCAACAGAACCCTTAGACATAAGATTACTGAACAACATAGATAAGCCATATAATACGATTATAGCAATCATAGCACCTCCAATACCATATTCATTCCAGAGTTTTTTTAAATAACTACTCATTATATAAAATTAGGGATAAAATATTTTTCAGATTATTAATTAATAAAATTAATAGTCTGTTTAATTTGTCTAAATTGTTTTAAAAACTATCATCTAAAACTTCCGCGTTTAAAGATTCGGTTTCTGAATCAGAAGAGTTAAAATCGCTGTCGCTTTCATCAATGTCATCCAACATATATGTTTTCTTAATGTTTTTCATTTCAAGATATGCCTGAAGTGCGTTTTTTTTAGCTTCTTTTGCCTTTTCTCTAGCTTTTTGATATATTTCATAATATACTTGATTTGGTTTCTTAAGAGTAATTGTTTCTAAATTATTGTCAATAGTAGAAGACAAATCAAATTCTGTTAAAATGCTATTATCTTCAATTTGTTTTTCTTCTTCATCAGGTTCAGGATTAACTTCTTCAATTTCTAACATTATATTGTTTTGTTTTGGTTCAGTTTCAATGTCTAAATTAATAACAATATCGTTTTTATTTAAATCAAGTGCCGATGATGACATTTTTGTTGTTAGTTCTTTGACTGAATTGTTTATTAAATCATCTAAATCTATTTCTTCTTCTTCTTTTTCAACATTGTTTAATGTTTCATTTTTTGAAATGTCTTTTTTGTTAGAAGTTGTTGGTCGTTTAATGAAACATTCATTAAGAAATGGGTCAGGTGAAACAACCATAGATTGCTTAAGTTCAATTTCAATTTGAAAATTGCGTGATGTAAATTTGATTCCTTGTATTTCTAAAATGGAAATAAGTGTTTTGTCAGGTGTTACATCTTCTATGTTTACAATGTTATCAGTTTCGTCATATATTTTAATATTTGGCTTAACATTTACTCGCATTAAATAGTATTTTCCTGATTTAAATATTTTAAATGGAGAAGTGAAAGCACTTTCAATGTCATGTTTTTCTAATTTAGTTTCAAACCAATTTTGTCCTTTTGAATAAATAAGTTCTTGACATTTAGCTTCTAAATTTTCAATCCAATTAATAAACACAGTGTCATTGTTGTCAAACATTAAGTCAGTATAAGTTTTTTTTCCATTTTTAACAAATCCTTGTTTTGTGAGACTTTTTGGCGTTTGTATAAATATTTGTTTGTTAGTATTATACATGATTCTTGTAAAATATGCTCCGCCGGCTAATGTGGATGGTGGTCCTAAATATAATTTAGAAAAATCATAATCCATAGTTGGTTCAATAACGAGATTTGGGTCCATTAAAAATGTGGAAGATAATTAATAAAATTATACAACGAAATAGTTGTTGATGAATTAGTGAATTGTTTAATTCTTAAATTAGTGAATTACTTAATTCAAATTAGTGAATTACTTAATTCAAATTAGTGAATTACTTAATTCAAATTAGTGAATTACTTAATTCAAATTAGTGAATTACTTAAATAAAGTTATTCTTCTATATTATTTTTATCAATGATTATCAATGAAAGATTCATTAATAAAACAATGTTTAGACATTTTAAAAACAGAAGATGTCAGAAATGAAATTAAAATATTGTTTTCACCTGTAACCGATCTTATATTATATGAAATTTATCCTTACATATACATCATTATATTTCTTGTTTTCTTGATATTTATACTTATTTTAGCTAATCTTATACTTTTGCTAACATTATTGCGTAATAAATCCTTCTAATAGTATTTTTTCTAAATCTATGTATATAAATGGCAAAACATCGTAGTCATAGACGAAGAAGACATTCTAGAACACATTCCAGACGTCATCAACGAGGAGGAGCTCTTGATGGAAACCCACCATCTGCTTGGGGATGGGGATTAGGCACTTTAGGAAATGGATGGACACAATTTATGAATTCTCTTTCATTGCAACCTGGACAAAATTTAGGAGCCAGTCAAAGCAATGCAATTGTTCCTGTTGGAAATCCAAACGCACAAACTGCAACTGGAAATATCGGACCTAATATGACTGGCGATATTCCTAAAGGAGGCGCACGTAGACGTCGACGCACTTGCAAACGTGGCGGAAATTTAGCACCTGTTATTGCTCAAGCAGCAGTCCCTGGCGCATTATTAATACTTAATCAAACTGCCAAACGAAGACATCGTAGACACAAATAAGCATTTGAATATTATTCCTTTAAATTAAAAATTATATATTATTTTTTAATTTACATATTTAACTTTTCTCTTTCAGCAATCAATAATTGAAAATCTTGATTAAAATTTGACTTATCTGTTTTCGGTGGATTAGATGATGTGAAAAAATCACGACCTTTTTTATGTACATATTCATCTGGAACATTTTGTTTCAACATTCCACCTAATCCATTATTATAATAATTGTTTAAATTACTATTCATGCCTAAATCATCTGACGGAAAATCAGATGAATAATATTCAGATGTATATTCTTCATGTTCAAAACCACGACCAAACGCATCAAAGTCTTTAATTGTCTCCATATTACGAACATTATTCACGTTTCTATTTTGAAAAGAAAGTTGATTATAATCTTTCCAATTAAGTTGTCCTCTTAAAATGTTTT
>JACCDI012066290.1_pt1 | contig 15233 bp, 13 predicted proteins | sample 7442791 | NCBI WGS metagenome assembly JACCDI01 (sample SAMN15323434, study PRJNA562643) | freshwater metagenome | isolation source: river surface water | place: USA:Blue River Watershed | collected 2017-08-15 | reverse complement strand
GAGCAGCTTTTGCGATCGCCAGTTCTTTGTAACGCTGACCAAAGCCATTAGCCTGCTCAATATCGATCGTCCTGAAACGTATTGGTGTCGGGAGGTAGATTGCGAGGCCTTGCGATCGTGGGTGTTGTGCGCCATTCACATTCTTGACAATGACTGACTTCACCGCTGTGCGAAGCGCAACTGCTGCAGCCTGCACATCTGGATCTGGGATGTAGAAATTGCCTTGAGCATCCTTGTCTGTCAGCAAATCGATGAAATCAAGGAGGTCTTTGTTTTCAGCATATGCATAGCTTTCGGCTAGCGCACGAGAGTCTGAAATTGCGGCTCCGTGGACATCCGATGCAGCGAGCAGGGCTACTCCAAGATTGTCAAGGTACTGAGACAGTAATGCAACCTGACTTGTATCGATGACTGATTGTGTGGTGTTACTGAGCGTGCCGTATCTGCTGATGGTTTGATTGACGAGATCTACTGCCAGAGCCTTTGTTTCAATCGCCGGTGTGCGCACGAGCGTGCGAGCAAACGAATCGTATGGCAAACCTTCTCCCGGCGGGCTCTCTTGTGAACCGACAATGTACTCAGCCTTATTTCTTAGCTCATACACGACTTCTGTCATCTGCATGAGAGAGCAGTCCATAACCAGCAAATCCCACATCCGTCCACTTGGATGCGACATCGCTCCAGGGAGGTCGATTGTATCGATGTGGTTTCCTGTGACATCATCGTAAGAGAGGCCACGGGTTACCTTTTTAACTGTTTTTACAGAGCGCCAACCAGCGCCATGATTCCACAGAACCAGACAGTACCGACGCGCAGGAAAGGTTGTGACGCCCCACTGAATAAACTCACTCAGTCGAGATTTGTCACCCATGTCAACCCCGTTGTGCTGGCTTATCAGAGTGCTTTCAATCTGCGTTGGATCGTTAGCCCGATCGACATAAAATCGTCGGGTATCACCCCAGTCACCATCCGAATTGTCGTAACGTCCGGCAAATCGCTTGTACTGAATGACGAAGTTTATGTCTTCTGTCGAACCGGATTGCTCCAGCTGGTTTGTATTGAGCAGCCCATAGGTTTCAAGGTCATTGGCACCGTTCATGTAAATGAGAACAGTCCATTCCTTGGCTGGTTGGATATCCGGGTCGACGCGTACCGTCCAGCCAGGTTGCGAAACCTTTTGACCACCCGCCGTACTCAACAGCCGCGCTGATGCTGGAAGTTTGTAGGTTGATCCACCGCCGCACCCAGTCAGGAGCGCTTCAAGTGACAATGTAAGCGATGTGAGTCCCGCGAGTTTTAGGGCATCACGACGGTTTATGGGCATCATATTGCTTCTATGATACGCAACCTGGTTTCCACCTTCACGTAACATTCTGGAAATCATGTAAATTCAGTCTTTCCGGATTGTGTCGTATAAGGTGAGTATTGCCAATGAATGATGAACATGCGCAGAACACACAAAGTAGCCAGCGAACCTATACCCGTCGTCCGGAAGTCGAGGCAAAAGTGCGAGACCTCCTCGCTCTACGGCCGGCACAGCGGGAGAGGGAAGTCCTGATGCTATGTGCTTCCATCGCGCCAGGACATCGTTACCCTCCAGGCATGCTTGAAGTGCTGGTCTGGGCCGTACGGCACGGCTGCAGACGGGTCTCCAAAGCACACGATGAAGCAGCAGCACGTATTTATGCCGCATCGGGTGTCTTTCTCAGGGCTAAAGTCCGTAAGTTTGCCTACACAAATGTGGAAGCGGAGAGAATAGTTGAGGAGACATTGACATCGCTAATGCAGCAGCTGCTTAGCGATGATTCCACTATCTCGTTCTGGGAATGTCAGTTTCTGCGCTGCTTGAGCTATCGCTTTGAAACGATAAGTTCAAAGTCACAAGTTCGCAGGAGCATTTCGGATGCCGCTTCGATTGATGATGGAAAGGCTCCGGACATCTCGGATACATCGATTGCTGTTGAGGATTTGGCGATGCTTAGGACGATTATGTCGGAGCTATCTGATGAAGAACGTCACGTTTTGTACTTGAAGTGTGTCGAGCAGCTGCCGGAAGAAAGTGCGGACACAACAGTCGACACCATCGCAAGACGCATTGGGAAAACAGGACGAACGGTAAGAAATATCCTGACACGCATTCGTGAACGCTATGTAGAAAGAGAGAATATCCAGTGAACCCAAACGACGAGCACCCTAATGAGCAAGCCATCGCAATACATTTGCTCAGCGACATCCATGAAACTCAGCTCGATACCTTGTTACAAAACGTTACAAGCAGTGAGTTTGACGAGCTGATCAAGGCCGGATCATCGGTTGTTAAATCGGCGAAGACCGTAGCATGGTCGCTTAGCGCTTCTGCTACTGAGCTTGGGATGGATTTGTCCGAACTTGGGCGACACCTTCGACTCTCAGCCGAAATACTGCAAAAACTAGACTTACGACTGCTTCGTGTTTCAACTCTTCCGGAACGTTTGTTTGACATGCTCGCAGACACACTCATCGTTCCTGTAGAACACATCCGAGCGTACATTGCCTTACCCCCGGCTGTTCCCGCCGGTATTCGTTTCCACGCTGCAAGCGGTGAACCCAACGTTGTCCTTGAGTCGTTTGAGGATGCTTTGTTGGATGAAGACGAAATCTCCGATGATGATCGCGCCTATTGGTTGGGGGACCGATGCTAGATGCTGTAAGTGCGCATGCGTCGCATGCTCTCGGCCTGTTGGATTCACTAGAAACGTTGACATCCACACAGCGCTTGTTGCTTTTGCTGGAACGATTTGACTTAAGTGTCAAGGATGTCAACCCATCAAGCGCACTTCTGTACGGGGCGGATGCCTGTATTGATCCGATATCCCGAACGGTCAGAATCCGACGTGACATTGACTCACGCTACCGACGTGAAATTCTCGCACACGAAATTGCCCACGTGATCCTCGGGCATGACACTATTGGAGAAACTGTACAGAGAAGAGAAACGATCTCGGCATATGGCCGTAACGAACGTGTTGAGCGGATGGCCGACAACCTCGCTGCGATGCTCCTGATTTCAGACTTTGAACTCAATCATGCCCGACGTTGTAACACTAGCTTTACTGATGCTGCCTCATATCTCGATGTCTCCATCGACACACTCATCCGCCGGCTGACACAACACAAATCTCCAGTTGCCGTGATGGCAAGGCCCCGATACGCACTTCTACAGCATCAGCTTCAAGCCGTAGATTTTGTCGGGGATATATGTATCGAAGGCGGCGTGGCCACAGGCAAAACGGAAGTGTTACTGGAGAGGCTTATCAGACTGGCTGACCGCCATGACACTGGCCATTCCCGAATTCTCTTCGTGACCTACCTGAGAAAGCACATGGTTTACCTCTTTGAGAGGCTAACCAACGTCGCACCTCTGCTTGCTGAACGGGTAAATTTCACGACTTTCCACGACTATGCCGCCGACATCATCCTGCGTAACTACGCAAAGGCTGGATGGACGTCGATGCCAACGGTAGTCGGACAGGGAGAAGTGGAAGTTCTCCTTATTCAAATGTTCCCGGATGCGACAGCTAAGGAACTACAGCAAAAGGTTGCTGAATTCGCTCAATCCCTTCGACACGAAAGCGCTTCAGCGGAAGATTGGCAAGTGGCGTTATCCGAACAGCTATACCAACTTCACTACATCCACAATGGTTCATTAGGCAAAATCGCTTCCAAGTTGATGGCATTAGACTCTGTCTCAACGGATGAAGCTGAGCGGTGGGATGCCATCTTTGTAGATAACTATGAGCAACTTACCTACGATGAGCTAACGGTATTACGGCTAGCTGCAAGGCATGCCCCACTAGGATTATCGATTGCAAGTGGCTTTAGTACATTGCCATACGCGTATCGAGGCGTATCGGATGAGTCGGCTGCGAGATGGAGAAGGGACTGTGACTTTCAAGTCTTTGACTTCTCCATAAAATCTCGCATGCGCTCCCAACCGAAGCAAACCACCCTGTCACCCAGGGACCCCATTTCTCAAATGCTGCGAACGGTTCGACTCATCGCTGAGAAGTGCGCACCAGATGAAAAAATCGTTGTGGCGTCACATCACAACGCGATTCTCAATCGTTGCAGAGCTGCAATAGCTCGTGAGTTACCTGAGCTGATTTCAGACAGCATAGGGTCACAGGAGACGTGTGATCGACTTTATACGTTGATTGACAACGGTGCAGCCATAGAAACATTTCTGGATGCGTGGTGGGACGCTTATCGTAATGTCACTGACAGTGACGCTGAACTGCTCCAGGAAGTGCTTGCAAACGTTCAGATGTATACCGCACACCAGTCCCGCTCTCGGGCAGTAGGCTTAGAGGTCGTCACTATGCGAACATATATGGAGTCCATCCGTCCGCATCATCAATACAAAGACATTGGTATCACCGAGCGCCTTAGCTTTCAGACGTTACATTCGCTCTCCGGTGGGGAAGTTGAACATCTGGTAATCCTATTGGATGACCTCTCAGACCGAGCGAATCTCGATCAAACGCGGCTGGTACTCCTTGACAATGCAATGGCTCGGGCGACACATACACTGACACTAATTGCTGGGAATGTCTGCGCGTAGTGCGTTGGGTGACCCGTCTGCATTTCCGATAGTATCGATGTAACACTAATCTGGGAGATGGTAACGCTATGTCATATGGTGCTGGACAGGGTGGGCAGGGGAGCGGAACGGAAGCCCCCGCAGTCCGTGTCGTACGTGAAATGGTTGGAGACGCCGTCCGGATGCGTGCATCAGATATTCACATCGATCCACGAAAGTCATCCCTTGAAGTTCGAATGCGTGTCGATGGCGTCATGCAGGTTTGGAAAGAACTTCCTAAAGACTTACAGGACACAGTTGCCAGTCGTATAAAAGTTCTCTCCGAGCTCGACATTAACGAGAAGCGTCTTCCACAAGATGGACGTATTGCATTTAGCGTGGATGGTAAGGGCTTTGATGTCCGTGTTTCCACGCTCCCAGTGCTTTATGGTGAAAAAGTCGTGATGCGCCTCCTCGACCGTAGCATGTCTATCCGTGGTCTTAACGAACTTGACTTCGTTCGTCATAACGCTGAGACATTTATGGATCTGATTCATCGGCCATTGGGACTTGTTCTGGTCACCGGACCGACGGGTTCTGGTAAGACGACAACCCTCTACGCAGCTCTAAATGCTCTGCGCTCTCCAACGGTCAACCTTGTTACCTGTGAGGATCCCGTTGAGATTGATCTCCCAGGCGTCAATCAAAGTAGTGTGAATGACCGGGTTGGCCTCACGTTTGCACGGCAACTTCGCGCTATCTTGCGGCAAGACCCGGATATCGTACTTGTCGGTGAGATGCGTGACCCTGAGACCGCTGAAATTGCTTTCCGAGCAGCGATGACAGGACACCTTGTCCTTTCGACACTTCACTCAAACGACGCACCAACATCCATTACACGTCTATTGGACATGGGAGTGGCGCCATTCCTGATTGCATCCGGTTTGATTGGCATGGTTGCTCAGCGCCTCGTTCGAAGGTTATGCCCCAGCTGTCGACAGCAGGGACCAGTTTCCGAAGTGAACGCAAGGCTGCTCTCCGTAAATCCTGCAGATCGCTTTTGGTATCCAGGTAGCGGATGCTCCGTATGCGAAGGTACGGGTTTCAAAGGGCGTATCGGCGTGCATGAGGTCGTTCAGGTGGATGAAAACATGCAGCGCCTCATTATGGACCGGGCTCCAAGTTCTGACCTCAGGCGAAGTGCCGTCGCGGCAGGGATGGTTCCAATTCGCGAGGATGCACTCACCAAAATGCGTGCGGGCCTCACGACTCCTGATGAGGTGTTACGTCAGGTTTACGTAAAAGTGGATGACCTCGATGCTCCGACAGAACACGTTACGGCATTGGAAACGCCACCCGTTTAGCCAGAAATATGGACTCGTATAGCATCCTGCCAGCTCAAAGGTTCGATGCTTAGTTTGGTACGGAACTTCTGAGTATCAAGCACTGAGTAAACAGGGCGCTTCGCAAGAATGCGTCCGACGGCCTGACACCGTGCGCTCTGAACAGGTTCCCATTCGTCTAAGGTTGTGCTTGAGATGGTTCCGCTACCATTCACCTGCTCTGCAATAAACGTTGCCATCTCGAAAGTCGAACAGCCACCGCCTTGCGTCACATGGTAGATACCAGAAGTGTCCGAAGCCAAAAAATGAAGGCACGCGTCCGCCAATAGGGGAGTCCCTGTAGGCGTTATCCATTGATCTGTTACGAATGGCATGTTGTAGCCAGCCTTGATGCCATTTGCTATTTTGTCAATCAAGTTTGGTCCATGGTGTCCAAAGATGTAACCTGTTCGGATAACAACAGCAGCAGGATATGCTTCAAGTACGGCTACTTCACCAGCAAGCTTGCTTTGACCATACACTGATTGCGGGTCAGTCTTGTCTGTTTCAAGTAATGGCCGGTGAACATCTCCAGGGTAGACGAAATCCGTTGATATATGGACCAACCGGATGCCAGACAATGCAGCAACTTTAGCCAGATTACCGGCTCCGGTCCTGTTCGATAAAAATGCGGCATCGATGTTGGTTTCGGCACCATCCACGTCTGTCCATGCAGCACAGTTGATAATCGCATCCGGTTTATCACCAGCACAATGCTCCATGAGAGATTCCACATTCGTGATATCGACATCCGGACGGACCCAGGGAAGAACAGTGTGCCCCTGTGCTGTTGCTGTTTCAACAACCTGTTGTCCAAGCATCCCACGGGCACCAGCAACACAAATTCGCATGTGACAAGAATACCGCATCAAGAAATCAAGTACATAAACAGGTAGTTATTCCGGTTTCAATGCATGCCATTCCAATTTCCATGTTGGAGTCGATTCTTGTTGCCAATGATACAAACGTGGATTACAAAAAGCTTGGCTCATACGCCGTATCATCACCGGAACCAGCTCCCATTATAAAGAGACGCAGGGGACGACCATCGTTGCAGGTCTCAGAGGATTCCTTCAAATCTCTGTTGATCGCATCCAGAGATGGCCTCTACGAGCTCCATATTCGTGGGGTTATCGACGGTACAACGGTACTCGCATTTCGGGAAGTGATGTTCTCGGCGATTGGACGACAACCGCGTGTCCTCCGATTGATGTTGAATGAAATAGATGACATCTCTGATGTCGGAATCAGTAACCTTGTGACGACTGCCCGTGTGGCTGCGATGATGCAGGTCGGGATTGAAGTAATTGCAACAGGTCGTGTTCATGACATGCTTTCAACATCGGGATTGCTCGATTTGATCCAGCATCCGTCCGTTGCAGTGACCACACCGATACGGACGGTCGAAGAAGTCGCTCCACTCCGTCGCGCCGCATAAGGCCGTGGTATCCGGTTGATTGCCTAAAGGTACAATGGGGGAGATGGAAACTCCTGAATTGCCAGCATTACGCTCTGCACAGCGCGTCATCGGGATGGCGATAACCGAGCTTACTACACGCCTCGATAATCTTAATGAGAACTTTCAGCTGGCCGTCGACACAATTCTTAAGTGTGATGGCCGGCTGATTGTCATGGGTGTTGGAAAGAGTGGGCACATTGCCCGAAAGCTTGCTGCAACATTCGCCAGCACAGGCACTCCTGCATCGTTTGTTCACCCAACCGAGGCAATGCACGGTGATCTCGGTATGATTACTGCACAGGACACCATTCTCGCGCTCTCACAGAGTGGAGAAAGTGATGAGCTTCGTGCACTATTACCAATACTTAGAGGTAAGACAAACGCCATCGTAGCCCTGACGGGTGGATTGACATCCACACTGGCAAAAGCTGCGACCGTGACAGTCAGCACTGCTGTTCAGACCGAAGCATGCCCCCATAACCTAGCCCCGACGACATCTACAACGATTGCATTGACCATAGGGGATGCTCTGGCAGTTGCTGTCATGGAAGCCCGTGGCTTCTCACGCTCGGATTATGCTGCAGTGCATCCTGCCGGTTCGCTTGGGCGTAGACTCATTTTGACGGTACATGACCTGATGCGCACCGGAGATGAAATCGCGGTTCTTGGTGGCGACGCTACCCTTGGTGATGCGATTGCGTCCATCACAAGAGCACGGGCTGGATTAGCTTGTGTGATTGATTCAGCCGGGCGGCTAATCGGTGTTCTGACCGATGGAGACATCCGGCGTGCATTCTTAACACTTGGTCCAAATGCTTGGGCTGGCCAGATTGAGGCGATGATGACAGCAAGTCCCGCTACGATCAGTGGAAACAAACTTGCGTTCGACACACTTGTATCCTTTGAGCGTGGAACGACTCGTATTGGCGACATACCCGTTTTGGATGATGATGGCTATCCAATCGGGGTTCTGGCGCTGAAGGACCTTGTCACTAATGGAATCATTCCGCATGACTAGTGCAGTAACACAGCGACTTCAGGGTGTGCGGGTTTTGGTTTGTGATGTCGATGGAACATTGACGGATGGCTCCGTAACATTTACAGCCACTGGGGATGAGCAGAAAACATTTAATGTCCACGATGGACTCGGGATTTCTGTTGCTCTTAGACATGGCCTCGAGATTGTGTTTATGACCGGGCGCCGAAGTCAAATGGTCGAACGGAGAGCCACAGAGCTTGGGGTTACTGTGGTTTTACAGGGCATTTCCAATAAGCGTGATGCGATCGAGTCTCTGGCAGTGTCGATGAACCTAACGATGGATGCGATTGCCTATGTTGGGGATGACTTGAACGATGTACCAGCGATGGAGCGGGCTGGATTTGTCTTCGCAGTCAATGACGCATGTGAGTTCGTTTGTCGAAATGCCGACTATGTCTTGACCAAACGTGGAGGGCATGGTGCCGTTCGAGAAGCAATCGATCTGATTCTGGACGCAAAAGTAGGGTTGGCAACCGTTATCGATCAGTACATCAATTCTGCGTACACGATGGCAAACAAACCCATCGCGCAGTAGTCCTAACTACCTAAGCAAGATTTTGCCAGGTGAAGTCTCGGTAACTTCACCGATAACCCAAGCATCGAGTCCTTGCGTATTCACCTTGGTTATAAACGCATCGGCAAACCTAGCATCCATTGCCAGACACAATCCACCGCTCGTTTGGGGATCATTCAAACTGCACCATTTCGCTTCGGAAATCAGCTCTTTACCAAGTACGAACGCTTCAGAAAATCTTGCGTTGGCAATTGTTCCCCCTGGGACACATCCTTGTTTAATGAGCTCATCGAGACCATCGAACTCAGGAACCTGACGCGTGTCCACGCGGATACCGATGTTGGCATCTCGTACCCAATGTGACAGATGTCCGAGTAGCCCATACCCAGTGATATCGGTAGCAGCATGGACAACTTCCGGGATTCCAAGCTCCTTTGCGATGGTGATTGGAGTGTCATTGAGAAGTAGCATCGATGCGACGATAGGGGCAAGCGCATGCGCATCCACTAGTCCACGCTTAAGAGCCGTCGTAAACACTCCGGTTCCTATACGCTTGGTAAAAACCAGAACATCGCCTGGCTGTGCATTTTGATTGGTCAGAATCTGGTCTGGGTGACAAGTCCCGGTCACTGAGACACCAAACTTAAACTCGGCATCCTTTACGGTATGACCGCCAAGCAACGTTACGCCAGCCTTTGACAGGATGGAAAGCCCCCCGGCAATAACATCTGCCAGTACTTCAGGAGGATAGACATCTGCTGGAAAACAACAGATATTTAGTGCAGTGAGGGGCTTTCCGCCCATGGCATAGACATCTGAGAGCGCATTCGTTGTTGCAATCGCACCAAATGTAAACGGATCATCGACAATCGGCGTGAAAAAATCAACCGTCTGAACAAGCGCAAGCTCAGGGGATAGGACATGGATACCTGCATCATCAAGGTGCGGAATGCCCGATGCTGTCGGGAAACCATAGCGCGATGTTAGGTCATTAAGGACATTAGAAAGGACCGACGGTCCCAGCTTACTCGCTCATCCGGCACAGGTAACTTGCTGTGTCAAACGGATTGTTGTGAGGTCTTTGTTGGATGGAAGATCCATTGGAGTTTGGCAAAAGGACGGAGGGGACAGGATTCGAACCCGCACACGGTTCCCCGTGAGACCGCTTTCAAGGCGGTTGCGATACCATTCCGCTCACCCCTCCGCGCCGATGCGAAGTATATCAGAAAAGTGTTATGTGGTCACATCCAACGAAAGAATGTGACCACAAAAGGGCTTAGATCTGGGCCTTCAGCTTTGCACTAATAGCGGTGCGTGGGTAAGCACCAACCAATCGGTCGACTTCCTTACCACCCTTGAAGATTACCATCGCAGGGATGCTCTGAATACCATAGGTTACTGCCAAGTCGGATTCGTCATCCACATTAACCTTTGCAATCACCACCTGCGCGCCAAGCTCTTCTGCCACTGCATCCAGCTCTGGTGCAACACGTCGGCAAGGACCACACCAAGGTGCCCAGAAGTCTACCAACACTGGAACGTCATTCTTGAGAACAACGGCATCAAAGTCAGCTCCGGTCACGGTTACGGCATTACTCATCATATTCTCCTGTCGCCACCCGGGATTAGCAGGCGGCACGTAGTAGTTTACCCTTAATCCCAGAGTCACTCCCGCTCTGAAAGGGTTCTGACAATTTCATCCGCTATCGTGATTCCACTTTCGAGTGCTCCATTAATGCTTGAGGTTTGGAGATGCTCCCCGCAGATATAGATTCCTTCGGGTAACTTGGCAAGCTGACTACGCATCCGGAAATGCTGCGGATTTTGGACGAACTGCGCCTTTTCGATGGTTTGGTCTGAAATGCACGTTATATTGTCCGCTACGGAAATGAGCTTGTTACGTTGCATAGCCTGATGAAACTCTTGAACTAATTGGTCGGTCGTGTCTGAAAAGTGTTCACTCCGAATTGTAACCGCAAACAGCGATGTTCCAGCTGGAGCACGGTCTTCGTCCACGGCATGCATCGGTGCTATCGTCATAAATGGGGAATCCCTGTCAGGGTTCAAGATTAGCGATGGGCCGCAGTCGATGGCTCGGTCCACAGCAAGCCAAAGAGTTCGTTGTGATCGATATTTTGGACTCTCTGATTGCGGAATCAACGCAGACAATGACCAAACATCTGTCGCGATCACCACCAATTCAGATGGGTAGGTGTCCGTCGAGGTGATCAAATTCCAGCCATGTTGAGTGGGCTGAAGGTCTTGAACCGTTGTCTCAAGATGTATTGCAACGCCTTTCTCAAGAAGGACATTTGACATCGCATCCGGAATTGACTGCATCCCACCGATGGGAGTCGTTGCAAGGCCTTTACTAAGCATCGACCAGACAAACTTAAAAACAGCTGCGCTCGTTCCAAGTGACTCATCGAGGGTAATCCCACCGATAAACGGACGGAAAAAGAGCTCTATTGCAGCTTGACTAAATCCACGTCGACTTAGAAATCGAAAAATTGTTTGGTCAGGCTCATCCCAGAGTGAGGACAAAGGTCGTCTGTTAAGCTCTGCCGCAAGCTGCCACATCAGCAACTTATCCTGAATACTCACAACAGGGGTAATCACTGATGGCAGAGCATCCGCGGGATTCCGAAATGGATCTGAAAGTGTATGAAGCCTATGCTCAAGCATAATCCGCGCACCTGGCGGAAATGGAATCACCGGGAGCACTGCAAGCTCTGGAAAGGCTTGAAGGGCCGGATAGGCATTCAGTAAGACCTGAAATCCTAAATCAATGCGGTATCCGTTGATTGTTTTGGACTTGACGCGTCCGCCAGCGGACGGCGACCGTTCGAGAAGTCGAACAGGGATATTGTTGTCCGCCAGACGCCTGGCACAAGCGAGGCCGGCTAAGCCGGCCCCGATAATCGTAACCTTCATGAAGAGAGATTACTTCTTCCAGTTGCCTCGTGTAAAGTCTGGGAAGTTAACTGCACCACCACCACGAACGATTGACAGCTCGGACAATGGAGTCGGAGCCGACCATGCTGCAGCATCGTAGACATCCATATCAGGTGCGATGCCCTGATGCAGACACTGAATTAGGCGGAAGTTCATGATGTAGTCCATGCCGCCATGACCACCAAGCTTGCGGGCCTGATCGCCATTCTTCTGCCACAGTGGGTCGACAAACTCCTTGTAGCGATCGGTCTTTGAAAGCTCGACCCAGGTTTCACCCTCTGGCTGGCCCATCACACAGATACGCGCTGGATAATCTGCAAACGTACCTTGCGTTCCCTGAATCAGGTTGTGACGCGTATATGGGCGGAATGTAACGACGTCATGCTGCAACATCACCGTACGGCCAGCTGCTGTCTTGAGCAGCGATGTGCTCATGTCGCCGGCTTTGTACTTCTCCAGACGCTTTGGCGAATCCTTGGCAACGTGCTTGTCACGGTACTCAGTCAGCCCCGCCTCCTGGCTGCTCATCGATACCATCGAGACAAAGCGGTCTCCATGATGAATATCCATATAGTTTGCAACTGGACCCAGTCCGTGGGTTGGATAAAGGTTGCCATTATGATCAACGTGTGGCTTACGTCGCCACAGACCTTCACCGGAGTCTGCTAAGAGGATCTCGTTGAGGTTGTGGATGTATGCTGCTTCTCCGTGGGTGATCGTACCAAACATTCCCTTACGGACCATGTTCAGGACCATCATTTCAGAATTTCCGTAGCAGCAGTTCTCAAGCATGATGCAGTGCTTGCGTGTACGCTCCGATGTGTCTACAAGCTTCCAGCAGTCAGCTAATGTTGTTGCCGCTGGGACTTCGGTAGCCGCATGGTGACCATTTTCCATCGCTCCAATCGCCATCGGTACGTGCCAGTCCCAAGGGGTCGCGATGTAAACGATGTCGATATCATCGCGTGCGACAAGTGCCTTCCAGCTGTCGAGCTTACCGCCGTAAACTTGCGGCTTCTGCGCGCCGCCACGTGCAACACGCGCAGCACCACTTTCAGCACGCTCGGTGACGAGGTCGCAGACGGCACGAATCTCAACACCAGGAATATTGATGAGGTCGTTGAGCAAGCCGCTTCCACGTCCACCAAGGCCAATAAAGCCAACGCGGACATTCGGTGTGCGCTCAAATGGGACGCCATGCATCGTTTCATTACTGGTCGCAGTTGGGGTTAATGAACGCCACTCTGCTTCCGCAGCCTCAATGGTGAAAGTAGCCGCTGCAATACCAGCAGTGGCACGCAACATCTGACGTCGGGAAAGCGAATCTGACATAAGTAATTCTCCGGTGGACTTCTTCGACTGTTTGATTCACCCTCGGGAGAGACTCTTCCTGCGGATAGACTCATATGCGGAAAGGAAATCCGGATGTATCTTAACGCACATTTCAAAGTCTGCGACGTTATCAACCACTTCACTGAAGATCGGAGCGCTTGGGAGCGGAAGTTTCCGAATCCTACAGAACGACGCCATATCGCTCGTGCGGCAGTCGTACAGCAATACATCACGAAAGTAGAAGACCTGAAGCAGTGTGCGGTGACCCGGAGCGAGTTCCTTGATGTCCTGCTATTCGCAGAGCGACTGGATCAGTTCACACGCGATGACAATCTCGAGCATGAACGCAATACAAAGTTACATATCAATTTCCCTTGGCTAAACCGCCTGTTCACGCTAGATGACAAGCTCAGGGACTTTGATTTTCCAGATGGGCATGCGGCTTCTATCGACCTCGCTGGTGTCCTCCTGGATGCTCAGGCACTTACGAAGAACATCCAAGATTTGCCACTCGATGAACAAACAGATCGACTTGCAACACATTTGGATCTGGTAGTTGATGCACTTAACCACTGGTGGAAGTTCATCGGTGGTTACAATCCAGATGTCACGTGGTGGTGTAGCGAGACGGTTTCAACGCTTCAGGAGACATTGCAGTCACTCAAGGGATTATTGGTCAGGCATATCGGGGATGAGCTGATTGGCCAACCCGTTGGTAGGGATGTTCTTACGCAACACCTGGCTGCGAGCTGGATTGCCCACTCCGTCGATGATCTGATTGCTGCTGCTGAACGCGAGTGGGAATGGTGTCGACAGCAATGTGCTTCTGTTGTGAAAGAAATGGGCGTTGCTGATTGGGACGCTGCACTCGAAGCGTGTAAGGTATCTGCAGCACCACCCGGCAGCCAGCCAGAAATCGTCCGGGACCTTGCGACTGAAGCATCGCGGTACGTCACCGAAAATGATCTCCTAACCGTTAACTCCACCGCAAATGGTACGTGGCGAATGGAAATGATGTCCGCCGAGGACCAAAAGACGAATCCATTCTTCCTCGGTGGTGAAACTATTATCGTTTCCTATCCAACGACCGGGATGTCAATCGCAGCTCGTCAGATGAGCATGCGGGGAAATAATGCGGCTTTCAGTCGCGCAACTGTCCAGCATGAGCTCATACCGGGACACCATATGCAGCAATGGGCATCGTCACGGTTTCATACGCACCGAAACATTTGGTGGACACCGTTTTGGGTTGAGGGTTGGACACTACACTGGGAAATGTTGCTTTGGGATCGTGGGTTTCCTGAGACTCCGGAACAGCGCTGTGGGATGCTGTTCTGGCGGATGCACCGATGTGCCAGGGTTTTGTTCAGCTTGAAGTTTCACTTGGGGGAAATGACGGCATCGGAATGTGTTGAGTTTCTTGTTAGGGAATGCGGGCACGAGCCAGCAAATGCGCACGCAGAAATCAGGCGAAGTGTAGGGAATCGGTATCCACCGCTTTACCAGCTTGCCTACCAGATTGGCGGCATGCAGGTAAGAGCGTTGTACCGCGAGGCCACTACACGCGGTTGGAGCCCGAAGGCCTTTCACGACCGCTTCCTCCAAGAAAACGAAATGCCAATCGCAGCGGTAAGGGCGCTGATGCTAGGGTTGCCTTTCAATGAAGCCCATCTTAAGGATTGGCGCTTCCTGGATACAGAAGAGGCTTATAGCTAATTTGAAAACATACCGCATCCTGCCATACCAACTTACTGGAATGGCAGGATGCGGTGCTGGTTAGGCACGAGCCGGAGGGGCATCTTTGGATGGCAATGTCGGCGCAAGAGGCATCACGCTTTCCGGTGCCACATGTTGTTGTCCAGCTGCCGCTGGTCGCTTTGCACGGGGCTTTGGTCGGAGTGCAACATCGATGACTTCAAGGACATCTGACACATAGACAATATTCATCGCACTGCGTACATCTTCTGGAACATCTTCCAGAACATCCTTACGGT
>JACCDI011623884.1_pt1 | contig 15238 bp, 16 predicted proteins | sample 7442791 | NCBI WGS metagenome assembly JACCDI01 (sample SAMN15323434, study PRJNA562643) | freshwater metagenome | isolation source: river surface water | place: USA:Blue River Watershed | collected 2017-08-15 | reverse complement strand
GGTCTGAGGCACTGCTCTTGTAGAGCGCCTCAGCGTAGGGACGGGCAATGGTGGCAAGTTCAGCCATGACTTCAGAGCTCAGCTTTCAGGCGATTGAGGAGGTCGGTGTGAACGCCGGCATTGACTTCGCGGCGCAGAATCTGCTCGGCGCCCTTCACGGCCAGATTGGCCACCTCCTCACGCAAGACCTGCCGTGCCTTGACGGCCTGCTGATCGGCCTCGACGCGAGCGGCGGCAATGATCTTGGCGGCCTCTTCCGAGGCTCGGGCCTTGGCTTCCTCGATCATGCCCTGAGCACGGCGCTCGGCCTCGGCCAGGCGCACCGCCGATTCATTGCGGGACTTGGACAACTCTTCCTCGACGCGCTTGTTGGCCGCGGACAAATCGGCTTTGGCCTTGTCGGCTGCAGCCAAACCGTCGGCGATCTTGCGCGCCCGTTCGTCCAGGGCCGCGGTGATCGGCGGCCAGACAAACTTCATCGTGAACCACACCAGAATCAGGAAGACGATGATCTGGATGATGAGGGTACCGGTAATGCTCACTTGGATTCCTTTCCCCGACGCCACCCGCCATCATGGCGGTGGAATCCGGGTCTGTGCACGAGGGCCGGCAACAATTACTTCGGCAGGTTGGCAAGCTGGCCGAGGAACGGGTTGGCCGTGGCGAACCACAGGGCGATACCGGTACCAATAATGAAGGCCGCGTCGATCAGACCAGCCAGCAGGAACATCTTGGTTTGCAGTTCACCCATGAGTTCGGGCTGACGAGCAGCAGACTCCAGGTATTTGCTGCCCATGATGCCGATACCGATACAAGCGCCAATGGCGCCCAGGCCAATGATCAGGCCAGCGGCGAGTGCGACAAAACCGAGAACGTGTTCCATGTGATGCTCCTAGAGGTTGAGATGGAAGGTTGAAAAAAAGCGGTAGATACGGCGCCTCAGTGGGCGTCGTGGGCTTGTCCGATGTAGACCAGAGTCAGCATCATGAAGATGAAGGCCTGCAGGGCAACGATCAGGATGTGGACGATGGCCCAGATGGAGCCAGCAATGATGTGGCCGACCGGCAGCAGCACGCCCGACAGCGAGGCGGCAGCCGCACCACCCATCAGGGCGATGAGCATGAAAATCAGTTCGCCGGCGTACATGTTGCCGAACAGTCGCATGCCGTGCGACACCGTCTTGGCAACGAATTCGATCATCTGGAAGATGAAGTTGAACGGCCACAGGATGGGGTGGGCGCCAAAGGGCGCGGTGGTCAGCTCATGAAACCAGCCGCCCAGACCCTTGATTTTGATGTTGTAGTAGATGCAGATCAGCAGCACCGACACCGACAGACCCAGGGTGCTGGAGAGGTCGGCGGTGGGCACAACCCGGAAGTAATGAATGGTTTGGTCCAGGCCGGTGAGGGCGAAGATGCCATGGAACAGATCGACAGGCAAAAAGTCCATCGAGTTCATCAGGAACACCCACACAAACACGGTGAGCGCCAGGGGCGACACCAGCTTGCGGCTTTCAGCACTGTGAATGATGCCTTTGGCTTGGGTGTCGACCATTTCGACCAGGATTTCCACCGCAGCCTGGAATCGGCCCGGCGCACCAGAGGTGGCCGCTTTGGCAGCACGCCACAACAGGAAACAACCCACCACGCCCAGGAGAATCGACCAGATGAGGGAGTCCAGGTTGAACACCGAGAAGTCGACGACACCGGCCATCTTCTGGTTTTGCAAATGGGTCAGGTGATGACCGATGTATTCACCGGCGGTAGGGGCGTTTTCAGCAGCAGACATGTTCAGTACAGCTTTAGGTTTTGACCTGTGGGTGGAACACTCGCTGCCAAGCCAGCGCCACCCAGTACACCTTCATCGTTACAACCAAGCCCACCAACATGGCAGGCCAACTCAATTCGTCGATCACCCGAGCGGCCAGCCCTAGCATGGCCACAGTGAGGGCAATCTTGACCACTTCCCACACGAAGAATCCCAGGACGGCCGCTCCAGCATGGAGTGAGTTCATCCGGCGGGTCAGACCACGTGCAAAAAGAGCTGCAGGTATCACCACCGCAAGTGCCCCGTACCCGGCCGAAACGCCAACCGACGCTTGACCCGTTACACCCCAGGCTGCCAACGCGACCAGCAAGCCCACCAACATCTGGGCGGCCACCACTCTCCAGATGGACAGCAGGGGCTGGGTGCGACGCAAAGCCTGGACTTGCTCCGCCGTGAGGGGTGTGAACTCCTCTTCAGCGGCCTCGGGAGACTTGCAGGTGGAATCGGGCTGTATTCTGGTCATGTTTATTTACGCCCAGGTTACATACCGGTGATTCCGCAAAACAACGCATTGTACGGGATTCCCCTGAGCGCCCCCAAATTCAAGACCCAGGTCCTCGCAGGGTGTCTGTTCGACCCACCCCACAGCGATAATCCTGGTATGTTTTCCCAGCCCGATCTCTCTTTTTTACCCGACTCGCCCTGCTACCTCAACGGCGAGATCGGTCCACTGCGCGAGGCGCGCATCAGCGTGCTCGACCGTGGCTTCATTTTTGGCGACGGGGTGTACGAGGTGGTGCCGGTGTACGGGGGCCGAGCATTCCGGCTGGAACACCACCTGGCCCGGCTGAGCCGCTCGCTGGATGAGATACGCATTCCCAACCCGCACGATGCGGCCGGCTGGCGCACCCTCATCGAACAACTGGTGCACGCCAACGCCGCCCACCAGGGCCGTGCTGCCGGCGACATCAACCAGTTCGTCTATTTGCAGATCAGCCGCGGCGTCGCGCCGCGCGACCACGCCATGCCAGCTGGGCTGCTTCCGACGGTGTTCGCCATGGTGCAACCCCTCAAACCTGTTCCCACCGCCCAACGTGTGAGCGGTGTGAGCTGTGTCAGCGCGGACGACTTTCGATGGGAAAAAGCCCATATCAAAAGCACCAGCCTGCTCGGCGCCGTGCTCTCGCGCCAGATCAGCGCCGATGTGGCGGCCACCGAAACCGTGATGTTTCGCCAAGGCTTCCTGAGCGAGGCGTCCTCCAGCAATGTCTGGGAGGTGCATCAGGGCAAGGTGCTCGGCCCCCCGAAGGACCATCTGGTGCTGGAGGGCATTCGGTATGGGCTGATGGCGGAGTTGTGCCAGCGCCAGGGCATCCCCTTCGAGTTGCGCCGCATCAGCCGCGCCGAGGTGCTGGACGCCGACGAGTTGCTGCTGAGCTCGGCCACCAAGGAGGTCCTGGCCATCACCACGCTGGACGGTCGACCGGTCGGTCACGGCACCCTGGCTGGCAAGCCAGGGCCCGTCTATGCCCAGCTGTACGAGGCTTACCAGTTGGCCAAACAGGCGTCATGACTTCGCCCTCCCCCCCCTCCACGAACTCCCCGGACCCCCGGCGTGATTCGCTGATCGACTACCCCTGCCCCTTTCCCATCAAGGTCATGGGCCGCAAGGTCGAGGGCTTTGAAAGGGCCATGGTTGAGATTGCCCGGCGACACGACCCAAGCTTCGACGCCGCCACCCTGGAAATTCGACCCAGCAAGGGCGGTAACTACCTCGGCCTGACCCTGACGGTGCTGGCCACCAGCCGGCCCCAGCTCGATGCGCTGTACCAGGAGCTGACGGGCCATCCCCTGGTCAACGTGGTGCTCTGACCCAGGCACGGTTGTGACCGGCAAATCGTCTCACTCCCCCCCAGCCGCCCTTGCACGAGCGGCCATTCCGCCACCGGTCCACATGCTGGGCCGGCAGGACTATCCCCTGCTGTACCAGGCCATGATGGACTTCACCGCACAACGTGACGCCAGCACGGACGACATCATCTGGGTATGTGAGCACCCCCCTACTTTCACACAGGGCCTGGCTGGCAAGGACGATCATCTGCTGGCGCCCGGCGACATTCCCGTGATCGCCACCAACCGAGGCGGCCAGGTGACCTACCATGGGCCGGGGCAAGTGGTGGCCTACCCCCTGATCGATTTGCAGCGCGCGGGGTACTACGTCAAGGAGTACGTGTTTCGGCTGGAGGAGGCGGTGATCCGCACTTTGCAAGCGTTCCATGTCACGGGCCACCGTGTGCGCGGTGCCCCAGGCATTTATGTGCGCCTGGACGATCCTGGTCACCATGGCCGCCTGGCGTCCCCGCCCGACCCCCAAGCGCCGCCCGATTTCACCGGGCTGGGCAAGATCGCAGCCCTGGGTATCAAGGTCAGTCGCCACTGCACCTACCACGGCGTGGCCCTGAACGTGGCCATGGACCTGCACCCCTTTGATCTCATCAACCCTTGCGGCTACGCAGGTTTGCGAACGGTCGACCTTTCTACAATCGGCGTATCGGTCAGCTGGCAGGAAGCGGCCGAGTTGCTCGGCGCCAAACTGGCCGCCGCGCTGCACCCCTGAGACAGAGCGCCGGCGCCGGGATCATGCCCGAGCCGGCCCATGCAACTGGATTTTTCCGATGGCAACACGCGATACCCCGGTCGTGCGCGAAGCGCAGTCCCACGAGGATTACAACCCCTTGGCCAAGCAAAAGGCAGCGGCCAAGCTCTCGCGCATCCCGGTCAAGGTACAAGCCGCCGAGGTGCTGAAGAAGCCCGACTGGATCCGTGTGAAAGCGGGCTCAGCCAGCAGCCGCTTCTACGAAATCAAGGACATCCTGCGCGCCAACAAGCTGGTCACGGTGTGCGAGGAGGCGTCGTGCCCCAACATAGGCGAGTGCTTTGGCAAGGGCACCGCCACCTTCATGATCATGGGAGACAAGTGCACCCGTCGCTGCCCGTTCTGCGATGTGGGACACGGCCGGCCCGACCCCCTGGACACGCAGGAGCCCGAGAACCTGGCGCGCACCATTGCTGCGCTCAAGTTGCAGTACGTGGTCATCACCAGTGTGGACCGTGACGACCTGCGCGACGGGGGCAGCCAGCACTTTGTGGACTGCATCCGGCGCACGCGCGAACTCTCGCCCGAGACCCGCATTGAAATTCTGGTGCCGGACTTTCGCGGACGCGATGACCGTGCGCTGGAGATTCTCAAAGCCGCACCGCCCGATGTGATGAACCACAACCTCGAGACCGTGCCGCGCCTGTACCGCGAGGCCCGCCCCGGCAGTGACTACGCCTTCAGCCTGAACCTGCTGAAAAAATTCAAGGCGCTCTTTCCTGACGTGCCCACCAAAAGCGGCCTGATGGTGGGCCTGGGAGAAACCGACGAGGAAATTCTGGCGGTGATGCGCGACATGCGCGCGCACCACATCGACATGCTGACCATTGGCCAATACCTGGCCCCCAGCACCAGCCACCTACCCGTTCGCCGCTACGTGCATCCAGACACCTTCAAGATGTATGAGGACAAGGCCTACGAGATGGGGTTTGCACACGCCGCTGTCGGCGCGATGGTCCGCTCGAGCTATCACGCGGACCAACAGGCGCACGCGGCCGCACAGCGGTGACCTGTCAGGCCGTGGCCAGTCGCCGCTCCAAAAAGTCCAGCCGGTCCTGACCCCAGAAAATCTCGTCCGCCACCACATAGCTGGGCGCACCAAACACGCCGGCCTCGATGGCTTCCTGGGTGTAGCGCTCGTAACACTCCTTCACGCTCTTGCTGTGTGATTTCTCCAGCGCCTGCGCTGGCAAGCCGAGTTCGCCGAGCAACTGCGCCAAGACTGCCGGATCGGCGATGTTGCGCTCCTGCGCCCACACGGCCGCCAGGATGGCCCCGGTGATATCCAGCGCCGCCTGCGCACCCTGCAGCAAGTCGACGGCGATGATGAGCTTGGAGGCGTCATCCCCGCCCACGGGGAAATAGCGCGGGTGCAGGTTCAAGGGGGCGTTCAAGTGCTCGCTGAAACGCTTGAGCTCGACCAGCCGGTAGGCCTGCCGCTGCGGGGCACGCTGGCCCAGCGGTAGTCCGCCCGAAATGGGAAACACCTTGCCGCCCAAATCCACGGGCCGCACCCGCACGCTGGCCCCTGCCGCCTGCGCGACATCCCGCAGGCGTTGATGCCCCAAATAGGCCCACGGGCTTTGGGGGGCAAAGTAATAATCAACCGTTTGGGGCATGGGGGATACTCCTCTTGATGAACTGCTCTGTGTCGTGGCCTGATAGCCTTCGAAGACAGGTTGTAACGCCTCACCCAATTTTCTGCAGGAGATCCCCATGAAACCCGTATTACTCGTCACTGGAGCCAGCCGTGGCATCGGCGCTGCCACCGCGGTCCTGGCCGCCCAGCGTGGTTGGCGCGTCGTGGTGAACTACAGCACCAACCGCGCAGCCGCCGACGACGTGGCACGCCAGGTCGAGCAGGCCGGCAGCGAAGCCCTGGTGGTACAGGCCGATGTGAGCGACGAAGCCCAGATCATGGCCATGTTCCAGCGCATCGACAGCCACTGGGGCCGACTCGATGGTCTGGTCAACAACGCGGGCGTGGTGGACGCACAGTCCCGGGTCGACGACATGACCTTGCCGCGTCCGGAGCGCATGTTCCGTCTCAACGTGATCGGCAGCTTTCTCTGTGCCCGTGAGGCGGTGCGTCGCATGAGCACACGCCACGGCCACAGCGGTGGCGTGATCGTCAACCTCAGCAGCGCAGCCTCCCGCCTGGGCGGTGCCGGTCAGTATGTGGACTACGCTGCCAGCAAGGGCGCGATTGATTCGATGACCAAAGGCCTCGCCCTGGAAGTCGCGGCCGAGGGCATTCGCGTCAACCAGGTCAGCCCGGGCATCATCGACACCGAGATCCACGCCAGCGGCGGATTTCCGGGGCGTGCGCAGGCCGTCGGCCCCAACCTGCCCATGAAACGTGCTGGCACGGCACTGGAAGTGGCACAGGCCATCCTCTGGCTGCTGAGCGCCGAATCCAGCTACACCAGCGGCAGCAACGTCGACGTGACCGGCTGTCGCTGAACTCAGCCCATGAACCCCTGGCGGGTGTGCCACACAGGACAACCCGCACAGCTTTAACACCCCACACACCGTCACCCACCATGAGCCCCACTGCAATTCCTCATTACATCCAGGGCCAACGCCAGGCAGGTCAGTCCCAGCGTCAGCAAGATGTCTTCAACCCCGCCACCGGCGCTGTCACGGGCAAGGTTCCGCTGGCCACCGCCGCCGATGTGGACCAGGCTGTTGCCGCGGCCCAGGCGGCGTTTCCCGCCTGGGCTGACACGCCGCCCATCCGCCGCGCGCGCGTCCTGTTCAAGTTTCTGGAGTTGATGAACCAGCGCCGTGACGACCTGGCGCGCATCATCACCGCCGAGCACGGCAAGGTCTTCACCGATGCACAGGGCGAGGTCACGCGTGGTATCGAGATCCTGGAGTTTTCCTGCGGCATTCCTCAATTGCTCAAAGGCGACTTCACCGACCAGGTCTCCACCGGCATCGACAACTGGACGATGCGTCAGCCCTTGGGGGTGGTGGCCGGCATCACGCCGTTCAACTTCCCGGTCATGGTGCCCATGTGGATGTTCCCAGTCGCACTGGCGTGCGGCAACACCTTTGTTTTGAAACCCAGCCCGATCGACCCCAGCGCCTCGTTGTTCATGGCCGATTTGCTCAAGGAAGCTGGTTTGCCTGACGGCGTGTTCAACGTGGTGCACGGCGACAAAGAGGCCGTGGACGCGTTGCTGGTGCATCCGCAGGTGCAAGGGTTGAGCTTTGTGGGTTCCACGCCGATTGCCAACTACATTTACGAAACCGGCGCACACCACGGCAAACGCGTGCAGGCGCTGGGTGGCGCCAAGAACCACATGGTGGTGATGCCGGACGCCGATCTCGATCAGGCGGTCGACGCCTTGATTGTCAGTGCCTACGGCTCGGCCGGCGAGCGCTGCATGGCCATCAGCGTGGCTGTGCTGGTGGGTGATGTGGCCGAGAAAATCATGCCGGCCCTGATCGAGCGCACGCGCACACTCAAGGTCAAGAACGGGGTGGAGTTGGACGCCGAGATGGGCCCCATCGTCACGGCCGCCGCGCATCAGCGCATCAGTGGCTACATCGACATTGGCGCACAAGAGGGTGCGAAGTTGTTGGTGGATGGCCGCGGCTTCAAGGGCTCGCAAGCTGGCGCCGGTTGTGACAACGGCTTCTGGATGGGTGGCACCTTGTTCGACCATGTGCAGCCCTCCATGCGCATTTACCGTGAAGAAATCTTTGGCCCCGTGCTCAGCTGTGTGCGGGTGCCGGATTTTGGCGCCGCGGTCAACCTGATCAACGCGCACGAGTTTGGCAACGGCGTGAGTTGCTTCACCCGCGACGGCAACGTGGCGCGCGAATTCTCGCGTCGCATCCAGGTCGGCATGGTGGGCATCAACGTGCCGATTCCCGTTCCGATGGCCTGGCATGGCTTTGGCGGTTGGAAGCGCTCGCTGTTTGGCGACATGCATGCTTACGGCGAAGAGGGTGTGCGTTTTTACACGCGACAAAAGAGCATCATGCAGCGCTGGCCTGAGAGTATCGGCAAAGGCGCCGAGTTCGCGATGCCCACCGCACGCTGATCGTGCTGACCATCAACACACAGCACTCGTTCGAGCCAACCTGAACCCGTCTCTTCATCGACACGCCACCCCACCAGGCACCCCATGAGCGACACGGATTTCGACTTCATCATCGTAGGCGCCGGCACTGCCGGCTGCCTGCTGGCCAACCGCCTCTCGGCCGATGCGCGCCACCGCGTGCTGTTGATCGAAGCGGGTCGCAAGGACGATTACCACTGGGTGCACATTCCTGTCGGCTACCTGTATTGCATTGGTAATCCACGCACCGATTGGTTGTATCAAACGCAACCCGATGCCGGACTCAATGGTCGCCAGCTGCGCTACCCGCGTGGCAAGGTGCTGGGGGGTTGCTCGAGCATCAACGGCATGATTTACATGCGCGGTCAATCACGCGACTATGACCATTGGGCACAGGTGTGCGGTGATGCCCGCTGGCGCTGGGAGAGCAGCCTGCCGTATTTCAAACTCCACGGAGACCACTACCTCGGCGCCAATGCCTTGCATGGCGCCAAGGGGCAGGAGGGCGAGTTGCTGCAAGGCTCGAGTGACTACCACCGGACCTTGCGTCACCGCGGCGCCGGGGGCGAGTGGCGCGTGGAAAAGCAACGTCTGCGCTGGGACATTCTGGACGCCTTTGCCCAAGCGGCCGAACAAGCAGGCATTCCTGCCACCCCCGATTTCAACCGGGGCAGCAACGAGGGGGTGGGTTACTTCGAGGTGAATCAACGCAGTGGTTGGCGCTGGAACACCGCCAAAGCCTTTGTTCGGCCCACCTGCTATGGTCGGCCCAACTTCGAGCTCTGGACCTCGGCGCAAGTGGCCCGGCTCGAACTTGACACCCTGCCGGACGGACAACAACGCTGCAGTGGCGTGGTGTGCTGGGATGGAGAACAGCTGATCACGGCACGGGCTCGGCACGCGGTGGTGTTGAGTGCGGGCAGCATCGGCACACCCCAGATTCTCGAGTTGTCGGGCATCGGCTCAGCCGATGTGCTGCGTTCGCGGGGCATTGCCCCGGTGGTGGACCTGCCCGGCGTGGGCGCCAACCTGCAAGATCATTTGCAAATCCGCAGCGTCTTCAAAGTCCAGGGGGTGCAAACCCTCAACACCCTGGCCAACAGCTGGTGGGGCAAGTTGCAGATTGGACTGGAGTACGCCTTCAAGCGCAGCGGACCGATGAGCATGGCGCCCTCGCAACTCGGCGCCTTCACCCGCAGCAGCCCCGAGCAGGCGTGGCCCAATATCGAGTACCACGTGCAACCACTCAGCCTGGACGCGTTTGGCGAACCCTTGCATGCGTTCCCGGCGTTCACCGCCAGTGTCTGCAACCTCAACCCCAGCAGCCGTGGCAGCGTGCACATCACCAGCCCGGACTTTCAGCAGGCCCCGGCCATCGCGCCCAACTACCTGAGTACCGATGAAGACCGTCGCGTGGCGGCCGACTCTTTGCGCGTGACCCGCCGCATCGTGGCCCAGCCAGCCCTGGCGCGTTACCAGCCCGAAGAGTGGAAGCCTGGTCCGCAGTACCAAAGCGACGAAGACCTGGCGCGTCTGGCCGGCGATATCGCCACCACCATTTTTCATCCCGTGGGCACCGCCCGCATGGGGCGGCTGGACGATCCCTGGGCGGTGGTTGACCCCGAGCTGCGGGTGCGTGATGGCCGCGGGGGAGTGATTCAGGGCTTGCGGGTGGTCGATGCGAGCATCATGCCCACCATCACCAGTGGCAACACCAATGCCCCAACCCTGATGGTGGCGGAACGCGCAGCCGAGTGGCTGGCCATGCAAGCGGCGGCCTGAGCGCCCACCCCCTCGCCCCTTGGCCAGGGGCCCATCACCACGCCTGTGCCCGCAGCAGTTGCGAATGACTGACCACCCACGACGTCATGCCCGCCTGTGATGGCGCACCGCATGGGGTAAATCCGTAGCACGAGAACGCCTGCGGCACCGTAAAGTCAATGCACTCGTGACAAGCCCCAGGTTTGTTGATTCGAGGGTCTGAGGAGACGACTACTTTTCCAACCATGACGACATCCGACGAGATGTCCCTGACAAGGCACCGGGCCCGCTCGGTGCCTTTTTTCTTGGCTGCCACCGTCTGCGCACTGCATGACTTGCTGGGTCGCCCGCAACGCGCAGCGTCACGGACGGCTCATGGGACAATCCCGACATGGATGTGTTGATCGTGACGCTGGCTTCGGCCTTGGCGGGCTTTGTGGATTCGATCGTGGGCGGCGGTGGGTTGATTCTGGTGCCCGCGCTGTTTGCCACCTTTCCCAGCGCCCCGCCTGCCACCATGCTGGGGTCGAACAAGTCGGCTGCGCTTTGGGGTGCCGCCTTCTCCACCTGGCGCTACAGCCAGCATGTGACGATGGTCTGGCGTACCGTGCTGGTGGCCGCGTCCCTGACCTTCGTTGGAGCGTGTCTGGGTGCCTGGACCGTCACCCAGGTCTCGCCAGCGTTGTTGCGCCGAGCACTGCCCCTGGTGCTGTTGGCCTTGCTGATCTACACCCTGGCGCGCAAGGATCTGGGTCGCGAACACGCCCCCCGTTGGCCAGTTCGGCAAGAGATGGCGCTGATGTCGGGCATGGGATTGGTGGTGGGGTTTTACGACGGCTTCTTTGGTCCCGGCGCCGGCAGTTTCTTCGTCTTCTTTCTGGTGCGCGTGCTGGGCTACGACTTCCTGCATGCCTCCGCCGGGGCCAAGCTGCTCAACACGGCCAGCAACGCGGCGGCTCTGTTGGCATTCAGCTGGACCGGTCATGTGTGGTGGCACCTGGCCCTGCCCCTGGCAGTGGCCAACATCCTGGGCAGCTGGCTGGGTACGCGCATGGCGTTGCGCCACGGCTCGGGCTTTGTGCGCCATGTGTTTCTGGTGGTGGTGGGTGCCCTCATCCTGAAAACCGGCTACGACGGGTTTTGGCGTTAACCGTTGTCGCGGCGCAGCTCATCAGCTGCTCGTCCCACTTCAGCGTTGACTGGTGCGGTCGGGCAAAGCCACCGTTGTGGCCACCCGGGGCGTGCCAATGGGCCGCGTGGCCTGGCCGCGCTGCACAGCTGCGACATCTTCCTCGGCAGGATATTGCCCCATCAGCACATAGTCGAACACGCGACGGGCAATGGGGGCGGCGTTTTGTGCGCCAAAGCCGGCATTCTCGACCACCATGGCCAGCACCACTTTGGGCGACTCGGCGGGGGCATAGGCCATGAACAGCGCATGGTCACGCAAGCGTTCATCAATGCGCGAGGCATTGTATTTTTCGTTCTGTCCCACGGTGAACACCTGAGCCGTCCCGGTTTTACCCGCGCTGGTGTAGGGCGCACCCACAAAACTTGCAGCAGACGTTCCTTCCAGGTTCACACCCACCAAGGCACGCTGGATTTCCTGCACATGCTCGGGTTTGAGCGGCACATGTGCCACCGGCTGATCCGCCACGGGCGTGCGCTGCTTGCTCACCACGTCCACCACTTCGCGCACCAGGTGCGGTCGCATTTGCCGCCCCTGGTTGACCAGCGTGGCTGTGGCTTGCGCGATTTGCAACATGGTGAAGGTGTTGTAGCCCTGGCCAATGCCCAACGAGATGGTTTCCCCCGAATACCATCGCTGCTGCTCGGGCTTGCGGTAGGCCGTGCGCTTCCATTCGGTGGAAGGCAGGATGCCACGGGCTTCCCCGATCAAGTCAATGCCGGTTGGCCGCCCAAAGCCCAGCAGCGACATCTGCTCGTGAATGAGGTCGACGCCCATGTCGCGCGCCAACAGGTAATAGTAGGTGTCGCACGACTCCACGATCGAGCGGTACATGTCCACCATGCCATGTCCGCCTTCCTTGTCGTCACGAAAGCGGTGGTTGCCAAACATGAAATAGCCCGGGTCGGCAAACACCTGCTGCGGCGTTCGCTTGCCCGTGGTGAGCGCGGCCAGTGCCATGAAGGGCTTGTAGGTTGACCCCGGCGGATAGGTGCCGCGCAACGCACGGTTGAGCAACGGTTTGTCCGGCGAATCGTTAAGCGCCTGCCAATTGTCCTGGTCGATGCCTTCGACGAACAGGTTGGGATCGAAGGTGGGCTTGCTCACAAACGCAAGCACTTCGCCCGTGTTGGGATCCATGGCAACCAGCGCGCCACGACGCTGCCCATACAAATCCTCCACCAGCTTTTGCAAGCGAATATCCACCGACAACACCACCGTGTGCCCGGGTACTGCTGCAATGCTGCTGAGACGGCGCACCGCTCGACCCCCGGCCGAGGTTTCCATTTCGTGCACACCCGTGGTGCCGTGCAATTCACGTTCGTAGCGCTGCTCGATCCCCAGCTTGCCGATGTAATCGGTGCCGCGGTAGTTGGCCTCATCATCGGAATCTTCCAGCCGATCCTTTTCCGCCTGGTTGATGCGGCCGATGTAGCCAATCACATGGCTGGCCAGGTCACCCATCGGGTAACTGCGAAACAGTCGTGCCCGAATCTCGACGCCGGGAAAACGAAACTGCTGCGCCGTGAAGCGGGCCACCTCGTGATCCGACAAGCGGGTGCGTATCGGAACCGACTCGAAGCTGCGGGACTCTTCGCGCAATTTTTTGAAACGGCGCCGATCACGCGCCTGCACCTCGATCACCTCGGCCAGCTGATCAATCACCTGCTCGAGGGGCTGCGTGAGTTTGGACGGGGTGATCTCCAGCGTGTAAGCCGAGTAGTTGCTGGCCAGCACGACGCCATGGCGGTCCGTGATGATGCCGCGATTGGGCACGATGGGGACCACTGCCGTGCGGTTGCTCTCGGCCTGCTCGTACAAATCGTCGTAGCGCCACCACTGCAAATAGCCCAGTCGCAGCACCAGCAGCGTGAAGGCAACGGCCACCAGCACCGTGGCTGCCAGAACCCGGGCGCGGAAGCGGTACAGGTCGGCCTCGACATCACGCAGGGCTTTCATAGGGGACGGTTGGCATCAGGATCCGGTGCGCGGCGCTGGGGCGCCAGCAACACAACACTCACCAACGGCCACAGCAGTGCTTCCAACAACGGTGCGAACAACAAACTCCAGCCGGGAAAATTGGCGCCCGACCCGATGCGCAACAACAATGACAACGCATGGGCGGCCACAAACAGCGGCAGCACTTGCAAGGCTTGCGAAGGCACGGTGAACCACAGCAAGCGGCGGTGAATCATGGTGGCCAGAAATCCCAGCACGGTGTAAGACAGCGCGTATTGCCCCAACAAGCCCGCCTGGTGCACGTCCATCACCAGTCCCAAAAAGAATGCCCACCCAATCCCGATGCGCATCGGCTGGTGCACGCACCAAAACACCAGCACCAAGGCCAGCACATCCGGCACCCAGGGCGCATTGCCGCCCCAGCCCATGCCTTGCAGCATGTTGATCAACAACGCCGCGAGCAGGCTGAACACCACGAAGGACGTTTTGGCTGGCAACAGCAACGGCTGGCCACGCGGCATGATCATCGGCGAGCTCCCTTGCGTTCGGTGGGGCGCGGTCGCTCCAGCTCCGGTCGGGCGGGCATGTCCCCGCCGACCGGCTCGAGTAGCAGCACGTGCCGCACCCCTTGCGCCTGCGCCAGGGGTTCTGCCAGCACGCGGGCAAACATCGAGCCAGCGCGACGCTCCACCCTGGCCACTTTGGCCACCTGCAAACCCGGTGGATACACCCCATCGATACCGCTGGTGGTGAGCACATCCCCCTCTTCAATGTCGGCGTTGGTGGCGAGATAGCGCAGCTCGAGTTGCGGGGCGCCCAGAAATTCGCCATAGGCCACACCCCGCACGCCGGTGCGCGTGTTGAGCACCGAAATGGCCTGCTCACGATCGATGAGCAAAGTCACTTCGCTGAGCAGCGGATAGACACGGGTGACCTGACCCAGCACGCCGTGCTCATCCATGACCGGTGAGCTCAGACGCACGCCCTGCGTAGCGCCTTTGTTGACAATGAGTTTGCGCGAGTAAGGGTCAGCCGCTTCATAGAGCACCTCACCCGCCTGGGTGGTGACGGTCAGCCGTTCGCTCAAGCTCAGCAAGCCGCGTAGCCGCTGATTCTCCAGCGTCAATTGCTCGACCTGCGCGGCGCGAACCGCCTGCGCCCGCAACTGCTCGCGCAGGCGCTGAGCCTCTTGCTGGGCAGCATCTCGCAACTGCAGGGATTCGCCCATCAGCCCGCCCCAGACCACCGGTCGCATGGCCAGCCATTGCACGGGGTATAGCACCACCGAAAGCGCTGAACGCAAGGGCTGGGTCAACTGCCAGCGCACGTCGGCGACCATGAGCAACAAGCCCAGGGCGCCAAAGACGATCAGCTTGGTGAGCGCCGAAGGGCCTTGCTTGAAAAACGGCGGAGGCGAACGGTCAAGGGTTCCGAGCGGCATGGTTCTTCAAGCAGAGCAAGGGAGAGGTCATGCCGGGACACGGGCCGCGCAGGCCCGCTTCACTCGCTGGTGAAGATCGAGCCCAGGCGCTCCATGCGCTCCAGGGCCAGACCGCAGCCGCGCACCACACACGTGAGCGGGTCTTCGGCCACCAGCACCGGCAAGCCGGTTTCCTCGGCCAGCAAGCGGTCGAGGTCACGCAACAAGGCACCACCGCCGGTGAGCATCATGCCGCGCTCGGCAATGTCGGCGCCGAGTTCGGGCGGCGTTTGTTCGAGCGCATTCTTGACCGCCGACACGATGTTGTTGAGCGGATCGGTCAAAGCTTCCAAAATTTCGTTTGACGAAATGGTGAACGAACGGGGCACGCCTTCAGAGAGGTTGCGGCCTTT
>JACCDI012092801.1_pt1 | contig 15251 bp, 16 predicted proteins | sample 7442791 | NCBI WGS metagenome assembly JACCDI01 (sample SAMN15323434, study PRJNA562643) | freshwater metagenome | isolation source: river surface water | place: USA:Blue River Watershed | collected 2017-08-15 | reverse complement strand
TGACGGGAATACAGGCCACGGGGCACACCTGCACGCACTGAGGCTCGTCAAAATGCCCCACACATTCGGTGCACTTGTCCGGATCGATCTCGTAAATCTCGGGCCCAAGGTGAATCGCCTGGTTCGGGCATTCGGGCTCGCACACATCGCAGTTGATGCATTCGTCGGTGATCATTAAGGCCATACCCGGATTATCCCCGAGCCCCGCCGACCCTCAGGCCCGTGAGGCTGCTCCGGTCGGGTAAACCGCCGAGGGCGGCAGGCCGTCCAGGTGCGCCGTTTGCCCCCACTGGACGATCTCGAAGCATTCGCCGTCGGTTCGCACATGGCTCAGGCCCACATTGGGAATCAGACATTCACGCGGCCCGGCCAAGGACTGACCGGTAGCGCTGCGGTAAATCATGTCCAGCACGCCTCCGTGCGACACCACAACGGCACTGGACCAGCCCTGACTCGCGCTTTGCGCCAGCAGCGCCTGCACAGCTTGCATGACGCGGGCATGAAATTGATGGCGCGACTCGCCGCCCTCAGGGGCAAAGTCCAGGTCGTGGCGGCGCCAGCCTTGCACCACATCGGGATGGCGCTCGCGCACCTCGTCCAGTGTCAGCCCTTCAATCACGCCAAAAGACTGCTCGCGCCAGAGCGCATCGGGCATGGCCATCGTCTGCCACTGCGTGGCCAGGGGCTGCGCCGTCTGACGGGTGCGCAGCAGATCGCTCACCACCAGTGGCAGCGCCCCCTGAGCGCCCAGGTGCGCCCCCAAACGCTGCGCCTGTTGCAGGCCCAGGGTGTTGAGCGGGGCATCCAGGTGCCCCTGAAACCGCAATTCGCGGTTGAAGTCGGTCTCGCCGTGCCGGACCAGCCACAAATCCATCATGGGGGCATTATCGGATGGCGGCATGACGCAGCGGTGTCACGCCTTAAAATCAAAATCGTGAAATCCATGATCAACGCTGACCTGCACTGCCACTCCACCGTCTCCGACGGCACCCTGAGCCCGGAGGCGCTGGCCGAGCGCGCCAAAGCCAACGGGGTGGAGCTCTGGGCCCTGACCGACCACGACGAAATCGGCGGCCAGCAACGTGCCCTGGATGCTGCCCGCGCCCAGGGCATGAAATACCTCACTGGCACCGAAATCTCGGTGACCTTTGCTGGCCAGACGGTGCACATCGTGGGGCTGGGCTTTGACCACCACAACACCGCCCTGACCGAAGGCCTGCGTCGCACGCGTGGCGGCCGCGGCGAGCGCGCCCAGGAAATGTCCGCGGGTCTGGCCAAGGTGGGCATTCAAGGCGCTTATGAAGGTGCGCTCAAATACGTCGGCAACCCCGAACTGATTTCGCGCACCCACTTCGCCCGCTTTCTGGTTGAAGCCGGGGTCTGCAAGGACACGCCCGAGGTGTTTCGCAAATACCTGACCGAAGGCAAACCCGGCTTTGTGCCGCACCGCTGGGCACGGCTGCAAGATGCCGTTCACTGGATCGCGGGTGCTGGCGGTGTGGCCGTCATCGCCCATCCGGCACGCTACAACTTCACGCCCAACGAGGAATACGCGCTGTTCACCGAGTTCAAGGCCCATGGCGGGCGCGGTGTCGAAGTGGTGACCGGCAGCCATTCGTCGCAGGAAGCGGCACGCTATGCCGAGACCGCACTCGAATTTGGCTTGGCTGCGTCACGTGGCAGCGACTTCCACAGCCCCGAAGAAAGCCACACCGACCTGGGCGCCCTGCCCTGCTTGCCGGGACAGCTCACTCCCGTATGGGAACTGCTGGCCGAGCGCATTCAGTGAAGCAGACGCACCCGCACACCCTGTCGGGCATTGGCTTTGCCGTGCTGGCCTCGGCCTGTTTTGCCACGCTGGACACCACCACCAAGGTCATCAGCGCCAGCATGTCCTTGTTGGTGGCTTTGTGGTTTCGCTACACCTTTCAGGCGGTGGTGACCACTGCCATTGTCTGGAAGGGGCGCGGCCGAAAACTGTTTTTCACACGCCACCCGCGCTTTCAGCTTTCGCGCGGCTTGCTGTTGTTTGTCAGCAGCCTGCTGGCTTTTTTCAGCCTCAAATACATGCCGGTGGGCGAGTTCACGGCCATCGTGTTGCTGGCCCCATTGGCCATCACGCTGCTGGCCGCTTGGGCGCTCAAGGAACATGTCAGCCCCATGCGCTGGGGGCTGGTGGTGGGCGGCTTTGCGGGTACGCTGGTCATCATTCGGCCCGACACGCAGCACTTTGACTGGACGCTGCTGCTGCCGCTGGTGCTGGTGGCCACCAACTCCGGCTTTCAGGTACTGACCAGCAAGCTGGCCAAAGAGCGGGAAGACCCCATCACCACCCATGTGCTGACGGGCTGGACGGGCACTTTGCTGTCCACTGCGCTGCTGCCTTTTGTCTGGGTGGCACCACCCGACGCGCTGGCCTGGGCGCGCTTGGCGCTCATGGGCTTCATGGCCACTTTGGGGCATTTTTTGCTGATCCTGGCCTACGGCAGGGCACCAGCGGCCACGCTCACGCCTTACATGTATGTGCAGATCGGCTTTGCGATGCTGGGCGGCTGGTTGGTGTTCAGCCACATCCCTGACCAGTGGACGCTGGTGGGCATGGGGATGGTGGCGCTGTGCGGCGCCCTGGGGGCCTGGCTCACGCTGCGCGAAAGCCGCGTGCCGGTCGAGCTGCCAGAATCCTGAAAACAAAACGCTCGCGATATGGCTCAGTTTTTCTCCGTTCACCCCGACAACCCGCAAGCGCGGCTGCTCAAGCAGGCGGTGCAGCTGCTCAACCAGGGCCAGGTGCTGGCCGTACCCACCGATTCCAGCTACGCCCTGGTCTGTCATGTGGACGACAAGGCAGCGGTGGACCAGTTACGGCGCATCCGCGGCATCGACGAAAAACACCACCTGACCTTGCTGTGCCGCGATCTGAGCGAGCTGGCCAACTACGCGCGCGTGGACAACCGCCAGTTTCGCCTCATCAAGCAAGCCACACCCGGCCCCTTCACCTTCATTCTGGAAGCCACCAAGGAAGTGCCGCGGCGCCTGAGCCACCCGCAGCGCAAAACCCTGGGCCTGCGCGTCCCCGACCACAAGGTGCTGCAAGACCTGCTGGAGCTGCACGGCGCCCCGCTGATCGCAGCCACACTCATCCTGCCGGGCGAAACCGATCCGCTGAACGCCCCCGAGGAGATTCGCGAGCAACTGGAACACCAGATCGGCGGCGTGATCGACGCGGGCGCCTGCGCCCTGGCACCCACCACGGTGGTGGACATGAGCCAGGACGAGCCCGTGTTGTTGCGCCATGGCCAGGGTGATCCGGCCTTGCTGGGGCTCTAAATCCCGACCTGCGGGTCTGAGACAATCCAGACGTGGAAACCGAACTCGTCCAGACCGTCCTGATCTATGCCCTGCCGGTGATCTTTGCGATCACGCTGCACGAGGCAGCGCATGGCTATGCTGCCCAGCGCCTGGGCGACCCGACCGCAGCCATGATGGGCCGCGTCACGCTCAACCCCTTCGCCCACATCGACCCGATCGGCACCATCCTGATGCCGCTGCTGCTGTACTTCAGCACCAGTGGGGCTTTTTTGTTTGGCTATGCCAAGCCAGTGCCTGTCCGTTTTGACCAGCTGCGCCACCCCAAGCGCGACATGGTCTGGGTAGCACTGGCCGGCCCGGCATCCAATCTGTTGCAAGCGCTGCTGTGGGGCGTGTTGGCCTACCTGCTGGCAGGCGCAGGTCTGACTGAGCGCTTTTTCATCGAGATGTGCAAGGCAGGCATGCTGACCAATGTGGTGATGTTCGCCTTCAATCTGTTCCCCTTACCGCCCCTGGACGGTGGCCGTATTCTGGTGGGCCTGCTGCCATGGCGTGCCGCCATGGCAGTCTCGCGCATCGAGCCCTGGGGGTTCTTCATCGTCATGGCGCTGGTCATTACCGGCGTTGTGAGCGCGGTGTGGATGCATCCACTGATGGAACTGACTTTTACCTTCATCAAGCTGGCCCTGAGCCCGCTGCGTTTTCTGATCCACTGAACCGTTTATGACCTCTGCACCGCGCACCCGCATCCTCACGGGCATCACCACCACCGGCACGCCCCACCTGGGCAACTATGTGGGCGCCATTCGCCCTACCGTGCAGGCCAGCCGCGACGCCAGCACCGACGGTTTTTATTTTCTGGCCGACTACCACGCGCTCATCAAGTGCGACGACCCGGCCCGCATCCAGCGCTCGACCATGGAGATCGCCGCCAGCTGGATCGCGGCTGGCCTGGACCCCGAGAAAGTCACTTTCTACCGCCAGTCCGACATTCCCGAGATTCCCGAACTGACCTGGTTTTTGACCTGCGTGACCGGCAAAGGTTTGCTCAACCGTGCCCACGCCTACAAGGCGGCCATGGACAAAAATCACGAAGCGGGCAAGGACACCGATGCCGATGTGACGGCGGGCCTGTTCATGTACCCGGTGCTGATGGGTGCCGACATCCTGATGTTCAAGGCGCACAAGGTGCCGGTGGGCCGAGACCAGATCCAGCACATCGAGATGGCGCGCGACATGGCGTCCATCTTCAACCACCTCTAGGGCGAGCACTTTGTGCTGCCCGAGGCCGTGATCGAGGAGTCGGTGGCACTGCTGCCCGGCCTGGACGGCCGCAAGATGAGCAAGAGCTACGACAACACGATCCCCTTGTTTGCACCCGCCGCACAAATGCGCAAGCAGATCATGGGCATCGTGACCGACTCCAAAGCGCCCGGCGAGCCCAAGGGCACCGAAGGCTCGGCCTTGTTCCAGATCTACCAGGCCTTTGCATCTACCGAAGAAACCGCTGCGTTGGCCAAGGCCTATGCCGATGGCATTGCCTGGGGCGACGCCAAGCAGATGCTGTTCGAGCGCATCGACCGCGAAGTGGCGCCCATGCGCGAAAAATACGAAGCGCTGATCGCCAACCCGGGCGAACTTGACCGCCTGCTGCTGGCCGGTGCCGACAAAGCCCGCCGCTTGGCCACGCCCTTCATCCAAGAATTGCGCCATGCCGTGGGCCTGCGTCCGCTGGCCCAGGCCTTGGCAGCGCCCACCGCAGCCAAATCAGACAAGCCCGTGTTGTCTTCGTTCAAGCAATACCGCGAAAAAGACGGCCTGTTCTATTTCAAACTGGTCGGTCCCCAGGGGGACGTGTTGCTGCAAAGCAAGGGCTTTGGTTCGCCGCGCGATGCGGGCCAGTGGATTGGCCGCCTGCAGCAAAATGGGGCCGAGGCCCTGGTGCAGGCAGGGGAACACCTGCAAGCACTGTCCCACGAGGGCCAGCGAGCCGCCATCGCAGAGTTGGTAAAAATGAAAAAAACCAATTAATTCGATAAAATCTAAGAACCCAGCCGGTAATTAACATTGACTACTTATGGTTGTTAATGTTATTCTTGTCTTTTTAAATTAACAAAATCTTCTAGCTATGACCGTCTACGTCATCGAAGACCACCCCCTGATGCGGGATGCCCTGACCATGCTCATCCACCGTGTGCGTCCGGGACTTAAAGTGGTGCCCGTGCCCAAAATGAACGTGCTGGAAACCGCCGTCGAGAAAAATGGCCCGCCCGAGCTGTTCTGCCTGGACCTGCAACTGCCTGACACACTGGGCCTGTCTGGCATCCACACCATCAAGGCCAAGTACCCCGATGTATCCCTGGCGGTGGTGACCAGCTCTGACGCGACGGAATTTGAAGAACGCTGCCTGGAAGCTGGTGCCGACAGCTTCATCGAAAAAAGCGCCAACCCCAGCGTCATTATCCAGGCCCTCAAGGACCTGCTGGTATCTGAAGAGGAGCTGGCAGAAGAAAACGCAGCACCCACACATGTTCCGACCAAACTGTCCAAGCGGCAGAAACAGTTGATCCTGATGCTGGACCAAGGCCTGTCCAACCGCGATATCGCCGAAAAGCTCAACATCAGTGAGCACACTGTGAAGGTACACTTCTGGCGCCTGTTCCGACGCCTGGGCGTCAACAGCCGCACACAGGCCCTGCACTTTGCCCGCACCAACGGCTGGCTGGGCATTTGATCTGCGCTATGCACCAATGAACAAGGGGCCTTGAAGGCCCCTTGTTGTTTTGTCTGGATGGTTCTTTCAGTCTTTTTTGCGGTTGACGATGTCTGGCGTCACAGCATCGATCACATTGACCACCGTTTTGGCACCGTACACCACCGCCGAACCTGCCGCATCGGCCACAGCCAGTATGGTGCACCCTTGCAGGGCAATCGCAAACATCAGGGCCAAGAGCATTTTCATGTTCAATCCATCCGGTAAAGGCATTTAAAAGCCCCCTGTCCAAGGGGGCGATGCCAAAGTCTACCGCAGACGCTTGGCATGGATTCACAGCTCAGCGCAAAACGCCCGCGAAGAACGCCGACAGTGCTTCAAAACCATCCAGCGGCAACACATGGGACACATACTGGTCGGGGCGCACCACAATCATGCAGCCATGCTCACGGTCAATGCCGCGCATGTCAAAGATGTCGCCCACACCTTTGTGGTCCACGCAGAAGACTTTTTCATGGTCTTGCAAGCCCAGCTTGCCTGTTTTGGGTTTGAGCAGCGAAGGCATGTGCTCGTAGGCCAGCTGGTCGAAGGTTTGCTGGAACACCACGCGGACATCGATGATGGCGTCAATGTCCTCGCCCTTGCGGGTGTGCTTGACCACGGGTGAGTCGGGGTGGTTTTCCAGCCAGTCCGCCAGCTTGCGAATTGCACCCGCTTGCGCGTTGTCGGCCTGGCCTGCAAAGGCGTAAATGCGCCAGCGCGCATCGGCCAGTGCCACATGGCCGAGCTGCATTTGCTTGGCGTCTGACACACGCACCACGGGGGCGGAATGGAAACGACGCCCCACTTCTTCGCCCTTGGCCAACGCTTGATGTGCGCTGGCAGCGAACAAGTACGAAGTGTCGTACTTGACCGCCGTGCCGCCTGTGAACTCCAGGTTGGCTTTGAACTGGCGAATGATGCGTGGCTCCTCCAGGCCTTCGCGCTCAGCCTGTGTGGTGGGCGCCGACATGATGCGGGCCCATTCGTGGTCTGTTTCAACCAGGCGCTTGGCTTCGGTCAAACGCTCTTTGGAATAGCTGCGCAACAAGCTGGCATCGGCACGGCCTTGCAGCACATGCACCAGCTTCCAGCCCAGGTTGAAGGTGTCTTGCATGGACACATTCATACCCTGCCCCGCTTTGGGCGAATGGGTGTGACAGGCATCGCCTGCGGTGAACACGCGAGGGTTACCCGTGCCGTTTTCGCCCAAGTCGTCAAACTTGTCGGTGATGCTGTGGCCAATGTCATAAATCGACCACCACACCACCTCTTTCACGTCAATGCTGTAGGGCTTGATGATGCGGTTGGCCGCGGCAATCATGTCGTCTTGCGTGAGCTTGCGTTGAGCGGCTTTTTCACCCACATTGAGTTTGTCCAGCTCCACATACATGCGAAACACATAGCCGCCCTCGCGCGGCAAGATCAGTACGTTGCCTTCTTTGGCCGACGAAATCAGACACTTCTGGCGCACGTCCGGGAAATCGGTGTTGGCCAAAATATCCATCACACCCCAGGCCTGGTGCGCGGCGTCACCGTGCAATTCACCGCCGATGGCTTTGCGCACTTTGGAGTGGGCGCCGTCGCAGCCCACCACATAATTGGCGCGCACGGTGCGCGTGGCCCACCAGTTGATGCCGGTGGCATCTTTGAGTGTCACCGTCACGGGGTATTCGCTGGCGTTCGGGTCAATCGTCAGGCTTTCCACCTCCCAGCCGTAGTCAGGCTCCAGGCGCGAGGGCGAGTTTTTCATGACCTCGATGAACAGCTCATGCAAGCGCGCCTGGTTGATCAGGATGTGGGGCATTTCCGAGCTGTCGTCGGCCACATCTTGCACCCGGCCCACACGCTGGATGTGGTCGGGGTTTTTGGGATCGGGCATCCAGAAAGCGGTCTGGTTGACCCAATACGTTTCGCGCTTGACCTTGTCGGCAAAACCAAAGGCCTGGAACATTTCCATGGTCCGGGTGTTGATGCCGTCGGCCTTGCCCTTGATGATGTTGGCGGGCATGCGCTCAATGACCATCGTTTCAATTTCGGGAAACTGCGACAGCTGGGCGGCCAGGCAAAGCCCGGCGGGCCCCGTGCCAGCAATCAGCACATCCACTTTTTCGGGCAAAGGCTCGTTGGTGCCTCGGTTACGCCGGTTGGGCGCAGCGGGTTGGAGGTCTGGGTTGCCACCCCTGAAGCCATCTTTGTAGAACTGCATTGCGTATCTCCTCGGTTTGAACACGACGCCGACTGGCGGCACGAGGGAGATGATATCTATGCTTATTAGTTGCTGTCAAGATGGTATGCATGCATATTAAATAGATAGGCTCATCAGACGGAACTGCGCTGATTTTGGGCATGAGCGGCACTTGACAGAAAGTGCAGAGCCAAAAACAAAAAGCCCCGCTGGTGCGGGGCCCTTAGCGCCTGACAACCCGCTGAGCGGGTTAGCAGGACTTGTTTTGGCGGAACAGGAGGGATTCGAACCCTCGGTACAGCAAAAACTGTACGCCGGATTTCGAATCCGGTGCATTCGACCACTCTGCCACCGTTCCGTGTCGTGTCGAGCTGCGCATTCTAGCAGACCCGATCAGCCTCCAAGACGCTCCACACCCCCCATGTAGGGGCGCAGCACTTCGGGCACAGTGACCGAGCCATCGGCATTCTGGAAATTTTCCAGCACGGCCACCAGCGCACGGCCCACAGCCAGGCCAGAACCGTTCAAGGTGTGCACCAGCTCGTTCTTGCCTTGGGCATTTTTGAAGCGGGCCTGCAGGCGGCGGGCCTGAAAGGCCTCGCAGTTGGAGACCGAGCTGATCTCGCGGTACACGCCCTGCGCGGGCACCCACACTTCCAGGTCGTAGGTCTTAGTGGCACCAAAACCCATGTCGCCGGTGCACAGGCTCATCACGCGGTAAGGCAAGCCGAGCTTTTGCAAAACGGCTTCGGCGTGGCCAGTCATGGCTTCGAGCGCTTCGTAGCTCTTTTCCGGGTGAACGATCTGCACCATCTCGACCTTGTCGAACTGGTGCTGGCGGATCATGCCGCGTGTGTCGCGGCCCGCACTGCCAGCTTCGGAGCGAAAGCACGGTGTGTGGGCCGTGAGCATGATCGGCAGAGCTTCTTCGGCCAGGATTTCATCGCGCACCACATTGGTCAGCGTGACCTCCGACGTCGGGATCAGGTACAGGTCTTGTTTGTCTTCACCGCCGTCCTGGCCGCCTTTGTTGGCCGCAAACAGGTCGGCCTCGAACTTGGGCAGCTGGCCAGTGCCGCGCAGCGTGTCGGCGTTGACGATGTAGGGCGTGTAGCACTCGGTGTAGCCGTGCTCGCGGGTTTGCGTGTCGAGCATGAACTGGGCGAGTGCCCGGTGCAGCTGCGCAATCGGGCCACGCATGAAGGTAAAACGCGAGCCCGAGAGCTTGATGCCGGTGTCAAAGTCCAGGCCCAGCCTTTCACCCACCGTCACGTGGTCTTTCACCTCAAAGTCAAAGCTGCGCGGTGTGCCCCAGCTGCGCACCACCACATTGCCCTCTTCGCCTGCGCCCACCGGCACACTTTCGTGGGGCAGGTTGGGCACAGCCAGCAGCAGGTTCTGCAGCTCGGCCTGAATCACCTCCAGGCGTGCAGCAGAGTTGTCCAGCTCGGCCTTGATGGCGCCCACCTGGGCCATGACGGCATCGGCATCGGCATGCTGGCCTTTGCCCTTGAGCATGCCAATCTGTTTGGACAGGCTGTTGCGCTGGGCCTGCAGCTCTTCGGTGCGGGTTTGCAGCGTCTTGCGTTCGGCCTCCAGGGCGCGGAAAGCGTCCACGTCCAGAAAAGGCTGCGGGGTCTTGCGGGTTTGCAGACGCGCGATCACGGCGTCCAAGTCTTTGCGGAGGAGAAGAATGTCAAGCATGGGGGGATTGTAGAGATCAGGCCGCCTCAGGTTTGAGGCCTTTGGGCAAGGGGAACTTGAGGGTTTCCTGAATGCCGTCGAGCGAGCGCACCGACACCGCCCCCAGCGCACGCAGGCGCGCAATCACCGCCTGCACCAGCACATCGGGGGCCGAGGCACCGGCGGTCAAGCCCACACGGGCCTTGCCGTCCAACCAGGCAGGCTCCAGATCGGCCGCAGAGTCCACCATGTAGGCAGGCGAGCCCATGCGTTCGGCCAGCTCGCGCAGGCGGTTGCTGTTAGAGCTGGTGGGGCTGCCCACCACGATCACCACATCCACCTGGGGGCTGAGCAATTTCACGGCATCCTGCCGGTTTTGCGTGGCGTAGCAAATGTCTTGCTGTTTGGGCTCACGCACCTTCGGGAAGCGGGCTTTCACCGCCGCCAGAATTTCGGCCGCATCGTCCACGCTCAGCGTGGTTTGAGTCACCACGGCAATTTTGTCGGTTTGCAAGGGCTGCACCCTGGCCACATCGGCCGCGTCTTCCACCAGATGGATGCCGCTGTCGAGCTGGCCCATGGTGCCCTCCACCTCGGGGTGCCCCTTGTGGCCGATCATGATGAACGCATAGCCTTCCTTGTGCAGCTTGGCCACTTCCACATGCACCTTGGTGACCAGCGGGCAGGTGGCGTCAAAGATGCGAAAGCCGCGCTGCTCGGCTTCTTGCTGCACAGCGCGGCTGACGCCGTGGGCGCTGAAAATCAGGGTGGCGCCGGGCGGCACCTCGGCCAAGTCTTCAATGAAAATCGCGCCTTTTTCTTTCAGGTCATTGACCACATAGGTGTTGTGCACGATCTCGTGGCGCACATAAATGGGTCGCCCAAACTTGGCCAGCGCATGCTCGACGATGTCGATGGCCCGGTCCACCCCGGCGCAAAAACCGCGGGGTTCGGCCAGCAGGATTTCATTGGGCATCAGAGCACCCCGATCAAATGGAATTCGAACGTGACGGGCACGCCTGCCAAGGGGTGGTTGAAGTCGAACCGCACGGCGCCATCGCCCGCCACCTCCAGCACCGTGCCGGTGAACGTCCCCATGCCATCGGGCCTCGGGAACTGCACCACATCGCCCAAGGTGTAATGTTCCAGCGGATCACCCAGCTCGCGCAGCAGTTTGCGGGCCACCCATTGCTGCATGTCGGGGTTGCGCTCGCCAAAGGCCTCGTCGGGGGCCAGATCGACCGTGTCGTGGGTGCCCTCTTCCAGACCCAACAGGCACTGCTCCAAAGCTGGCGTGAGCTCACCCGAACCGATGGACAGCGTGGCGGGCTTGTCGGTGAAGGTGTTGATGATGTCGCCCTGCGGACCGGCCAGGCGGTAGTGCAGGGTCAAAAAGGAACCAGGCTCGACGATGGGCATAGGGTTTTCCGGGTTGCCGCCGCCAACAGGGCGGGCGCATAAAGCCTGTATTGTAAAAACCCGGCCAAAGACCCTCCAAAGCCCGCAACGGGCGACCGAGAGGGCGCACACCGGGAGGTTCCAGGGAGGAACACCGCATGCAGATGCACGACTTGCCCGCACAGGCCCGGCCACGCGAAAAATTGCTCGAACGCGGCCCCCAGGCGCTCAGCGATGTGGAACTGCTGGCCATCTTGCTGCGCACCGGCATGGCTGGCAAGAACGTGTTTGCACTGGCCGAAGAACTGCTGGCCCCCGGCGGTGTGTCGGGTCTGCTCAACGCCACCCGCAGGCAATTGCAGGCCTTCAAGGGGCTGGGCCCCGCCAAGCAGGCCGAGTTGATGGCTGTGGCCGAACTGGCCCGTCGCGCCATCGGCCAGCAACTGCGAGAACGTGAGGCTTTCCAGACACCGGGCGCCGTCAAACAGTACCTGCAACTGCACCTGGCCCACAAGGCGCATGAGGTCTTTGCAGTGCTTTTTCTGGACAACCAGAACCGCTTGCTGGCCTTGGAAGAGCTGTTTCGCGGCACGCTTTCGCAAACATCGGTCTACCCCCGCGAAGTGGTGCTGCGCGCCCTGCACCACCAAAGCGCCGCCGTGGTGCTGGCCCACAACCACCCCAGCGGCTCGGTCCAACCCAGCCGGGCCGACGAGGCGCTGACGCAAAACCTCAAGGCTTCACTGGCCCTGGTCGATGTCCGCGTGATCGACCACATCATCGTCGGTCAGGGTCAGACCCTGTCGATGGCCGAGCAGGGTTTGCTGTGAGGTTCAGCCACCCGGCATCAGCAGCACCACCAAGGCCCCGGCCCCACCCTCGGCAGGTTTGGCCTGCACGAAAGCCAGGACCTGGTTTTTTTGCACCAGCCAGCTGTGCACCTTGTTTTTGAGCACCGGCGTCTTGCCCGGCGAACCCAGGCCCTTGCCATGCACCACGCGCACACAGCGCAAGCCCTGGCGGTGGGCCTCTCGGATGAATTCAGCCAGCGCCAATCGGGCTTCGTCACTGCGCAGGCCATGCAAATCGATCTCACGCTGGATCGTCCAATCGCCCTTGCGCAGCTTGCGCGTCACGTCCGGGCCCACGCCGGGGCGGCGAAAACTCAGGGCTTCATCGGTGTCCAGCAAGGTGCCCACGTCAAAGCCGTCGGAGAGCGAATCGCGCAAAGCCGCCGCCTCGTCCTGCTGAAACTGGCGTGCCACGGGCTCGGCAGGCGTTTGGGGCAATTTGGCTTGTCGGCGGTCGGGCAAAGGCTTCACCGCCCCCACCGCCATGGCAAACAGATTGCGCTCGGCTTCGCGCTTTTTGGCTTCGGCGGCGCGCGCTGCGGCTTCGGCCGCACTGCGCTCGTGCGCAGCCTTGAGTTCTTTCTGAACCTGTTTCAGGTCTTGCAGGGAATTGAGTTTCATCAGCCGCCCCGGTTGCGCATCCAGTCGGCGGTCTGGAAAAAGCTCTGGTTGAGCCGTTCGTGCAGCACCGGGTCGACGCCGGTTTCCAGCAGGGCCTGGTCCATGCAGGCCAGCCATTGGTCGCGCTCGGCAATGCCAATGGCAAAAGGCATGTGCCGCATGCGCAGGCGCGGGTGCCCAAAGCGCTCCTGATAGTGCTGGGGGCCGCCCAGCCAACCACACAGGAACCAGAAGAGTTTGTCGCGCGCCTCCAGCAGTGTGCTGCCGTGACTGGCACGCAATGCTTTGTAGGCGGGCTCCAAATCCATCAGGTCATAAAAGCGGTCCACCAGGGCACGCACTTTGGCCTCACCACCGATCCACTCGAACGGTGTCTCAAAAGGCTGTTTTTCTTCGATCTGCATGGCCACCATTGTCTCAAACGTCGCTCTGGCGCAGCGTCTGCACCACCGGCTGGCTGAGCACTCCCGCCAGACTCAGGGTACCGGCTGCCCAGGCCAGCACTGCGCCCCCCAGCCCACCGGCCAAGGGTACCCACCACAGCGGTGCCCAGGCAAATTCAAAGGCAAAGCGCGCCAGTGCCCAGCCCACCAGCAGCGCCATGCTGCTGGCCATGAACCCGGCCAGAAACCCCAGACCCAGCAACTCGGCGCGCTGCACCTGCGCCAGCAAGGCGCGCCGAGCCCCCAGCGCCCGCATGATGGCGTATTCGCGCTCGCGTGCCTGCCGCCCAGCGCCCAGCGCGGCCAGCAGCACCACCACGCCCGCCGCCAGGGTAAAGGCAAACAGGAACTCGACGGCCGAAATCACCTGCTCCAACACCCGCTGCACTTGGGCCAAAGATGCACGCATGTCCACACTCGTCACGTTCGGAAATTTTTGCAGCAGCACGCGCTCGAACTGACGATCACCTTCGGGCGTGCGAAAAGCGGCCAGCCAGGTGCTGGGCAGTTCCGGCATATTGGCTTGCGGAAACAGCACAAAGAAGTTCGCCCGCATTGACCCCCAGTCGACCTTGCGCAGCGAGGTGATGCGCGCCTCGTGCACGATGCCGCCCATGTCAAAGCGCAGGCGATCGCCCAGGCGCAGCCCCAGCGTGTCGGCAATGCCCTTTTCCACACTCACGCCGTCCGGCTCGCCCGCCTGCCAACGCCCGGCCACCAAGGGGTTGTGCCCGGGCAGCTGCTCGGTGTAGGACAGGTTGAACTCGCGGTCCACCAGGCGGCGCGCGCGTTCGCTGGGGTAGTCGCTGGTGCGCACCTCGCGGTCGTTGATGGCCACCAGGCGCCCGCGCACCATCGGGTACCAGTCGGGCGAGCGCACACCGGCCGCTTGCAGGTGCGCCCAAAACGCCTGTGCCTGCTCGGGCTGGATGTTGATCACAAAACGGTCTGGCGCGTCCTGGGGCGTGGCCTGGCGCCAGCTGGCCACCAGGTCGGTGCGCAAGAGCACCAGCAATACCAGCGCCAGCAAGCCCACCGCCAGGCTGCTGATCTGCACCACGGCAAACACCGGCTGCGTCGCCACCTGGCGCGTGGCCAAGCGCAGCCAGGGCGGGGCACGCTCGCCCGGCACCAGGCGACGCAAGGTCCACAACATCAGCGCCGCCAGCCCGGCAAACCAAACCAGCGCCAATCCAAAACCACCCACGGTGATCAGGCCCAATTTCATGTCACGGCTGACCATCAGCAAGGTCAGAGCAAAGCCCACCAACCCCATGGCCAGCACCCAAAGGGCGTGCACTTGCAGCGCGCCCAGGTCACGCCGAATCACACGCAAGGCAGGCACACGCGCCAGTTGCAGCACCGGCGGCAGTCCAAAGGCCACCAGCAGCGTCAACCCAACGGCCAGGCCCAGTACTGCGGGCTGCCAGCTGGCCGGGGGCAGCCGCGTGTCCACCAAGCCTTGCAGCAATTGCACAAAACCCAGATGCACGCCATAGCCGACCGCCAGCCCCAGCACACTGGCCAGCAGCCCGGCTCCCAGAAACTCGGTCGCATACGACAGCGTGAGCGTGCGCTGGCTCTGGCCCAACACGCGCAGCAAGGCACAAGCGTCGAGCTGGCGCTGGGCAAAACTGCGGGCGGCCAAGGCCACGGCAACCGCACACAGCAGTGCCGCCAACAGCGCAACCAGGTTGAGAAACTGGCTGGCCCGGTCCAGCGTCTGACGCATTTCGGGGCGCCCGCTCTCGATCGACTCGACCTGCACGCCCCGAAGGTTTTGGCTTTCTGCCTGTTCGCGCACCCAGGCGGCATAACGGTTGGCCACCGCTTCAGGGCCAGCCACGGCCATGCGCCAGGTCACACGGCTGGCGGGTTGCACCAGCCCGGTCGAGGCCAAGTCTGCGGCGTTCAGCATCACGCGGGGGGCAAAGTTCAGGGGTTGATTTTCTTCTGACAACTTTTATACTCCCTGCTTTAAACTTTCACTAATAAATGGGTCAAGG
>JACCDI011768213.1_pt1 | contig 15273 bp, 19 predicted proteins | sample 7442791 | NCBI WGS metagenome assembly JACCDI01 (sample SAMN15323434, study PRJNA562643) | freshwater metagenome | isolation source: river surface water | place: USA:Blue River Watershed | collected 2017-08-15 | reverse complement strand
GAGATTTTACCAGTGTAATAACGGATGGTTTTTAAATTTATAGACCCAATTCCGCACGTATTTCATCGCGGAGCTCCCCCGGTACCCATCTCAGACTGCGACCACCCTTTTGCTTGACTGCCTCCAGGCACATCTCGCGGTCACGGAGCTCCTCCGGTACGCCCTCCAGTACCCAGCCGCTACGCTTAACTGCCTCCAAGTACATCTCGCGGTCGCGGAATTCCTCCGGTACACTGTACAGGGTCCAGCCGTCGCGCTTTACCTCCTCTAGATAGTAAGCGTAGCGCTCTTCCAGCAGACGCTGGGTCTCGGTGCGGTACTCCATACCGGCACGGTGATAGCTCCCGGTAGGGAACCCCTTGGTCAGGTCCTTCAGATCAGCGTACTTAAACTCCATCATGTCCAGGACCGTCTTGACCAGGTCGTAGGATAGACTCTTAAACGGTGAAGCCATAGTTGTAAACAGAGAACTCTTAGCTACTCAATAACTGTCAGCTCTCAAAACTACATTGAATTTTTTAATAAAAATTCATTTTTAAATCACAAGATTTCTCAATAGAGAGACTAATAGATCTATTAGTCTTTTTCTTTTCTTTTTTTAGACCCTCAGCACCTAAGTTGAGATTTTACCAGTGTAATAACGGATGGTTTGTAAATTTATAGACCCAATTCCGCACGTATTTCATCGCGGAGCTCCCCCGGTACCCATCTCAGACTGCGACCACCCTTTTGCTTGACTGCCTCCAGACACATCTCGAGGTCCCGGAGCTTCCAAGGTACGCATTCCAGAGCCCATCCGTCCTGCTTGACTGCCTCCAGGCACATCTCGTGGACACACAGCTCTTTGGGTACGTAGTGCAGAGCCCATCCGTCCTGCTTGACTGCCTCTAGGCATATCTCGTGGTCACGGAGCTTTTCCGGTACGCACCCAGGACACAACCGTTAAGTAAAATGGCCTCCAGACACATCTCGCGGTCACGGAGTTCTTCCGGTACGTTAGCCAAAGCACGTCCTTCACGCTTGACTGCCTCCAGGCACATCTCACGGTCACGGAGCCCTTCCGGTACTAACTGCAGGGTATCGCCATTTTGTTTGACTATTTCCAGATACATCTCATAGTCATACAGCTCCTCTGGTATATATTCCAGGGTTTTACGTATGTTCCAACTGCTTCGTTTGACTGCCTCCAGGCATATCTCGCGGTCACGTAGCTCCGCCGGTACGTACTTCAGTGCTTCAGTGTTATCCTTGACTGCCTCTAGACATATCTCACGGTCACGTAACTCCTCCGGTACATACTTCAGTGCAAAGTGGTTTTGCTTGAAAGCCTCCAGACATATCTCACGGTCGATGAACTCTTTCGGGACGTACTGTAGTGCATTACCATAGTTCTTTACTGCCTCCAGGCACATCTCACGGTCGAGTAATTTCTCTGGTACACATTCCAAGGTATAACCGCCTTTCTTTACTATCTCCAGATAGTAATTGTACCGTTCCTCCAATAACCGCTGGGTCTCAGCGCGGTACTCTATATCGGTGCGGTGGTAGCTCCCTGTAGGGAACCCTTTGGTCAGGTCCTTCAGATCGGTGTAATTCAACTCCGTCATATCCAAAATGACCTTAATCAGGTCGTAGGATAGACTCTTTAATGGAGAATCCGTCGAGAGGGAACTCTTTAATGGAGAATCCGTCGAGAGGGAACTCTTTAATGGATTTTCCGCCGACATTCTTAAAACGTGAATCCGTTAATAAAACTGTCAGCTATTCAAACTATATTGATTTTTTATGAAAAATTCAATTTTTCATAACTTGTCTCTATATATAGTTCTTTAAAGCATAAAGAACTATATATAAAATGTCCCGCGTCGTCACCCATGCCGTCAAGCAAGCCAGCCTTAATCTTAAGGATATGATAGATAAGAAAAATATAAGTATGGAAATAGATGATATTGCCGACATAATCGGCCCGGAGATTAAGACCTGGAAGAATGAAGATGATAAGCCGGATGTTCTAAACACCACCATCGAACAGATTCGGGCGCTCTTTAATGTAGGCTCTGAGGTGAAGGAGTGGACTGTGACTTACTATCCCGCCCCAATCCATAGCGCTGAAAAGAAGGGTTCATATTCCCCATCTGAGACTCGGATACCTTGCGGTGGAAAGAATCTAGCAGCTCGTTTCGTTGTTATAGTTGGGAGTCGGGACATAGCCAACCTTGCTCTCTCTGTTGGCTCCACGGAAGCAGAGAATGCCTATCTAGTGATGCCCGGTGATTGCCTTAATGTCAAAATCACAGTTTGCCCGGTCCTCGACATCTACTTCAATAACATCAATAACGAAAAGCTAGCTGCTCGGAAAGGGTTTCGGGAGACTGTAATTAAGAAGAATGTTGGTAATCGCCACGTTCTAGTTTTTGATGCGCATGTTGAAATGTCTGCTGTGATGGGCAAGATAAAGGATGAACTTCTTGGGAAAAGTAATGCTCTTTCCTTAGAGTAATACTAAGAGCATTACTTAATAATTTTTTACTCGGTAAACTAAGTAAAAAAATCGGGGTAATCGTTGCTCAGATTTGCCACTATATCGTGAGGCAGGAAATAAAGCGCATTCATATCCCCGCTCTCGATAGCTGCTCGATATATCTGCTCATCGAGGTGCTCCGGAGGAACGAACTCCAAAACTTGCCCGAGTTTACCACAAGCAATCAGGCATAGTTCGTAGGTCCGGTGTTCCTCAGGGACGATTCCGTCGCTATTTTTGATAGCCTCCAGACAAACCTCATAGGTTCTATGCCTGGAAGGAACCTCGTAAAGGTTGAACCCACACTTGCGAACCGCATACAGACATACATCGTATGTCTTCTGGTCCCGAGGAATCAGGTGTAGACCTTCGGGGGTCTCGTTGAGGAGAGTGATATAATCGATACGATTAATCATCTTGAATCCTTTCTACTATTCAAAACTATATTAAATTTTTTAAATTTAATTTCAATTTTATTTTATATCTTTTTAACCTGATTTAACGAACCAGTTCGTCGATACCGGAGATATTAAAAATTGAATTTTTATTAAAAATTTTAGTATAGTTTTGAGATATCATTGTTTCAGCATTGTCGCCTTCAAGCCACTAGCTAGAATGATGGATAACGAGTACCGCACTTACGCCGACAAGCTCCGCCGCGCTATCAAAGCCGAGGACGCCGAGGACATCTGGTTCGCCATCCCGTCGAAGTTCATCGACGAGGACATGTGCAAGCTGGTCGTGTCAAAGTCCGGTATGATGCTGGGCTGGGTGCCCAGCAAGTTCGCCACTCACCGAGTGTGTAAGGCGGCTTTGGCCCAGAGCGTGGCCTCCTGGGGGTATCTTCCCACGGAGATGAAACGGGATACGGATCTGATTCGCCTTGCGGTCAGGAACGGACTCCCGCTGAACTGGGTGTACCCTGAGGACCACACGGACGCACTGGAGGCGATTGCCAAGACGACCGAGGTTAAACTTTTGTCGTCTAAGCTTTCGGACTGGGAGCTGGGTCTATAAGTAGGCCGACCAACTATGGTTGAAATAGTACGCCGTCCGTCGTTGCTCGGGTAAAAACGGTTCGCCGGAAAAAATCTTGGCACCTAGGTGCTGAGGGTCTAAAAAAGAATAAAAAAAGAAAAGAAAAAAGACTAATAAATCTATTAGTCTCTCTATTGAGAATTAAAACCCAAACCATTTAAGAATAACTCGGTATCTTTGCCGACGTCTCCATTGATATACATCCGTTATATCAATATTATTATCAAATCTTTTTATCATTTCTGCAAACTTAACAACTTCTTTAATACCGCGAAATGAGGGTATTAGATTAGCAATAATAATTTTGTTTTCCAATGCCCTATTAATTACCTGCATTCTTTCATCATCTATACTTTGATATATATCTTTATATTCCTCTTCTGTTAGAACACCAGTGATATAGATACTAAAAATGTAGTCTTTTTTATCCATTACTAAATTATCTAGCTCATTCATTCTATTTGGTATTAAAGAAATAAGTAGGTCCTCTACAAGCTTGCACTTAATCTTAAGAGTATATAAAAGGACAAGCTTATATTTATTAAACAAGTCTATAGAATCAGAATGATTCTGCTTTTTAACGAATTTAGAATGAAAGTCTAACAGGGTATCAATAAACATTTTTGATTCAAATGGAAGCCTTTTGGAATAGAGCTCTAGATTATTTCGATAATCTTCCAACTCCATTTTTATAGTTATTTAAAATTTTAATACTTAGTATTAAAATGAAAGATTATTATTACAATAAACGTACAGGTAAACTTGTTGTCAAGCGTATTGCGCCGACACGTCATGACCGACTGACTGGATTACCTGTACGCTATACGCGCGGTCTAACCCCAAGTCAAAAATTAAAGTATAAAAAATCTATACAGGCTTCTCAGCGTTATTATAAAAAGACAGGGCTTGTTCGTGGCAGGAAGCCAGTAGCCCGAGGTTTAAAGGCTAGTCGTTCAAAACATAGCATAGCCTTTGAAAAACGGTATGGATTCCCTGTCACTGATATCACGAAAGTAAAGAAGACGTTCAAAGACGCGGATGTTATGACTATTCTGAAAAAGGGTCGAGCTGCTTACGCCTCCGGAGGGAGTCGTCCGACAGTGACTGGCAAAGGTGGAGCTAGTCAATGGGCTTATGCTAGGCTAGCCTCCGTTTTAACAGGCGGTAAAGCTCTTGCTGTCGATAAGGACTTAGTCGGTCCTAAATCTCTTCGTATAATTTATAAAAAATGAATTTTATATAGACTTTTTTATAAGTTAAAAATGGAAGAGTATATGTATTTAATTAATCAGGCGGCTTTTGAAATGATGGATTACTCTGATTATTATGACTGCATTTTTAAAAATGAATGTACTCTAAAAGATGTACCTTTAGATTATCGCGATTATGAGATGTGCAAAGCTGCACTTAAAAATGGCACTGTTAACATCTCAGAAATACCGGCAAATATTATCGACGATGCTTTATATATTGAAATACTGAAAAAAGATGGGCTTCAGCTTGAATATCTTGATGCCGATAAGAGAACATATGAACTGTGTTATATCGCCGCAAAGAATGATGGCGGAGCAATTAAATGGATACCAGAGATGCACCTTGATACCAATATGTACCTCGCATTAATTCAAACCGAAAAACATTCGATTAACATTATGCCTTTTATTAAGAACAAACTTGATAGAAATCTTGTAAATGTCCTTTTAGAACATCATCCCGAATATTTCAAGAATACTCCGTGTAATCTTGTGACGCGTGAACTATGCTATAAGGTAGTCAGCAAGGATGGATTGCTTCTAAAAGACATCTATAATAGATATAAAACTTATGATATCTGCAAGAAAGCAGTTCAATTGAATGGGATGGCTTTAAAATATGTTCCTCTAAATCATATGAAAACAGAACTCGTAGTCCTTGCGATAGACAAGGATGCTATGTCTCTACAATTTCTACCCGAGAACTTGAAGACACCTGGTATATGTCAGTTAGCTGTTAAGAAAAATAGGGCGGCTTTGGAATTTGTACCATCTAAGTATAAGAAATTTTAGAATATAAATATTCTAAAATTAGCTTTAACATCCGTCGAAGCAAAAGCTTAGAATCGTAGATTCCGGCTTTGCTTTAAGACACAAAAACACATATTTAAAACTTAACATTTTGTGTCTTAAAACAAAAGCTTTTGCTTCCGGTTTTAACTTTTAAAACTTAGATTCCGCCGAAGTTTAGAATCGTAGATTCCGGCTTTAAAAGTTAAAGCTTAGATGAATATTCCGCAACTCATTACACCAGAAAATGTTATGACTGAAAAACCACTTCGGTTAAAAGGCTGTCGCTATCACCTACTTTATTCGGGGTATCTTTCAAAAGAGATTTATTATAATTGGTTTCGACAGAATTTAATGCCTAGACGCGATGCTCAGTTAGCACTCTTCATTGCTAATATAAATATTAATGGTGCTCAGTTTACAAAAGTCATATTTAAATTTAACGTGACGATTGACTGGAAATCAATTGACAAGCTTGATTTCCCTATTGGAACTGGTAAGGCTCGACCGGAAGTTAGACCTATCTATAAAAGCAACTGGTCTGCAGAATATATGAATATGGTAAAACAGGACCCTAATACATATCCTCCTTTGGAAGATGTTAATATTGTATCAGCTCGCTCACCTAAGAGAATAAAGGGGGTTAGTGTAGCTCCTACCCCTATTGTCACTGTGTCAATTCCGAAAGAGTCCGTGGCGGAATCAACTCGGATAACATCCACACCTATACCGGTACTGGAATCACCGACAACGACACCAGTGCCCGAATCATCATCTATCAAAAATCAAGTTCAAGATGTTATATCAGAGATGGGAATTTTAAACAAACTAAATAGCTTAGAAGAGTTGATTAAATCATATCTCGAATCGAAGATTTTAAAATCATCACTTCCCTGCGAGGTTGAATCGAGCCCGATTGTGGTCCCCGAAAAACAGACGAATGAAATTTTTGGTATCTTTATAGAAGGTGATGCAAGTGACCTTGTTTTATCTTCTGATATACCAAATATTATTCTTGAAAATAAATCAGTTATCTCAATACGACCTGTCAATGATGATACCAAACATAAGGCAATTCATACTACGAAAAATAGTATGGATAAGATTATTAATATCATCAAGACGTATGGTATATGGTTTAGAAAATATCAAGACAAGATAGTTATGAAAAATAGCGACCTTATGCTAATCACTTTATATATCGGTGTTTAGGAATGAGTCTACTCATTCCCGGCGGGTCCTTTAGACCCGCTTAGGAGCATCAAGTACTCCCGACGGGTCTAAAGGACCCGCTTAATTATTCAAGCGGTCCTTATAATGAACTAGATGTTGACGCTTTCGAGGTGTATGTGATATCGGAGGGCGAAAAACGGGTGTTGTCGATTTGGGGGAAGGCGTGGAGACACCAACCTTGTCCAGAAGACGCTCTGTCAGGTTTAGAAGTGCATCAGTCTGGCGCTGCTGATTTTCCAGCATCTTCTGCTGAGTTGTTATTATATTCATTAGAGATGTTGTATTTTTTGATTCTGTCGTTGGTACCGTCTTTACTTTTGGTTTCTTTGCCTCGGCTGTATTCTTGGCGAGCTTTCTCTTTTGACTTATACAGGTTTTACAAACTGACCTGTTGTATTCATAAAATTTGTCAACATCTGTTGTATTGCAAAACGGGGTTTTACACTTGTAAGACATTTTTAAATTCTGTGGATATCTTTAAACGTAAAACATTTGTTTTACGTCGGGCGAACTACGTTCGCCTAAACATCAAAATCTTATTTTGATGGTCGGGAGAGTTTACTCTCCTAAAATCGAATTTGTATTATTTATTATATTACTTTTATGATAGAGGCAAAGACTCCGACGAAACTTATTTCGCTAAGAGTTTTTTACTCCGACGAAACTTATTTCGCTTAGAGTTTTTTACTCCGACGAAACAAGTTTCGCTATGCAGGTTTATTCTTGTCTCCCTTTAGGCACCGAGAAGATTTTTCGGCAGCTGACGGTTAAACCTAATCGGATTGCAAAATCTATAAAGAAAATTGAGGCTTATAGACAGAAAATCACTGAACGAATTATTAAAGATACTATACATCGTATGTATGTCTTTAATATGGCATCTAAGATAAAAGTTGGCAAGCTTAAAATCTCAGAGTTTGCAATTGTTGATGACGACCGATTGTATAGTTTCGGGGGCTATTCAGACTCTGACTAAGATTTTAACGTTTTAAAACGTTAAAATTATACGCATTGTTAATCATAACCAATACCAAGAATAAAATTTTGAAAAAGTAAAGTCTCAAAATCCTGTATGGCTTTGTTATGACGCTGCTGCATTTCATATGAATAATTCAACATAAACTTTTGTTCGTCTATAGATATAATATAGTTTCTTTTTAAATATTCTGTATATTCTCTCATTGATAACAATGGTTTTGGATAAAGAGATTTTTCATTATACTCCCAGGCCATCACAGAATAGTCATAATCTACAACCCTTACTTTACCCCGAGCATCTATCATAATATTTGCACCCCGAATATCATTATGAAAAATTCCATTTTCTATTAAACGTGTTATACTTTCACACAACATATGTCCGATTACAGGGCTTTGCATATCTTTATAAGTTATCATTCTTTCAAGTTTTTCAAATGCAATATAAAACATTCCATTTGAAGAGTCATAATGCGTTCCTAAAATCTCTGGCCCAATTCCCAGCTCTGCTGCTCGGTTATGAATTGTAGTATCTATTCTACTACAACGCATTTCTTTAACAACTATATTACCGTGAATATCACTGTCAGCATTATAGACTGTTCCTTGACAGCCTAAACCTATTATCTCGTGAAGATGGACCACATGGTCTATAACTTTATTTTTATCTAGGAAGACTATCGTTTTCCAATTATGTGCTGATTGTCTTTCGGCACCATAATCTTTGAAAAGGGACTTTGGTATTTCAATTGTCGGTTTAGGTGTTATTTCATTCGACATATTTAATTTGTTTTATATGAATATCTTTTATATAAAATTCGATTTTAGGCGAGTTTACTCGCCCGACATCAAAATAAGATTTTGATGTTTACGCTTTATATGAAGTGGGTAAAGGTAGAAGATTTACCTTCCGTGGTTCAGGGACGCGCTCCTTTTTAGATTCTGGTGAAAGATTACGGATTATATCATTTATCCATACCTCTATTTCTGATTTTCTTTCTGGTATATAAATCTGTAGAAGCTTTTCCATCTTAAACTTAAGAGTTAAAGGTGAGCGATAAGGTTTTAGGTAGTCTTGTATAGCATTTGCGAAGATGATATCTAGACTGGATGAAGATATGTCCCCTTTATAATCAGGAGGTAAAAACCACTTGCGAATAACATCTTTAGGAAACACGTAGACTTCTTCCGGGTCATTTGGATTGTATACCTCTTTACAACGAATGGTTGGACCGTAGCCATAATCGACTACGGTTTGCTCTGTTATATTTTTCATTCGCATTATCCAGGAGAACATATAGAGTTTTTTGATTAGACCATTCTGGTCTATATTTGTATTTTTAGAAATATCACTTCTAATTTTTGGACCATCCGGAACCTTGCGAATTATATACTTAGAACGTGTTATAGTCTCACTACCCTCTTTTTCATCTACAAATGTTTTCTCAATAATGCCAGTATGGCAGCTTTGAGAAGGCAGGTAAAAAATTCCCTTGACGATATCAAGGGCTAGTTCCGTCCAGTTTGTAAGCTTCTCGATTGTGACTTTTGTAAAGGTGAATGTAATCGAACCTTGACGGAATAGAAAGACGTTTGGTTCGTTGCTTGGAAGTATCCGGTCTGTGATATCCCCTAAAAATGAGCCATCAAATGGTTCTAAGTCTGTCATTTTCAAATTCGTCTTGAGTCTTAAACGTTGAAAATCAAATTGTATAAAGTTCTTAAATCTTTGATTTTTAAATTTCAAATTTAAGAACTTTATACACAGAATGCGGAATCTGGTCTTAGACACAATTCCACAAAAATTTTTAGTGTCTTTTTCATTTCTTATTTTGTATGGAAATTTTAGAAACTTTGTTTCCTAGGTCTTTTTATTTTCTCCCTTGACTTTACCAGTAAAAAATAAATCCATAAAGTTCCAGAAACAGGGATATAATGGAAACAAAGTTTCTTAACTTTTTTAACTAATAAAACACCAGTTAAAAAAATTGACTTGTAAAATCTTGTTCCCGGTGGGATACTGGGGGTACCCCCAGTAAACGAAGTTTCTTACATTCCAATTTCTAGAACGGACACAAATCCACAATGCAATATTTTGTGTCTAAGAACTTCATTGCAGTGAGTGAATTTTGGAAACTTTGTTTCCTAGGTCTTTTTATTTTCTCCCTTGACTTTACCAGTAAAAAATAAATCCATAAAGTCAAGGAAACGGTGTTTCCAAGAAATATAAATTCAATAACTTTTTTAACTGGTATTTTATTAGTTAAAAAAGTTGACTAATAAAATTTTGTTCCCGGTGGGGTGCTGGGGGTACCCCCAGTAAACGAAGTTTCTTACCCCAGCATCATTTGTGAAATGGACACAATTCCACTAAAATATTGTGTCTAACTTCTTTTTATTTTTAAGAAACTAAGTTTCTTAAAATCTAAGCTCCGAGGAAGTTGTTGCGGATAGCAATCTCTAGGGCCGACATTGCCGGCTCTTCAGGCTCTGTATCCGTACAGATTTGAATCCGATTGCGGTAGCGCTCAGTATTAACACTGGTGCCACAGCAGCAGACCTGCTCGATATTCGGGAGATGGTCCAATCCACTGATATCTACCAACGGATTATCACCACAGCCAATATTTTGCAACTCGGTACAGTTCTCCAAACCAGCCAAACTGCTGATTCGATTCCCATTGACACTCAGATCTGTGAGCTTTCTGGAGAACTGTAGGCCTTCAAAATTCGTCAGCTGGTTTTCATTGCATAGTAGCTCCTCAAGGTTGAAACAGTTCTCTAGCCCCTTGAGACTTGAAAGATTCGTCCTGTTGCAACACAGAACTTTCAGATTGTGACACTGCGACAGCTCGCTCAGACCCGTGATTTCCGTATTGCACATGCAGACGTCTATCAGGGCAGTGCATCCCTCGAGCCCTTTCAGGCTACTCAGGGGATTGTTCCCTGCACAGATTTTACGCAGGTTGGTGCAATTCTCCAGACCCGTTAGGTCGTGTAGATTGTTGGCACAGGCGCACAGCTCCTTCAGCTTTACACATTGCCTTAGCGGGGCTAGGCTCCGTAGATTGTTATCCGGGCATTTCAGCTTGATAACCTTTTCAGGGTTCTTCAGATGTGCGATATTCCGAATGTTCTTGACATTGCCATTCTCATAAGTGACGGTAATCATCTTGGCGTTAAACACTGTTCTCATTATATATTATACATTATTATTAAATTTTCAATTTTTTACAATTAAACTCCGAGGAAGTTGTTGCGGATAGCAATCTCCAGGACTGACATTACCGGCTCTGCAGGTTCTGTATCTGTACAGATATGAATTCGGCCTTGGTAGTGTGTGGTATTAGCACTTGTCCCACAGCAGCAGAACTCTTGCATATTCGGAAGCTGATCTAAAACGCTTATATCTGTCAATGGATTGTCAGAGCAGGTAATTTTTTTCAAGCTAATACAATTTTCTAGACCAGATAAACTTGTTATGTAATTTTCACTAACTGTTAAATTTGAAAGTTTTTTACAATTTTGAATACCGTCAAAATCGCTCAAAAAATTATTATGAACCGACAAAACGTCTAAATTAATACATTTCTCTATTCCATTTAGACTTTCTAAAAAAGCATTGTTGCAGCAAATAAAATTAATTTTATTGCAATTAGATAATCCATTTAGGTTCTCTATATGTGTATTACATACACATATTTCAATTAATTTTTTACAGTTGTCAATCCCGTTTAAATTTGTCAATGGATTATCTTTTAAATATAATATACTAAGATTCGGGAAGTTCTTAAGAACTTCCAGATCTGTAATTTGGTTATGCTGTATACTGAGAACAAATAGATTAATACATTTCTCAATTCCATATAATGTTTTTAATTCCATATTATCTGCATCCAACCTTATCACATCGATTGGATTTTTTAGATGTGATAAATCACTAATGACTTTGGTATCTCCATTCTTATATTCTACAGTTATCATCTTTTATTATCATTTGAAATATGAAATCATTATCATTTTTTTAAAGAGACTTAGTCCCGAGAAAGTGAAACCCAAGAGGTTGTCGTAATTAGTTCGTTATTGACTTATCCATTTAATTAAATGGAATAGAAATGTATTGGATATTATATTTGAATTAGTATCATATTTAAACTGCAGTTGGTGTTTCGACTTCCATTCAAATATCGAAGATGGAGAAAAGTCGCGATATACATTTGCATTAGGATTTACAAGAATAACACTTTTCTTTTCAGTATACATCGATGCAAATTTGTAGTCAATTGTATCTACTTTTTCAATGTACTCATTTCCCAAATATTCGGTTAACTCATTGATTAATCTTGTAGCGGAAATAATAGACATATCATCTTCATTATCCGTGAAAGTGTTTAACGCCTTTAGCGTCGACGGACTCTGTCCGTTAAGAGAACGCTGTTCTCCGACGATGTACCGATAGCAGAATCTCTGGAAATCTTTTTTAATAGTTTCTGTTAAAAATATTATATCCATCAATTCATCTATAACATTGACATCTATTTCATCAAAGGGGATTATTGGTGTAAGTTTCGTTACATCTCTTCTTTTCCTTGTTAAAAGTTTTGAATCGTGTTCGACAGGGGATAACCCATCTAATTTTAAAAAATGATGTCCTGGTCCATTTCCATCTATATCTAAATAAAATATATATCCTTCTATTTTATCATCTTCAACTTTGAGCACCGGAGATACATCGTCTGGAATCTCCTTAAATATTGAATCGAAATCATAATCAACCTTTATTCTATAAATGTATTGAAACCCATTTGGGTGAAATTCATCAGTTCTTATATATTGCATATGTCTATTTGCCATCACATAAGAACATAGTCCGTCGATACCCTTGGCATTAAGGCTACTCTTCTCCCAAACGGAGCTATTTTTAAATTTAACATATCCTTCTTTTGAAACCTGTTCAAAATTTGATAGATATAGATATTCAGATAATGTCTTAATCGTTATTGACTTTCTATAAATATTATCTTTGGTTAGTTGAATAAATGCATTCCTAATTTTATCAATCGTTAAATTATCCTTTAACAGGTTTAATTCGGTTTCTAACTGAAACTTAATTTTTGACGGGCTAAAACACAGTTCGCTCATTTCGATATATTGAATATCGTCGATGTTTGCATCTCGTGTAGACCATTTCTTTGGGTATTTATCTTGAACACAAATCTTGTATGTAATTTTATTCGAAAATTCATTCTTTATCTGTAGGCAGATGTATCCTCGTTCTTCCATTTTAGATTTTGTTTTAGTTTGTTATGCAAATGAAAGAAGAGATTCTCGGCGTCGTTCCGATGCATAATAAAGCTTAAGCTACTCAAAAAATGAATTCATTTTTTGACATATTAGCTTGGGATGGAACTCATATTGGTGATATTACTAACGACATTGGAACTTTTAATTCGGAGCTAAAATTTGGCACTGTAGTGTCATACAAAGATAAGAATATTCTTGTACTAACCTTTGAGAACAAGTTTCCACTTATCATTGACGAACTGAAAGATATCTTTGGACTTACAAGAATGTTTTATCACCAATGTACTATTGACAATAAAGAATATATCATATGTAGGCAATGGGACTGTGATACCACTCTTGCCGCATATTCTAAACACCCCGACCATTTCCCAGAGAATGCATTTTTTCTTAAGGAGATAAGAAGAATATTTGCATTTCGCTCTGTCTTCTTCTTATCATTTAACAACGATGCGAGTGTATATGTGACTCCACTTGGAGTTAGTCTATATAATAAAGTTATACGGCAAAATACGGCACTGCCAATATCCCGTATTGAAACAAAATACAACATTATAAAACATACAACAGATGTGGTGGAAAATGCTAAGGTTCAAAAAGGCTTTTTCAAAACACACGGAGATGTCCCTAAGTATATCATATCTAAGTATTTTAACAACGATTATGATATGTTTTATGAAGAGGTTCTCAAAATGCGCTCTGAGATATCAGCTATCGACCTTAAATTTAAGATGCGCGAGTTAATCAAAAAATATGAACCTAATAATTACATTGATTGGGAAAATGCCGTATACTTAAATTGGGATGCTTAAACATTAAAATGAAGACATTTTATGTCGGAGAATCTTAACATTAAAATGAAGACATTTCTTAAATCCCTAAAGATTTTCAATATAGTTTTTGATTAGTTCAATGCTTTTCTCATTGACTAGAATTATTGATTTCGTTATCTTTGACAGTGGAGGTATTGAGATTTGGTAATTATGAATTATTTTTGTTGCTATAAACTTGTTCAGAGATAATATGCATACATTTGCAAAGGGTTCACTATATTCCTTTTCATAGATAGTTTTGACATTTTCGCTAAAACTATCAATTGTATAACCTAACATTTTTTGATATTTGTCTATTTTTACAGATATATCATTGGTTATTCCATACTTCAGGATGTACTGTTTTTCGGAGCTAAGAGCAAGCTCTGTATACACAGGTCTTGTTTTAAAAGCCGCATAATCCGTTATAAGACGTTTAGCACAGCCTAAATTCAATATATATACATATTTAGATGATAATGATATAGGTTTAAGATTTGGAGATATTGGGATTTCATAGTTTGGTATCAACTTTGTAATATTATGTACTATAATCATACACTCTGTGTATTTTTCATTTAAAAGTCGAATATCATTTTCAAGCTTGTTGATATATTCATCTTTTGTTAAGTTATATTTTTTACTATAGATATTATATGTCATATAGTTATCAATCACGTTTCTAATCTGATATGATGGGTCAAGTTCTTCGGTTATCTTTTTAGCGATTCTTTTTGGGGATACGGGTTCTGATGTCGTTTCTAAGGAATCCTTAGAACATTGTTTACATACTAAATCTAAGCCGCCAGAAACGGCTTCATAAACGATGGGAACTTGTTCCCAAGTTCCCATAAGCTTTTTATTACATATTTTACATTTATATGTATCTAGACTTATTTGTATTTCCGGATAAGTCTTATTATCCGCTTTCTTTTGATTGAATTCTGCAGATGTAATGGCTTTCAATGTTCCTACATACAGAGAATTTTCATTAGAGAGCTTATCCCTAAAATTAAACTTCTCCATATTTTTTAAAGTCACCTTTTTACCATAATCAAGTATTGCATTACTTGAATCGTTATTATAGATATGTATTCTAGGTGGAATAGGGTCTCTATTATTTTTCATAGCTAAAACTTTTATCTTTTCATATAAATCCTTTTCAGAGAATAAAGCATTGTATGAAAGTAAGAAGTGTTGAGACTTTGACATTTTATATTAATATAATATTGTTTATACATTTAGTAAAAAGTAGGTGTCCACTTTTAGTGGACTATGAAAATTTCTTTTTACCGTATCAGAACTTTTAAATTAAAAAGTAGGTGTCCACTTTTAGTGGACTATG
>JACCDI012211281.1_pt1 | contig 15278 bp, 12 predicted proteins | sample 7442791 | NCBI WGS metagenome assembly JACCDI01 (sample SAMN15323434, study PRJNA562643) | freshwater metagenome | isolation source: river surface water | place: USA:Blue River Watershed | collected 2017-08-15 | reverse complement strand
ACGTCACCACCACCATGCTTTGGATCGGCGGACAAATTACAAGCGGCAGCGTGATAACACAGTTAATCATTCCCAGTTTGATTTGCCTATTGGTTCCTTTGACCATTTTGTCCATTCAACTCAAAGGAGATATTGAAGGTAGCACCAGCACAACCAACGCACCCGTAGCACGGAAAGAACAAAACGTGGCCTTGATTCTTGGATTGGGTGGATTATTGGCTGTTCCCATTTTCAAGCAACTGACCCACCTCCCCCCTTTCATGGGGATCATGCTCAGTCTTGGCGTTTTATGGATGGCCACCGACCTCATGCACGGGCGAAAATTGGATGAAGAGAAATCGCGATTCACGGCATTGCATGCCTTGCGCAAAATCGACATGCCTTCCATCCTTTTCTTTTTGGGAATCTTACTCGCTGTTGGTGCTCTGCAAGAAATTGGACTACTTTCCAACGCTGCCATTTGGCTTAAAGAACAACTGAATAATCCATATACCATCAACATGACTATTGGAATACTGAGCGCCATCATTGACAATGTTCCATTGGTTGCCGCATCCATTGGCATGTATCCCATCACAGAGATGGGGGCAGATGCATGGACCAATTACTTTGTGCAAGACGGTGTATTCTGGGAATTCTTGGCCTATTGTGCGGGAACGGGGGGGAGCATCTTGATCATTGGTTCTGCCGCAGGGGTTGCCGTGATGGGACTAGAAAAAATCGACTTTGGATGGTACCTCAAAAAAATTAGCCTATGGGCATTGATCGGATACCTCAGTGGTGGATTGGTCTACGTTCTCATGCATGTATAGTTTCAACCAATCGCGTTGAATAACTCTTGGAATATTTTTAAAGTACATACCAAAAACCACTCATCTTCGTTCAGCATAAAAGAACGAACATGATTTTGACTTCCATTTTTCTACAAGCTGCAGTAAATCTTCCCGATGCTACTGCGCCACACAACACGACAATCGCTGAAACGCTTTTGCATCAATTGGCCACTGGCTGGTACATTTACGTGCCACAATTGTTCATGAGCGTTTTGAGTGTGTACATCATCATCGACAGGTGGATTGCTACGAAAAGAGCCTTGAAAGGTGAAGCCAATTTCCTTCCTAAAATCAAAGATTTCATTTACGCCGGAAAAATTGACATGGCCAAAGATTTGGCCAAAAACATGGATACACCCGAGGGCAACATCATCCACAAAGGATTGAGCAGAATTGGAAAACCTGTGAATGACATCAAGAAAGCCATCGAGAATGTTGGAAAGCAGGAAACCGCTAAATTGGAAAAGAACGTTATCGTCTTGGCCACGATCGCAGGTGTTGCGCCTGTGTTTGGATTCCTGGGTACTGTCTTCGGAGTAATCACCATTTTCAAAGACATTGCAGAAGCAGGATCCCTTCAAATCAGCACAGTTTCAGAGGGATTGTATTTAAAAATGATTTCTTCGGCTGTGGGTTTGATTGTATTCATGATTGCGCACATTGGTTACAACTTAATGATTTCAAGAATCAACAAAGTCGTCAACAAAATGGAGGCCCATGCCATTGAGTTTTTGGATATCCTTGAAGAACCAACCCACTAATCAATATGGATTTTGGAAGGAAAAATAAGGTTCATGTAGAACCTGCAATGTCGGCGCTGTCCGATATCATCTTCATGCTGTTGATCTTCTTCATCATCGCCAGCACGTTGGCGGTGAACGGAGAGGCCGTGAATCTTCCGAAAACCAGCACGGGTCAACCCTCTGTGGGAAGTACCACGGTCACCATCACCAAAGATTTGGTGTATTCATTGAACAATGAAGTGATCCAAAAAGATCAGCTCAAAGATCGTTTGCAAAGCTATTTCTTTGGAAGACCCCAAGAAAAGCGCACGGTCATTCTCAATGTGGATCGCGATGTCCCCACCGGAGAGACCATTGAACTATTTTCAACTTTGAAGGTACTGCACTGTGAACCCGTAATTGCAACACAAACACCCAAGGCAGAGTAATGATTCAGAAGTACGCACCTTTTGTCGGCACATTGATTTTTCACAGCATCCTTTTTGGGTTGCTCATCATGGGCATGCGAAGTTGTACCAAATTACCACCCATTGAACCCATTCAATATGAAAGCATAAGCCTTGCGGCTTTGGGCGATTTTGAACCCGGCGAAGGAGAGTACGTCGATTTGGGTGCAGAAAGTGCGGCGATGGAAGCGGCAAGTGGTGATGTGAATGAGATCATCGACGATGCACAATCTACTGTCACTGCCCAAGGTGACGATACTCCCACTGAAACCAACAATACCAACGCCGATCCCAATCCTCAACCCTCTGCCCAAGAGCAGCAACAAAACGCACAGAAGAGTAAAATCAATAACTTATTTGACAAAGGAAAGAATACATCAGCCGGTGACACTCCTGGTGGAGGCGGAATCGAGGGTAATCCTGATGGAGCGCTTGGAGGCAAAGGCATGTTCGGCGGATCAGGTGGAGAGGGAAAATGGAGTTTGAAAGGCAGAGGAATGAAGTCAGCACCTAGTCTTGAGAAGAAACCTGATTTTGCCGGAACCATTTACCTGAACATTACTGTAGACAGTGAAGGAAAAGTGACCAGTGCTACCGTGGATCCTGTGCAATCCAAAGTGTCTGCCGAAGGATTCAAACAACTCTCAGAATTGGCCAAAGAAGCCGCGTTCAAAGCCCGATTCACCACGCTAGCCAACAGCAAAAAACAAGTAGGCTCGATTGTGATTTCGTTCAAATTGAAATGACCTACCCAGAAGCCCTTCAATTTCTATTTGAGCAACTTCCCATGTTTCACCGCGTGGGTGCCGCGGCCTATAAACCGACACTGGACAATACCATCGCGCTCTGTGAATGGCTGAATCATCCCGAAAAAAAAATCAAAACCATTCATGTCGGTGGGACGAACGGAAAGGGGTCAACTTCATCATTGATAGCGTCTAGTTTACAATGCGCAGGATTAAAAGTTGGACTCTATACCAGTCCTCATTTGATCGATTTTAGGGAAAGAATCAAAATCAATGGTCAGTGGATTGAGGAGAACTTCATTTCCGATTTTGTTGTCAAATACAAAGCATGGAATAACAGCGATCTTCAACCATCGTTCTTCGAACTCACCTTTGCCATGGCCATGGATTACTTTCATCATGAGCAGGTAGATTATGCCGTGATTGAAGTGGGAATGGGAGGACGTCTAGACAGCACCAATGTCATTTCACCCATCCATTGCGTCATCACCAATGTTTCAAAGGATCACATGCAGTTCCTAGGTGATACCATTCCAAAAATAGCACAAGAAAAAGCGGGTATCCTTAAACCAAACATTTCAGCAACCTTTGGCCCTATGCGTGATGAAGCATTGGTTGTATTTAAAAACAAGGCTTCTGAACTCGGTATTGCTTTCGAGACAGCAGCAGTGCGCTCCACCTATGATAGCCCTTTGAGTGGTTCTTGTCAAGAAGAAAACAAATCCACCGCATTAACTGCATTGGAATCGCTAAAAAAACAAATTCCTGGATTGACCACAGAACACATCCGACAAGGATTTGCAGATGTTATTCATAATACTGGAATCAGCGGTCGTTTTCAAACCCTTTCTGAAAATCCAAAAACCATTGTGGATGTGGGGCACAATGAAGACGGATTAAGATTTGTTTTTTCAGAGATTGCCCAAATACCACACCAGAACCTTCACATTGTTTTGGGCATGGTCAATGACAAAGATGTGGAAAATATTCTCTCGCTGTTCCCACCAACAGCGCAATATTATTTTTGCAAAGCCAATATCCCCAGGGGTATGGACGCAACAGAGCTTTGTCTTAAAGCACAATCCAAAAATCTCAATGGCCAAGTCTTTGATAGCGTCGCGGCTGCCTATACTGCAGCGAAAAAACAAGCGCAAACAAATGACCTGGTTCTCGTGACAGGTTCATTCTTTACAGTAGCTGAGGTATTGCCCATTACGCATTGAACGCCTTCCAACCTTGCGCGCGCAAGGGAATGGCCTCATTGCCCCGTGTAATGATGCGTGGACCACTGACTTGTTCTGTCATGTGACCGATGACCGTGAAATGAGGACTGCCCTTGATTTTTTCGTAATCCGATTGGGCAATGGTGAACAACAATTCATAATCCTCTCCACCATTCAAGGCGCAAGTAGTAGCGTCCAAGTTGAACTCCTCTGCCGCTTGTTGTACCTCAGGTGAAACCGGTATTTTGGATTCATATAAATCGCAACCCAATCCACTTTGCGTGCACAAATGCATGATTTCAGAAGACAAGCCATCGGAAATATCAATCATCGATGTCGGCACTACTTTCAAATCTGACAAGAACTGAATCGCATCCACTCTGGCCTCGGGCTTCAATTGTCTTTGCAAAACATAATCAAATCCGGTAAGCTCAGGTTGAATCGAAGGAGTGGCCTTATACACTTCTTTCTCTCGCTCCAATACTTGCAGTCCCAAATAAGCTGCGCCCAAATCTCCCGTGACCACCAACAAATCATTCAACTTGGCTCCTGAACGGTAAGCCACATTTTCGGGAAGTACCTCTCCAATGGCCGTTATGGACAGGGTCATGCCATGCAGGGCAGTAGAGGTGTCTCCTCCAATTAAATCTACGCCATATTTCTCACAAGCAATTTGCATCCCCGCGTAAAGCTCCTCAATGGCCTCCAATGAAAAACGATTGCTCACTGCAAAACTAACGGTTACATATTTTGGAATGGCATTCATGGCGCAGACATCGCTCACATTAACAGCTATGGCTTTGTATCCCAAATGTTTCAATGGCGTATACATCAAATCAAAATGAACGCCCTCCACCAACAAATCCGTCGTTATCACTTGATCGGTTACACCACCTGTAGCAATCACGGCTGCATCGTCCCCTACCCCTTTCAAAGTAGTTTCATGCTGCGGAACAAAATATTGGGTAAGGTGATTGATCAATTCAAACTCACCAAGGCTATCTAACTCAGTACGATTTTCCATGGGTCAAAGATACTACGATTGTGTGGGTCGAATTCCTTTCAAATTCATTTGAACCGATATCCTGCCGTTGTATTCATTGATTTCTAAGGCGCACAACACATCCACCGGTCCGGCCAAAATCATGTCGATTTCTTGGGCCATATTGAAACCGATGGCGTCCAAATATTTGCCGTTATTGCCTTGTCGGAAAGCACACTTCAAGTGCTTGCCATCGCCGCCAATTTGCCGTGGAGGAAAGGCGTTGGTCAATCCCCGCAACAAAAATACAGGAGCCATGTTGTCTGGACCACAAGGGGCAAATCCATTCAATGCCTTAACCCAATCGATATTCACTTCGTGCATTTCCAATTCGATGTCATACAATACAACAGGAACCGGGCGAACGCCATTCAGTGATTCCCGAACCACCTCATTGAACTTTGTTCTAAAAGTCAATAGATTTTCTTCCTTTAAACTCATTCCTGCGGCCATGGTGTGTCCACCAAACTGTACCAACTCCTCTTTGCACGCTTCCAATGCAGCATAGATATCCACTCCTTCAATCGAACGGGCACTGCCCGCCCAAAGGTCATGGCTCTTGGTGAATACAATGGTTGGGCGATAATGTTTTTCCAATACACGAGACGCCACGATACCAATCACTCCCTTTAACCAACTCTCGTCCCAAAGCACATTCACAAAGGCGTCGGCATTAAAGGGATCGCTGTCCCATTTTTCCAAAGCCTCAGCGGTAACATTTTGATCGATGCTTCTCCTTGATTTGTTGTACTCTTCAATCTGAGCAGCCATGCTGGTCACCTCAGCAGGATCTTTGGCCAACAGCAAGGATACAGCAGCATTTCCTGAAGCAATCCTGCCCGCAGCATTGATGCGCGGGGCCAACAGGAAAACAATATCACTCACGGACCATGCACGGTCTTTGGCGCCTGAAAAAGCGATTAATCCTTTGAGGCCGGGACGCATATTCTGCTGCATCATTTGCAATCCCTTGGCCACCATCGCCCTGTTCTCATCCATCATCGGAACGATATCCGCACATGCAGCCACGGCCACCAAATCAATGGTGGCGCTCACCCATTCCATCGGCCAACCCTTGGTCTGTGCACAAGCCTGCATCAACTTGTATCCCACGGCACAACCACTTAAACCCTGAAAGGGATAGGAACAATCTTTTCTCTTGGGATTCAAAACCGCATTGGCGGCAGGTAAAATATCGGGTTCATGGTGGTCACATACAATCACATCAATTCCTGCATGACGGCAATGCGCAATGCGAGGTCCATCTTTGGTACCGCAATCCAAGGTAATGATCAAATTAACTCCTTCTTGAATTGCCCAATGGGCGCCTGTCTCCGAAAAACCATAACCTTCCTCGTATCGATCGGGAATATAAGATACACAATTCGCATCCGCTTGTTTCAGCACCGACATCACCAAGGCAACCGAGCAAGTGCCATCGACGTCATAATCACCGAATACCAAAATCTTAGAACCCCTATCCAAATGATCCAACAATAAAGCCACTGCCTGATCCATGTCCTTCATTAAAAATGGATCATGCTCCGACAAGCCCAAAGGATTGGAAAATACTTCCCATTGATCAACTCCCCGAGCGGCAAGCAATCTGGTCAAAGGATTGCCATTCAACGCTTCCGATAACCCTGTCTGTCTTCTATTCCATATCATTGGGCAAAGGTGACCCATTCCCTTCAAAGGAACAAATCTTGCATAACAAACACATATTTCGTCAGGATTTGCAACCTATTCATTCCCGTTGAGGTCTTTTTTAGTATATTGCACAACCGAAAGCCAAATTAAGAAATGAAAACAACGCATTATTTCTCTTTATTCGTTTCAGCGATGGTCTCGTTATTATTATTAACGGGCTGCCCCAATCCTGAGAATAAAATTCCCGCCAATTGTTTTGACGGCATACTCAACAACAACGAGCAGATGATCGACTGTGGCGGTCCTTGCGAAGAATGTGACCACTGTATTGACGGTATTTTTCAACCCGATTTGGGAGAAACTTGGTTGGACTGTGGAGGAGAATGTGGCGCTTGTGACCCATGCGCCAACGGTATTCAAGACAGCTTGGAAATGGGTGGCGATGAGACCGGAGTAGACTGTGGTGGAACCAGTTGCGGTCCCTGCGCAGACCTTTGCGGTGATGGCTTGTTAAACGGAAACGAAACCCAAATCGATTGTGATGATACGGCCTTTGTGGATGTAGACGGAAACAATTATTACAACTTGGGTGATATCTACACTGGAAACTGCCAAATCTGCCCAACTTGTATTGATGAAATCATGAATGGCAATGAGGTGGGAATCGATTGCGGTGGCTCCATGTGCAGCCCCTGCGCAACCGATGGAAACTGCACCAACGGTGTGACAGATGGCAACGAGTTCTGGACCGACTGCGGAGGAAGCACTTGTCCTTATTGCGACTCCATTTTGGATTGGAGTGCAGGTGCTACGGCCTTCACCTCTTTGAGTTTCATCAAAACATTCAGTGGATATAGCTTTGACGTTACCGGAACCACCTTGACCAGTCAAATGTTAAACATCAAGTGTGCTGAACCCGCTGCTGGATGGTTGACAGGTACAGTTATTTCAATGAACCCAAGTACAACCGATCAAATTGCGTATACCAACAATGGTGTGGTCTATTCAACTTTGATCAACGGTGCCTCTGGAACGTTTACCTTGACCAAATTTGATGCTCCCGCCACTGCAGATGCTTATATCCGCGGTACATTTACGGGAACACTCAAATCCAATACAGGCGCAACCATGTCCATCAGCAATGGATTGATTCAAATTCGTTACGAATAAAAATATTTGCGTAAAACGCTCACTGAAAAAGGGATCGAAATGATCCCTTTTTTTGTCTTCCCCAATCAATCTTTGTTCAGATGCAATTCTTCTTGGCCCTTAGCATCTCGCGTTTTCCTGGAGGCCCAGCCAATCTTTCTGTCACAAATCCCGCTTGCTGCAAGTTTCTTCTCACCTCTCCTTTGGCACAATAACTGACCCAAATACCCCCGGGCTTCAAAATATCGTAACACTTCTGGAGAACAGTTGCTTCCCACAAGGCTGGTGCCACCCGCGGACCAAAGGCGTCAAAATAAATCACATCATAACGCATCACGGATTCAATGTCCTGTATGCCTTGAATTCTCTTTTCCAAAACAAAATTCGCTTCCCATTCTTCTGTTGTACCAAAAGGCAAAGCATGAACCCACCTCATCCATTCCTTTCTTGAGAGATTCTGCTGTGCATCCACCAATGCCTCCACCTCTGCCATGCCCAATGGAAATGGCTCCAATGCCGTGTATACAATTTTTCGTGCTCCCGCTTCTTCAAGGGTGAGCAATGCATTCAACCCAGTTCCCAGTCCCACTTCTAAAACATGAATTTCACTGGAAACTTGAAGGGCATTGAGCCCTTGATCAATGAACACATGTCTGCTCTCTTGTTCTGCACCATGTCGTGAATGATAGGTCTCATCCACATCTGGAATCCAAAAAGTATAAGAACCATCTTCCGTCTTTATCAATTCCCTGCGGCTTGAATTGTTCACCGCATCATTGTTCAAAGGTTTATCGGTTAAAGAAAGGTTCTCACTCATCTCATGCTAATTTTGATCAACAATAGAAAATCACATGGCAAAGAAAACCAAAACTACAACAACCAAAAAGAAATCTTTCTACTCAGAAACGAGCATGAACTTTTTGGAAACCTATTTGAATAACGCATCACCCACAGGATTCGAGTCTCCCGGCCAACAACTTTGGTTGGATTATATCCGTCCTTATGTCGATGAGTACATGGTGGATACCTATGGTACCGTGGTGGGAGTTATTAATCCGCAAGCAAAATACAAAGTTGTTATAGAAGCCCACGCGGATGAAATCTCTTGGTTTGTTCATTACATCACCAGTGATGGATTCATTTATTTAAGAAGAAACGGCGGCAGCGATCACATGATTGCACCCAGCAAACGCGTCAACATACACACGCCAAAAGGAATCGTGAAGGGATTGTTTGGATGGCCCGCCATTCACGTTCGCACAGCGGAAAAAGAAGAAACGCCCAACATGAAAAACATCTTTTTGGATGTCGGAGCCAGCAGCAAAAAAGATGTCGAGGATATGGGCATTCACGTAGGATGCGTGGCCACATTTGATGATGAATTCATGGTATTGAACGACCGTTTCTTTGTGGGTCGTGCATTGGACAACCGCATTGGTGGTTTCATGATTGCAGAAGTCGCTCGTCTGTTGAAAGAAAGAAAAGACAAATTGCCTTTTGGTGTTTACTTCACCAACTCCGTTCAAGAAGAGATTGGATTGCGTGGTGCCGAGATGATTGCCCACCGCATCAATCCCGATGTGGCCATTGTTACCGATGTTTGCCACGACAGCTCTACCCCCATGATGAACAAGGTGCGCGACGGGGAATTGACTGCAGGCAAAGGACCTGTGGTGAGCTATGGTCCTGCAGTTCAAAACAATCTATTGAAGCACATCATTGATGTTGCCGCCAAGAACAAAATCGACATCCAACGTCAAGTGGCCTCTCGGTCTACCGGAACAGACACCGATGCGTTTGCCTACAGCAACATGGGTGTTGCTAGCGCTCTGATTTCATTGCCTTTGCGCTACATGCATACCACTGTGGAAATGGTGGACAAGAACGATGTTGAGGCTGTGATTGAATTGATTTACGCCAGCTTAAAAGCCATTAAGAACGGGCAAGATTGGCGTTATATTAAATAACAACTATCTTCCCTTGACTTCATTGTCATTTTTACTCTAAATGTTCTGATGCGCGGTTAAAATCAACCGCGCATCTCATTTGGGTTCATGAAGAAGGAATTACACAACATCGAGGCCGCACAGCATTTACACAGCGATAAAATAAGGAAATCAAGGTATCATAATACTGCCGACTTTAAAATCCAAATGCGTTTTTTAAAGGTAGCAAATCATCCCTTGGAATTACAACTTGATCATTCTTCTGGACCCCAATGGTGTTCCATTTTGAAATAGTGCAATAAAATACAACCCGTCTTTCAAGTTGGAAACTGCTAATTGAAGATCTTCACTCCCCTGCAACGTCTTGTGGTATGGATACTCTACCCATCTCCCCGAAGCATCCATTAATCGGATTTCGAGCTGTTCGATATTTTCAACTCCCACAACAGTGACACGATCATCAACTATGGTGGGCTGAATAGACCATTTGGATTCCCAATTCGGTTCTTCCACAGACATGTCAATCCAATCTCCGCAGGCCACACCATTTTTTCTAAAATCAATCAAGTTCTTGCTTGTGCTGTAATTCATCTCTGAATGGTGGTCAACTATTTTACCCAATCCAATGCCATAACCCTCTGAATTGGAAGAGAACATGCCCGAAGAATTTGTATAATCCCAAGACCAATCCCATCTCGGGCGATCGCATAAGGTATCATAATGAACCACCAATGGGGCAAAATTCAATGGATACACGGCGGGGTCGCAAAAGCCAACTTTATCATGGGTAACACTCAAATCCATGTTCCACTCATCATAACCAGAACCCTGACCACTACCCGAATTGCCGCATGTTCCCCAACGATGTTGGTTATAGGTATAAGTATACTGATTAGCTGATTCTTGCTTACCCGTGATGATGATATATTCATAACCACTACAACTGTACCAGCCCCCCATGCCATTATGTGAACCTGATCCTACACCATAGATAAACTCATCACCCACCTCGAAATTATAAATTTCTTGAAACGACATTCCCTCCTCTGCAATGTCATCCCGATATTCCAGACCGGGCAGCGTGCATTCTTCTTGACCATCTCTAAAAATCAATTGATCCCAATGCTCGCTATAATAAGTGCCCAAAGTACCCAAATCGTCCTCAATGGAATCCAAACGCATTACTTCTCCCATTCCCACAACTAACTTGGATTTTAAATAGCGATCATCTGTATTCACACCTGCTCCAAAGTCGCAAGCATACTGTATCAGTCCTTCCAAATAGGTACTGGACCGATTACAAAAATTGGGGTCATTGGTTTCTTCCAAAGGAAGATTAAAGGTCAATAAGGAGTCACAATACCAAGGATCATAAAGGACAGAATGCGGAATGCCTTGATAAGTGCTGTCGATGTTTTGAATCATTCGGACCTCTGTGACGGCATTTCCCACTTTGTAATACAGCATATCCTGACTTCCATTGCTAAAATGTCGTTGATAATGTTTGCAAGGGGTAATGCTCCACTCCCCAATCCATTGACCCGGTGTGGATACGGTATCCATCCAACCCAAAAACTCATGAACTTCAACAGTGTCCGATATTTGCCAAGATTGGTTCAATGTTTTGCGAATGACTTGCTTCTGTCCTACCTCAAAATTTTCATAGACATCACGGAGCGCAATGCCTTGGCCATCCACTGTCGATGGAAAATCAAGAAATATCAGCAACAAAAACAGAATAGAAAGATTCTTCATCTTCAATTTTCTTTCGAATATGCGAAAAATTTCTTTTGCTTACAATGTTTGGTCCTCATGAATACCAATCTCAGATTTATTCAATTGCCCAATTACCTGATTCATATCAAAACCTCCTAAATTGGTATTCTGTGCATCCTTCCTTACCTTTGTCCAACGATTCAATGAAAGTCGAACTTAAACATTAATGCATGAACCATGTAGGTATTCGTCCTGAAGGAGCCACGCTCGATTATTTGGGACTCAAAAATTTGGCTACGGCCTTTTGGAATCTTTCACCAGCAGAATTGGTAGAAGAAACCATCACACTTGAACAAGGAAGCATAACCAGTACCGGGGCCATCGCCATTGATACCGGAGAATTCACGGGTCGCTCTCCCAAAGACAAATTCATCGTCAAAGACAGCCAAACAGAAAATTCCGTTTGGTGGAGTCAATTCAATATTCCTTTCGAAAGCGCCAAGTTTGATCGCTTATTCGAAAGAATGCAGGCCTACTTAACGGGTCGCGAGGTATATGTGCGCGATGCCTATGTATGCGCTGATCCCCGCTACCGCATGAACGTGCGCGTAGTGACCGAGTTTCCTTGGAGCAACATGTTTGCCTATAACATGTTCATGCGCCCATCACAAGCTGAATTAAAGAACATCCAACCCGATTGGCATGTCATCTGCGTTCCAGGTTTCATGGCCGATCCCGAAACGGATGGCACACGCCAACACAATTTTGCAGTCATTGACTTCACCAAAAAAATGGCCATCATCGGAGGTACCGGATATACAGGGGAAATCAAAAAAGGAATATTCACCGTATTGAACTATGTCCTTCCTCACGAAAAAGGTGTATTGCCCATGCACTGCTCAGCCAATGTTGGAAAAAATGGTGACACCGCTGTTTTCTTCGGATTGAGCGGAACCGGAAAAACAACCTTGTCCTCTGACCCCAATCGCCGTTTGATTGGTGACGATGAGCACGGTTGGACCGATAGCACAGTCTTCAATTTTGAGGGCGGTTGTTACGCCAAGACCATCGATTTAACCCAAGAGAAAGAACCTCAGATTTACGATGCGATTAAATTCGGCGCCATCCTAGAAAACATCGGTTTTGAAGACGATGGCGTTACTCCTGATTACGCGGACAAATCAAAAACAGAAAACACCCGTGTCAGCTATCCCATTCACCACATCGATAATGTGATGGATCCCAGCATGGGCGGTATTCCAAAAAATATTTTCTTCTTAACCTGCGATGCGTTTGGTGTATTGCCTCCCATCAGCAAGTTGACCAAGGGCCAAGCCATGTACCAATTTATCAGTGGATACACTGCTAAAGTAGCAGGTACAGAAGCTGGTATTACTGAGCCAACAACCACTTTTAGCGCTTGCTTCGGTGCTCCTTTCCTTCCACTTCATCCAACGCAATATGCAGAGATGATGGGGAAGAAAATCGATGAAAGCGGAGCCAAGGTTTGGTTGATCAATACTGGTTGGAGCGGTGGTTCTTATGGTACAGGTGAGCGAATGAAATTGAAATTCACCCGCGCCATGATTACTGCAGCATTAGAAGGCAAATTGGATAATGTTGAATTCAAAACCCACGAGGTATTTGGTTTGGCCATGCCCACATCATGTCCTGATGTACCAACAGAATTGTTGGATCCAAAATCTACTTGGAAAGATGGTTCAGCCTATGATGCCAAAGCCAATGAACTGGCTGAAAAATTTGTTGCCAATTTTGAAAAATTCAAGGAGTTTGCCAATGAAGAAATCATGGCAGCTGCACCAAAAATTACTGCATGATACTGCCTACTTCTGACATTTCATTGTCAGCTTTAAAAGATCTGTTTTACTCATCGGAGAGCCTTCAGCTCTCCGATGTTGCAATACAGCAAATCCAAAAAGCCCGCACCTATCTCGACTCGTTCAGTGGGGAGAATGGCGCACCTGTATATGGCGTCAATACCGGTTTTGGATCATTGTGCAATACCATCATCAAAGATGAAGAGATGGGATTGTTGCAAAAGAATTTGCTCATTTCACACGCCTGCGGGATGGGTGATAAGGTTCCGCAAGAAATCGTTCGCTTAATGCTCTTGCTCAAGGTAAAAGGATTAAGCAAAGGATTCAGTGGCGTACAGTTGGAAACAGTACAATTGCTTTTGGACTTATACAACAACAAGATGATTCCCGTTGTGTATGAGCAAGGCTCCTTGGGTGCCAGTGGCGACTTGGCTCCCTTGTCTCACCTCTGCTTGCCATTGTTGGGTTTAGGAGAAGTGAATCACGAAGGCAAAGTAATCTCTGGGCAAGAGGCATTGGATATTTTGGGCAAAAAGCCGATTGTATTAAAAAGCAAAGAAGGATTGGCGTTGATCAACGGAACCCAATTCATGAGCGCTTATGCGACTTACAATGTTTGGCGAGCAGAAGATGCCATCAACAAAGCCAACCTGACGGGAGCCATGAGCTTAGAGGCTTATGATGGTCGCACAGAACCCTTCTTACACGCCTTGCACGCGGTGCGTCCCCACGGCGGGCAGTTGCACATTGCTGCGCAATTCCGCACTCTCTTGGAAGGATCTTCGATTGCCACACAAGAAAAAGCACATGTGCAAGACCCGTATAGTTTTCGCTGCATCCCACAAGTACATGGCGCTTCATGGGACACGTTGCAATATGTCACAACTATAGTAGAGACTGAAATCAACGCCGTAACAGACAATCCAGTGGTGTTGGTAGATGAAAACAAAATCATCAGCGGAGGACATTTTCACGGACAGCCATTGGCTTTGGTGCTTTCCTACTTGACGATAGCCATGGCCGAAATGGGCAGCATATCTGAAAGAAGAATTTACAAATTGATCAGTGGAACGCGCAATCTACCCGCGTTTTTGACACCCAATCCTGGATTGAATTCAGGCTTCATGATTGTGCAATACACTGCAGCTTCCATTGTCTCTCAAAACAAACAATGGTGCACACCAGCAGTCATTGACACCATCGACAGCAGCAATGGACAAGAGGATCATGTGAGCATGGGTGCCAATGCCGCAACACAATTGCATCGGGTAATGGACAATGTCGAGAAGATCATTGGCCTAGAAGCCTTCACCGCCGCGCAAGGATTAGAATTTAGAAGACCATTACAATCTTCTCCTTTGATTGAAAAAGCCCACCAATCCATCCGCCAGCACATCCCATTCATCGAAACCGACACCTACATGAGTCCGTTGATGCACGCCGCTTTTGATTGGGTGAGAAAGGGATGAAGGAAGAGATGAGGAGATGAGGAGATGAAGAGATGAAGGGATGAAGAGATGAAGAGATGAAGGGATGAAGAGATGAATGTTAATGCCTGAATAAGCTTGACCGTATTTAATTTATTTTCATTTTCATTCATTTTCCATAGTGCGCGACATCTCCCCTCCTACTTGTTCGAAGAAAAAGAAAGGAGGGTTGTCCAGACGAGCGCAAGCGCTCGTCTGGACGGGGTGGTTAAGTCCAAGCGTATCGATACATTGTTTTTTATCTGTTGTCTTATTATACTACTTTTTGCTTGATCAAAAAGTAGCCAAAAAAAATGAAGTCGCACGGAAGCCGTTTCGGGAACTTCCTCTCCTGCTAGGTATTTGTTCAATGTTCAAAAACGTTGAATTTGTATGGAAAATTTATCATATAGTAGGGGCGTATTGCAATACGCCCATACAATGCGAGACAAACTTCAGATGCCATTGTGTAGGATTTTT
>JACCDI010087073.1_pt1 | contig 15280 bp, 10 predicted proteins | sample 7442791 | NCBI WGS metagenome assembly JACCDI01 (sample SAMN15323434, study PRJNA562643) | freshwater metagenome | isolation source: river surface water | place: USA:Blue River Watershed | collected 2017-08-15 | reverse complement strand
AGATCTTCACCCACTGCATAATGTTATGTGGGATTGTTTCTTGCTATTGAAACATCTTGGTTGTGTGCTCAATAACTAGGGTGATACTTGCAATTTACTCAAGTCTATCAATTCCCTTGGTCTGTGGGATTGAATTATGGAGGCTTGAGGTCTCAATGCACTTGTCTTGTTCATCAATGAGGTCATGTCTGGGTCAAGTGGTCTACTGGCTAAGTCATATGATTGGTGACAAGGGTCTCAGGGAATCTACGAACTTAGCAGAACTGGGGTCTCAGGTCTCAATTGGTTGCCTGGTCATGGCGGTCTGATCAGTTCATGGGTCTGATAAACTAGAAATATATTAGGTAAGTTGTAGGTGGAAATGGGCCATGACCCAGGTGATGTCTTACACCCATATTCATCTGATCTAAAATAAAAATAATGAGCTTCACTGATGTTCTCTTATGGGTGGGATTGATGTGATGTTTTGGTGATGTTTGCATCCAGCTTGCCTCACTATTGAATTCCTACAACTGTAGATGATGCATTGGTGAAAATACAGGAAGATACGTTCTATGACAAAAACTCCCTCTGATTATACAAATCATCATTATCCATTTTTAAATAAAAAAATAAGATACAACCGTTGTAACACTTCTTAGCTACGATAATCGCAAAACCTATTTTCGCCTATTTTTAGGGCTATAAAATCTCGAAACAGGAATCGCAAAGCACCCACAAGAGACAGCGACGCATGTGACGATAATAATGCGAGCGGTTTTTCATTTCGAAGGTGCTCGATGCTGTTCGAAAGTGCTCGAAGCTCGTCGAAAGATTTCTTCTCCCCTACTTCTTCTTTTTTCTATCGTACTTCGTATTACAATATATATTTAATAATAATACATATATATATATTACTTCATGGTGTCGCTCTAATTATGAGTGTGATAAGGACATATTTTACTTTTTGCCCTCGTTTGCTTTCTCACTACAATAGGTCATTTCCCGAGATTAAAACGTCAAGTACAATATTTTGTTTCAGTCTCTTTCTACGATTCACAACAACACCTACTTGCCATTTCATTTCTATGATATCCAACCCATAAAAATTACTAAAATTCAAACACAAATATTATACCGCCGATGGACTTCGAAATAGCCACTCGTCGCCTCCAACGCGACCAACAAACCGCGCTCGCCCGCTCCCGCGCCTCCCGCGCCGCTCGCACCACATCCGCCAAGGCGAAGAAAGAAGCCGCCGCTGCCCGTGAGCGAGCCGAGAGGCGATTGCGCGAGAAGAAATTGGCGGGGGAGAGAAATAAGAAGGTCGCGGATCGGGTGGTGCGATGCGTTCGGGGGGTGGAGAGGAGTTTTGGCGTGGTGAATGTGGGTGGTGGAGCTAGAGGTGGTTCGTCGTCCCAGTCACCTGCGTTGGGTGTTTCGTCCTCTTCGGGGGTTCTCGCTTCGGTAGCAGCGGCAGGAAATACTGCCGCCTCTACGTTTCCTGCGACGGAAGAAAATATCCGATCGCTGTTTATTCAAACTCCCATATCTTCGGGGTGGCAACTCAGTGCCACCTCCATCCACGGAGAAGGAGATAAAATCGCTTTGCCTCCCTCCATATTGGAAACTTTGACTTCCGGCAGCGTATTCGGCGATTTGGATCCTTGGGGCAGTGGCAATGGTAGCAGGAGACCTTTGGCATTTCGAATCGGCGTTTTGAATCCCAATTACGAGGGTTTTCCTTCCAGTGAGAAAATGAAAAAATTGGTGGAAAAGTTCCGCGAGGAGGTTTTGGAGTCAGAGACGGATGTGCCGGGGATCAATGTTGCCGAACATGACGGAGGGGGGAAATTAGATTCGGAAGATCAATCAATGAGAGGACAACCGCAGCGCGATGAAGACATGGATCAGGCCAGCGACAACGATGACGACAAAATCGACAGAAATACCTACACACAAGCCTATCTCGATGAATTATCCCACCTTTACCTTTCCTACACTCACGGAACCGTTGTAGAATTCACACAAGACGAAGGATGCGTCGGATTACCGGAGCCAATAGCCAAGGCATTATTGCAACCAAATAAGCATTCATTAGTTGGATCAGAGCAACACCAAGGAATGAATGGAACCGCTGATATCCCAACCAAATTGACAATAGATCCTGCATCGAATTCCATGTCCACACAGACCAACCAAGAATCTGACGAGAGAAGTTCTAATGATATTGACGGAGCAAAAGAAATGAAAATTGACACACAGTCCCACGACACTGAATCTGATGACGCCGACAAAACACCGGGACATCCAGCCTACGGAGCCTTTCCCATCCCCGCATCACTCATTTCCATTACACCGCTAACATCACTCCCCGCAGGCATTTCTTGTACACTCACACCGACTCCCTCATCTATCAAAAATGGTTTCTATTCCCTCCAAAATGTGAAATTGGTATTCGAGCAAAGTCTTGTGAGAACACGTGCCACATTATCGAAAGGGGATGTGGTTCGAACTTGGAGAAGGGGGGTCAGCTTCGATTTGATCGTGTCCAAGGTATGTCCCGATGGTTTGGGGGTCGTGAGTTGCGTGGATACGGATCTGACCGTGGACATTGGAGCTCCGGAGGGTGAGGAACAAAACGAAGTGAATGGCAGCGAGGCGAATTCGAATGACGTCAATAGTGGTGGAAATGGAGTTCAGAATGATAGCAAACTGCATCATCCAATGCGGCAAGGAAGAACACTGGCAGATCCGCCTTCGCAATCAATCGAGGGTAAAACACCATCTCAAATTCAAAATGCGGCGTCAGTATCCACACCGATTTCCTTACCGCCCGAACCACCGGAAGGACAATCACAAAATGTGTGCGTGATTCAAATTCGTGGTCGAGACGCTGCTGGAAACAGTGCTACAGGTCGTCGACGATTTGACACAACGACCGGGACCATTGGCGACCTATTTGCATTTGCAACCAACGTATGCGGTGGCGGAGCAGAAGGCATGTCGTCGTTTCGTCTGGTGACTCGATTCCCTCGTCGGGTGTTTCAAATCCAATCTACTAGTCGAGATAAAGGAAGTGCTGTAGAGGAGTATAACGGAAACACTACTTTGCAAAATGCGGGTATCGGCCAAGGCCAGGAGTTATTCATGGTAGAAACAATTTGAGACTAAGTTCGATAACTTCTTAAATGCTGCTAGTCAAACACCGATTCGGAAAAGAAACGAAAATCCACAATCTAAGACACGAAATTCCCAGCTTGTATCACTACGATTGCCTTTCTCTTACATTCCTCTAATGCGCATCATCAACTCCATATCTACTGGAGAGTAGTTAGATTGTATCAGGAAAAATATGTATATCTAAAAATGCAAATACACATGTTTGAAATCCCAATGACACGGGATGTCGGCTGTAGAAGCCAACGCGCTAAATGAACAAGCAAAAACTTCATGCTCGCCAAATAATGCGCCAATCATCAACTTCTGTTGTGGCATAAAACATTCAAACCTTGTGAAATATTCACAAGACTTGTTTACTAGGCGGGGGAGATGACAACTTCTGTTCTTGTAGCCACAACGATTTGTTGCCGCAACAAACACCGATCGAAAAATCAATAAACTTCTTGTTCCAATTTGCAAGGTGCTCATCTCAACTTTGAAGAGACTCCTGATATGGCCAATGTGATGGCCATGCTGAGCCGCCTCCCCGACAATGTGCGCGAATCTGTGATGGAAACCGCCGCCAAAATGATGCCGGCGGTAAACTCTGACCCACACAGCCAAGAGGCTGTAAAGAAACACTGGAAGAAAATGAACGCTGATTTCAAGAATGGAGGGGTTGCCGATGTGATTAAACGCGAGAGACGTGCCGTGTTGACGACAACTAGCAGTTGGAATATCAAGCATTATGACGCTGCCGTTAGTAGTGCAGGAACTAACGCGGCATCGTTGCTTGACACTCACGCTCCTATCGGTGTTTCGAGCTTGAAGGAAGGTGTCAACCAAGGTCGATTTCTCATCGGACGCATCGTTGACTCGGATGGATTTTGGACCATTAACTCTGGAACCTTTTTGGTGCAAGACTTGATGGGATTGTTGGTGGAAATCGCTGTTTATAACTTCTCTCCTGACATGTTTCCCAAAACTTTCCACAAGGACCGTGAGCTCTGCATCGTGGAACCATTTTTCAAGATTCGAGCTGATGGGTCTGTTGGGATTAGGGCCGACCGTCCTCAAGAGGAGATATTCAATTATTCTTTCCCTGGAACTGCCGGGGAATGGAAGGATCTTGGGAATGCATTCATCAAGCACTCCCCTGACATGGCACTGGTTTCTTATGAAAGTGCATTACAAGCTCCAAACAAGGTCATTGTAGACTTGGTAAACGAAACCATCGCAACCCAGTCGAAAGCTAGGAAGAAGACATCAAATGCAAAAGCACATGGAAACATTGAAAACGACCCGTTGTGCCTTAAAGTTGAGGTCAGCAAAATCCTGACAAATCTTTCATCGTGCGAGTTCATTTTGGAAAATTTCGACAAGAGTTTGATGTATGCCAGCCGTGCATTCGGTCTCGGCTTGGATCGCTACAAGGCTGCGTACAGGATTGCAAAGGCATTGGAAGGGAAGGGGATGAAACAGGAATCCAAAGACTTCGCTGCATGGTACTATGAATCACATGCCAAAGATAATGTCAATCAAAATTTTTCTGCGCTGGTAGAAGAATTCGGCCTGATTAAGAAAGATGATACTCATTCCAGCGATGGCGCGGCATGGATTCACTCTCGAACCTTGAAGGATATTGTAGACGCATCTGCCCAAGTCCACTCTGCGATTCCATTTTTCAACGGTATCATAAATGAAAGTGTCATTGATGGACACACATGGCTTGTATTCAAGAAGGAAGGGAATGGATACTTTGCCGAGAAAAAGTTTTTGCAAGCTCGGGACACTTACATTGCGGCGCTCCGTCGATGCCCATTTGTAGCATCTATCTTTCAAGAAACCTCCTTCATTCTAAGCAACAAAGGTGCAGCATGGCTTGTTCTGAAATCTCATTTCGACTCCTCAACATCCACTTCATCAAAGGGAGATACAGAAATTGCTGTAGGCGGTGCTATATTGATGTTTTGTTCGTTGTTGTTGAATTTCTACGGGAATGGTCGCGCTTGGGTCCGCTTGTCTCGTTTCTTTGTCGACCAAGGAAAAATCCATATCTCAGAAGAGTTCCTCAAGGAAGGGAGGTCACTTCTAAAAAGTCGACGTTTTGAATTGAAATTCACTGGTCACGACGATTTGTCGGAAGAATCGACCACCAAGGCGCTGGGTTTTGTTCAACAGGAACTAGAAACATTGAACAACGACCGAAACAAAGAAGTCTACAATCTGAGTGAAATTTCTACAGAAGAACAGCTAGAGCAAAGAATGATGCATTCGTCAAATCAGAACTCACTATTCGATGGATCAGACAAGAAAGAAATGGACCAACAGATTAAAGTTTGGGAGGATATATATAACACATATGCTCTTGCTAGTACTTTGGTTCCAAAAAATCGTTTCCGCAAAATGAGAAAATTTGCAGGACCAACCTTTGATCGAAAACTTGGAGACTACTCTGCAGAATTTGTAAGAATTCGCGGTATACCAGATGGTCTCGGTGATTTTGCGAGAAAAATTCTTTACAGAACGTTTGTTTCTGATCGAATACATCCTTGGTGTAAATTGATGCAATGGCGAATGGCATGGTCTGGTTTTGATTCCAAAATACCTGAAGGGTTCGTAGTAGATGACGGCGAGATGTGCAAACGTTGGCACGGAACTGCTGCTTTTTTGGCTATCAATCAAAATCCAGACAAGTACGCAAAAATAGGTGCGATTGTTGACATAAGAGAACCAAAGGCTCGGTTGCAGGGTACGTCGTACGATAGCAGAATCCGTTCCAATTACGTCAATTGCCCAAGCCACGGCGAAGTTTGCTACTTGGGGTCGACACATGTATCAATTGGTTTTAACGATCTAAACTCGTTGATGAACATGAAATGGGAGAAACCTCAAGAAACAAAACAAAGCAGCCCTTCTCGTTTTGTCGGGCTCGAAATGAATGAGTTCAATATTGCCAAGACGCTAGTAATTACGGAAATGCTGAGTAGTCGAAGCGTGCCATTGGAATGTATCTTGCAAGTATGGTACAGCACAGTGTGGTCTCGAGAGACTCTTGGCCATTTCAAGAAGTCTTTAGCCTCGGTCTTAAAAAAAGGCGAGCGCAACCTTGCCCCACATCGGAATTACACCCAAGGTGAATGGCGCCCACAAAACGTGTCAAATACTCGAGTTGGTGCCTATCTTCGCCAATGGCTGATTGCGAAGCCTGTCAGCTGCAAAGAAGCGAGACGACTTTGGCTGAGAAATGTATTCCGGCAAAATTCCAAAATCTTTAATAGCATATCTTCATGCAAAGATGCGTCGAATAGGGTAGCTTTAACAGAGCACTTCTTGACAGGCGAAGTCTTTGGTGACCGCAGCTTTCAACCAAACAATCTAAACGCGGTTGGGTCACTTACTTTCTGGAGTTGTCCAGAAGGTTCTCCTCCACTCGAGGAAGACTCAATTTTCAACACGTACACAATGGAAGATATCATGACCACATATTCCGAAGACAAGAAGCTCAATCTTGTCCAAGTTTTTGTATTTCGCACAATGTCAATCCTTGGAAATATCCGTCAAATGTTGATTGACGAGAATTTGTCAATCGAACTTTATTTTGGGAAGGTTGAGCCTGTAACAAACACATCCGGACACGAAATTGTAAAGTTCATCACAAACAACGTGCAACCTCAATCCATTGGATGGAGTAACGTGATTGATTATTTTGTATTGAGAGACTTGCATGATCTTGCCCGAGCACTCTCATCACATTGCAAGGTAATTCACTATGCGTATTCAATGAATTGGTCTACAGAAGTTTTCGGAGCAAACATTTTTGATTACAACATGATCAAGGATTTTCATGGCGCGAACAAGATTGTCGACTTGGCACAAGGAGAAAACTTTGGAGGTTCAAATCCCAAAAAGACCAACATACTTCGAGATGCTTCTGCAGCATCCGACGAACTGTTTCATTTCCCTGACTTCAATACTCCGATGATCTCAACCGATTTCGTGGCTGCTCAGATAATGAGGCCATATTGGGTTCAGCATTTTTTCGCTTCCGCTGGCTCTGAAAGACGAATTGGTGCGAGATTGAACAGGTCGCCCTTCATCTTTACAGCACATAATTGCGGCTTGAGATTTCTAAGTGAGGGGAAGTCAGTCGCATTTTCAACGCTCCATCGCACGTCAACTCAAACATACCTCTCTTGGACTTATGATTCAAGCGTGTAATCACAACATCATGTTGAAGAAATATTATAGTGATCGATTATCACTTCTTTGCACAGAAGGGTCTGAAACCAGTTGCATCGGACTCGTCAACTCCTAATCCATTTCCCAACAAATTTCTCGAACTCTAAAATAAAGTTTTTCTCATTGAACTACATAGGGTCTTGGCATTGGAAGCATATTGTTTAAAAAATGTTCCTTACCCCTTTGCCAAAGTATCTTTGGCAATGAGATGCTCCAAGGGGGTTTGGGGATTTTAGTCTCCACAATTCAGAGTGGAGGGAAAGGCAGGATGGCAATGGCTGCATCCTCTGGATTGTTGAACTTGATTCCCTGAAATTAGTCCTTTGTTTCCAGCTTTTTTAATCAATTTTCTATTTTATCATGTATTTGGATGACAAATGGATGCAACAACAGTGACCTGAGAGGTTGTTTATGAATCACAAATAACTCCATACTAGCAATAAAGGATTATGTGAAAATAATGCTGGACTTGGCTAGTTTCGCACAACTCAAACATCGTGATCTCCTTCTATCATATTCATTTGTCACCTCCTTTTTTCCTATTTTGACTCTACTTTGCTCCCTCCACCAATGGTTGAAACAAGAGGTCCCAAGTTCCCAAATCACTTATTATATCTTCCTTTCTTTGGTCCAAAACTCCAATCCTGCTCCACTGTTGACTGCAGTTCTTTCTCCAATGAGGCATCTACTGTCACCTTGGGCTTCCAATTGACCATTATTTCTGAGTCCATTGTATACATGACTTCCATCATCCCAATCTATGACCAGTCCTTGTCTCTCCTGACAGACTTCTACATCCCATAGATGTATCTCCCACAGTTGTTGAAAAATTCCTCTCAGTACTTGGTACTTGGTTTGGGGAACAGTCACTCTTGCACTCACAAGCCTAAAGACAATAAACAAGGTCTTTGTCTGAGATTCCTTCTTCTCAGTCTGTGCATTATTAGACACCAGCATGATGATTTGATCCTTTAACACACTGACTCTTGGCATGTATTTTTGTATTGCAGCTCTGTTCACAGCTGCATTTTATCATTGGAAACATGGCTAGCTTTTCCATTTTTTTGTCGAATGGGGGACATCTGAATTGGTTTGTCCTAAGCCAGGCAATCCTCAATGAACTTTATGGATTGAAAGTCCAAAGTCTCAACCTTTGCCTTCTTCAAGCTTGATTTTTTCTTTTTGATATTTGTTGATCACTAGACTTCCTGTATCATTGTTTAGTTCCAATTTTTGTCATTTCTACTTCCATCTTTTTCTTTTTTCACATCCACTCCATTTTTTGTCTCTCACAGCTATCATCTTGGATGTAATTGAGAAGGAGGAGGACAAGCTGTGATCAAAATTATCATTGATGACTTTGACAGCAATGTCTTGAAAATCCCAATCAAGTCATCAACTTCAGTACATTTTATCTCACTGCCACTGTCAATAATCCAATTTTGGATTCAAAAGTCAATGTCAAATAAGAACTTGGAACAGAAAGATATGTTTAGAGCTTCTGCATTCTTTTACTCAACCAGGATATTTTTATATAAATTCAGAAAAGTCCTTTTATGAGAGCATTGATGCTGCACCAATAAAGAAATAGATGAAGCTGCCTAACTACATGTATGATGGGAACACTGATTGCTTGCTTGGATGACAATTCAAACATGCTGATGGATCAAGTGGCATTTTGAGCCATGATGAAATGGAGTGTGATGGCTTGCTCTTCCTGATTTTGCTGATGAGGAGGGCATTCAAGCAACAGAAAGTGGAGAAATTACTTGGGTTCCCTTTGGCGGACTATGTGATGATCCTGGGAAGAGAGCATTAAGGGCACCAAGTGCAAACATGATATCGCCCAGTCCCAAAGCCTGAAATTGGCAAAGAAGCTTTTGTTCTTCCAAACTTGCTACCTTGTAAGTACAGAAATGACAGCAGAAATTGAAGAGCATCAATATGGACCAAAAACTTCATCTTCAGCTGCTTAATTTTCAAGGGTTCTGGCAAAATTTGGGTTGAGTTTTTCAGCCTGTTCTTTTCTTTTCTCTTTCTCAATTTTACATTTGGTTTCAGCCGATTGGAGCTCATTTGCAGTCTTCTCATCATCCAACAGCATGGTGTTATCCATCATCCTTGAGACTCCCCCCTCTGCAGTCACTGATGGAAAGACTGACCTGGCACCAATCTTGAAAAGAAAGTTTTGGAGTTTGGCATTGTTGGGACAGGAAAAATTAGTGATTCAATTTTGGAATGAGCAACACCAAAGATGCAACCTTGACAGCATTTGTCTTGTTGAAAGAAATTGCTACTGCTTTTTCTCCCATTTTAATGAGAACACCAACCTCACTGAGTAGCTGGGTGCAAATGCCCCCAAATTTAATGCAGTAATGGATGATTTGAAATTACTTTTTTCTGTAGTGAAAATGACAGCAACTTCATCCTTTTTGAAGGGTTCAATCCTCCTCCTCTTGTCTTCAAAATCAAGCACATATGTGAATGTTGATACATAACAGTTTCTGATAATGTTGTTGATATGGTCTTTGAAAGTATTTGCTGGGACACAAATCATTGTTGCTAGTTCACTTTCTAAGATTTCCTGTGGCTGGCAAGGCAGAATGGCTATTGTGGTACCAAGAATGAAAATTAAGCTTTTCAAATTCAAAATGGGATGGACCAGAATTTTTCATCATTGATATGTTTTTTGGATGGAAAGGTGACCAACAGATGAACCTACCAAATCCTTAAAGGTGATCTTAACCACATTGATTGTACATCCTTAAGAATTTGCCACCAGCCTTGAAGGCTCGTTCAACATCCAAAATCCTTCTGTCAGCCCCCAAGTAGTCTTTCAACTTCTATCTGAAAACTGACTAGGAAGGAGTCATTGAATCAATACAAGCAAACTTCTCTAACTTTCCTCTAGCTTTTTAGCCTGTTAAGTGCATAACGTCAATTGAAAATTCTTGATGAAGCATGGTGTAATGTTACATTTATCACCCTTTATCAAAAAGCAATAAAGCATGATGTCAGGTTCTGAACAATGCTAAAGAAATGTTCATGAACTCAATTTTCTTCTATTCAATTGATCAATGGATGGCATGAAATGTCATTTTTTTAGGCAAATACGTTATTTTTTGGTTCTAAAACAAGGATGTTCTAAAACTTACAACCCAATTCCATTGCAACCCTAATTATGTGTCCGCTAGGTACAGCGATCTCAGAACTGTTTAATAAGATTTTGAAAATACTTCGCAATAAAACTAAATTACTAGTAGTATAAAACGATCGGTTGTAAGTTTTAGAAAGTTCATGTTTTAGAACCGATCATTTTTTTCTATGCATCAATCTTTTTGACAATGCGTTTTTGTGATCGACAATATCGTCAAACCAGTTTCTTGACGCGAGTCCAGCAACGCTCAAGAGATGAAATTACTCTGAACCATTACGAGGAAATGCGTTGCATACATTTTTTGAAAATGATAGATGCAAGATGCAATGGTTGATCCAAAGATGAGGATGTAATTAGGTTCAACAACAAAATAATAATTCAAGATTAAGTAGAATAATTTCAGAACGGCACTATACAGCCTCTACATATGGAGCCTGCACAATTTTTGCTGATATGAGCTCCAGAAACTCTTCTTCCGACAGTACATTCAACCATGGATCCATTTCAGCATAATTGCATTGTGATGGGTGGACATTGCACCAATCCGAAAGAAAGAATGTCACTGTCGACCGTACATCGTCATGCGGAAGCTTACTTTTGCGTATTCCATGCGAAAGCATTGGTACGTCATCTCCGACGAATGATTTGCATTCCTTTAACACGTCCAGAGAGCTATGTACAACACAAATATTATTTGTCACGTCAGAAGCAATATTTTCTCTACTCGAATCCATTACAATCTGGTGAATTGCATTGGAATGAGATTGATCAATATTCGAATCCGGTACGACAAGAAGCAAAGATGGGTCATCGTCACTAAGTCGTTGCAATTGATGTCTCCATGCATTTTTGGTGGACGTCAAGAGGACTTTCGTATTGCCATTGCTTGTTGTATTGACATCAACGTATTTGCATTCCTCCTCCAAATCGGAGTCAATATCTAGAGAAAAATCCAACAATGACAGTGATGACAAAGCCCAAGATAATTGTGACTCATGTCCCAGCAAAATCATCATATTCTGTCTAACGTTCATATCGTTTTGATAATCGAAGATTGCATCATATGCTATAGGAAACCACGAAGCAAGAATCTTGTCTTTTAACAACTTGGTTTCAGGAGACATTTTCATGTTCAGCAAACCCGTCAGCGAGAACATTTCTTTCAAAGCACTCCGAATTTCCGGCAATGGATCCTTCGCCTTGCCATCCACTATTGCCGGATATTTGTTACGCGTGACGAGCTTCAACTCATGCCAATTGGCGAACAATTCCCCAACAGTCAAAGGACGACTTCCCACTTTTGAACCCGATGTTTCATCCTCTCCCTCGTCATCTCCCGATGCCGATGAAGAAGGATGAAATTTCCCCCCATATTTTCCATCGCATCCATTGGATCGTCCCCCATCCAGCAATTGCTCTTCGATCAAAAGCCTGGCAAGCAAAACTGAATCCACTCCCAGCAAAGTATCGGGGTCATTTCCCTGTTGTGCAACCGATGATAGTGCTTCCATCTTTTGAAGGAGCCAGTTGTATGTCTCCTCGTTTTTCTCATCATTTTGGCGTTGATTTGTGACATTTTCCCAATCGAAATCAGCGGGATTCATCCCCAGGGTCTCCATGGACGACTGAAGCGAAGGCCACACTTTCAAAGCTGCACAAATGGACATGATGGAACGGGAACGGCTGGTAGAGGCGAGTGTACCTTCCATTGCGATTAGAAATATTTCATTATAGGTTTGTGGAAACCGTCCGTTAGAATTGATGTAATTCTCGGTATCCTCGTCTTTTTTCTTGGATTGGAGCGATGGGAATGGCAATAATATCTTGGTAGAGGATTGGTGAATTGGTCGACATTTTGGCGATGATTGTCTCTTGGCATTTGACATAAAGGCCGAAAAAGGAACCCGGGTGGATGAAACGCCGGTGGCAATTGTAGATATTGCACACAAGATGAAGTTCGATCGGTGGATTGCAGTCATGATCACCTACCGGTTGGGGATTTGGCTTTTTGATAGTGTGAACTCTCACTTCTCACTCATTTAATTTTATTTTCGTATGTTTTATGGTGTTGTTCACGTTTGGGTTCGGTGCGTGTTGAAGAACACGGACAAGATCGTCGTGTCGTATGTGTAGTTCGTACTATGACTGGTATCCTAATTGTATCGAACACTATCATATCTATGTACCGTCGGAGATGGACATTACCTCTCTCTTTCTCTCGCTCTTGCTCTCTCATAGCTCTCTCCATCCCTCTCACTCGATCTTATTATTTCTCTCTCTCTCTCGAAGCCACGTACACTCAATAAACCGTACTATTTTACCATAACTTACCTACAATACACCTCTGATCGATCACATACAGAAAAAAGAACATAAAACTACAAAAATAATAATATGGGCGAGACTTCACGTACGAATCCTTGTCGAAATTATTAGTAAGGCTATCATAATTTTGCCTCCTCCGTTACTACATGCTGCCATCCCCACGAACGAAGCAACCTTGATGACATTTACTTACGGTTGCTGACACTCACTTTAGCGAGATCTCCCGCCGCATCGAGGATATCGTGACGACAATTAAAAGAATGGTTCTTCCTGCCGTAATTACTGCAGTCCGAAACGCTGCTATAGTAACCTCGGCCGTTCTCACACCTCTAGGTTGGATGTCACCGTCATCGCCGTCATCGGGTGATTCTAGCCACTCTTCAAATAAATCACCGTCAAGCACTGTGACCCGTTCATCTAATATGGGGATTGGTAGATTATTTCGGATAGAAACTGACGAGTTGAATGAATTTTCCTTTTGCACAGGAATCTGGGTTGGATCTCTCTTGGGGATTACGGTTGGATATTGGACGGCTGTGCAATTTCAACGATTGAGAGTGAAGGAACGGTTCATTCATTTCAGAGCACAGTACAAAAAAATGAGGGAAGATGAAAGTAGCGAAGATCAAAACAACACTCAAGCTGGATTACCCTTGGAGAAACCAACACAAATTTCCAAAATTGAGGGCGTTTCCATTCAATTGGCTGCATACGATAAAAACGAGGAATGGGATGAAAAAAATTCTGAAGCAAATTTGCAATTAGCACAAAAAAGTGATGTCTACGCTGTTCTCCGGCATGTCATATCTCCTAGAAATTCACTGGCATCTACGCTGTATTCGTGTTCAATTGAAATCCAACCCGGGGCAATATTGGAAATACCATCAACAAGAGGCGTCCAGCTTTTTTATGTGTTGAGCGGCTCTGGCGTATTCCGTGCTGCAGAATGTTTTGGGACGAGTAACTCTCAATCAAACGAAAATCATTCATATAAAAAAGGGAGTTTCAACTGGAAAGACATGTTATTTTTTAAGGCTAATTGCGAGAGGGGCGAGAGGAGCGGGTCATTTGCGACGAAAATTTCAAACATTTCGCAAGGTGATGTTTTTGTGATTGAACCATGGAGGTTAGTAATATTCTTTTCAATTTTAATTTCGTCACGACATCTCCATTCCATCGTCTCTATTTTTAATTCCGCCTGCTTCCTAGCCAAAGAATGGAAATCATCAATGGAAGAGTGAATAGTGATGGGCAAGACTCACCTGCAAAATCAAACTACTTTACAACCCTACTTTCATCGCAACGACTGCATATCCTCTGTGTATCTGACATTGAAACAAATCACAATTACAGCCGTGAACTAAATTCTGCAGACAGTGTTGTAGGGCCGTCGACGTCTTCGGTATCCTCGACGACATCGCCTAAAGTAGATTCTACCTTTACACCGTTACGGTCAAGTAGGTATGGTAACATGATATCGGCAGGCATGGATGCCATGAGGAATTTTAGTTGGAAAAAAGTAACGCGCAGCAATTGATAAATATTTAAGCCTTTCATGTAGATAAAGCTAAACTTTCGTTTGAATCATATTCCTCTAGGGAAATGGAATGACTGAAACGCTAATTCTAGACCTAAACAGACAAGCATTTGGGATCAAACTGAGAAACCTTGAGTTTTGTAAAGATATGGATCGAGTTGGCTTCGGCACAATACAGGTCTGTGCGTGTGGGATCGCTGTTTGCATACACTTGGGCCGTTGTAATTAGAATGATGGTAGGAGGATGAATGGATCAGCAGTGTGTATTATCCCATTATCTCAGAAAGTATCTGTTGAATTAATCTGCTTCTATCAGTACACATCATGACAGTCTCTAAAGAATACCTCATTCAAAATATACAAGCAGGTGTTCATCTCCTTTGATTAAAACTGTCCCCAAGTTCACATTTGTCGGATCAGTGCAGGCTGAAGGGTATTCAAAGTTATCACATAGTTCTAAAATTGGCTCTTTGGAAGATTACCCTTGTTTTAATTCCTTGGAGGTATAATGCTGATATTGTAGGTGTGTCTCAACTGATGAGGACTCCTGGCTATCTTCATGAATCTGAAAACTGTTACAGATGGGTTGCTGGTATGTCTAGGGTGGAACTAGACGAGTATTCAACGTTTGATTCCCAGAAGTATCATTACCAGCAAATTTACACTTTAATTTCTTGACTTCGCCAAAAGTATATATTTAAACATTGCAAAAAAAGAAGTGTCATCATGCCACTCGGATTTCATGCTCTCTCACCTGTTTGGTTTGTTGGTCCATTTAAGACGATTTTCACATTTTTCCATTTTGTTACACCGCAAAACTTTGAATATTCATGCGCTGGTCACGACGGCAGGGGTGAGCTTGGTGATGAGAAATTCTT
>JACCDI010496265.1_pt1 | contig 15289 bp, 14 predicted proteins | sample 7442791 | NCBI WGS metagenome assembly JACCDI01 (sample SAMN15323434, study PRJNA562643) | freshwater metagenome | isolation source: river surface water | place: USA:Blue River Watershed | collected 2017-08-15 | reverse complement strand
GGTGTCGGTCATGTGGGTCAACAACGAGATCGGCGTGATCCAGCCCATCGCCGAGATCGGCGAGCTGTGCCGCAGCAAGGGCATCATCTTCCATTCGGACGCAGCACAGGCGACCGGCAAGACCCCGATCGACCTCGAAAAGGTCAAGGTGGATCTGGTGACCTTCACCGCGCACAAGACCTACGGCCCGAAGGGCATCGGCGCGATGTACGTCCGCCGCAAGCCGCGCGTGCGCATCGAAGCGCAGATGCACGGTGGCGGCCATGAGCGCGGTCTGCGCTCGGGCACGCTGGCCACGCACCAGATCGTCGGCATGGGCGAAGCCTTCCGTATCGCGAAGGAAGAGATGGACGCCGAGATCCCGCGCATCAAGGCGCTGCGTGACCGTCTGGCCAAGGGCCTGAACGAGATCGAAGAGGTCTATGTGAACGGTGACCTCGAACACCGCGTGCCGCACAACCTGAACGTGAGCTTCAACTATGTCGAGGGCGAGTCGCTGATCATGGCGATCAAGGACATCGCGGTGTCATCCGGATCGGCCTGTACCTCGGCCAGCCTGGAGCCGTCGTATGTGCTGCGCGCGCTGGGCCGCAGCGATGAACTGGCGCACAGCTCGATCCGCTTCACCTTTGGCCGTTTCACGACCGAGGAAGATGTCGACTTCACGATCAACCTGATCAAGACCAAGGTCGGCAAGTTGCGTGAGCTGTCGCCACTGTGGGACATGTACAAGGACGGTATCGACATCAACTCCATCCAGTGGGCGGCGCACTGAGTGCGTGCCGACGGAGACTTATAGAAACGCATCACGAGACAAGTAAAGAGACAGGAGCACCACCATGGCTTACTCTGAAAAAGTTCTGGACCACTACGAAAACCCCCGCAATGTCGGCGCCTTCGACAAGGGCGACGAGACCGTCGGCACCGGCATGGTCGGCGCGCCGGCTTGCGGCGACGTGATGAAGCTGCAGATCAAGGTCGGCGCCGATGGCGTGATCGAGGACGCCAAGTTCAAGACCTATGGCTGCGGTTCGGCGATTGCATCGTCATCGCTGGTCACCGAATGGGTGAAGGGCAAGACCCTTGATGAGGCGCTGGCTATCAAGAACACCGCGATTGCGGAAGAGCTGGCGCTGCCACCGGTGAAGATCCATTGCTCGATCCTTGCCGAGGACGCGATCAAGGCAGCCGTGGCCGATTACAAGGCGCGTCACGGCGAAGAGCAGAAGGCGGCTTAAAAGGAACGACGCTGGATCCCGGCATTCGCCGGGATGACATGGCATGGGGAGTCCCTTGACCGTCGTTCCAGCAAAAGCTGGAACCCTGTGACTTTGCAAGCGAGAAAAACGATGGCAATCACCCTGACCGAAAAAGCAGCCAAGCATGTGACGCGCTACATCGAAAAGCGCGGCAAGGGCATCGGCCTGCGCTTTGGCGTGCGCACCACCGGTTGCTCGGGCCTGGCCTACAAGCTCGAGTATGTGGACGAGGCCGCGAACGAAGACCAGGTGTTCGAGTCGCATGGCGTGAAGGTCTATGTTGACCCGAAAAGCCTGCCCTACATCGACGGCACCGAGCTCGACTTTGCGCGCGAGGGCCTGAACGAAGGCTTCAAGTTCTACAACCCGAACGTGAAGGATGAGTGTGGTTGCGGCGAAAGCTTCCGCATCTGAGCCTCTTTCTTCCGGGACTTGACCAGCCTGTTGCGTATCGACAGGCTTTTGTTTTTTAGATGAGCATGGATAACCACTTTGCGCTGTTCCAGATGACGCCGGCTTTCGCGATCGACGCGGCCGCGCTGGACGCTGCTTACCGCGAATTGCAGGGCAGGGTGCATCCGGACAAGTTCGCCAGTGCCACCGACACCGAGAAGCGGGTCGCGATGCAATGGGCAACGCGCGCGAACGAGGCCTACCAGACACTGAAGAATCCGCTCAAGCGCGCGGCTTATTTGTGCGAGCTGAACGGGGTCGATCTTGGCATTGAATCGAACACCGCAATGGCACCGGCCTTCCTGATGCAGCAGATGGAATGGCGCGAGGCGCTGGATGATGCGCGCGATGGACGCGATCTCGGCGCGCTGGACAAGCTCGACGCCGAGCTGCGCGCAGAGCGCAATCGCCAACTGGACGCCATTGGTTCCCTGCTGGATGGCGGCCAGTATCCGCAGGCGGGCGAGCGCGTGCGTCAGCTGATGTTCGTCGAACGCTTTGGCGAGGAAGTCGCGCGTGCTTTCGAGGCTCTCGAAGCCTGACGGCGTGCCCGCGTGAACAGAATACGATAACGATAATCCATGGCACTCCTGCAGATCTCCGAACCCGGCATGTCGACCGCGCCGCACCAGCATCGGCTGGCCGTCGGCATCGACCTTGGCACCACCAATTCGCTGGTGGCGACCGTGCGCCACGGCATTCCCGAAGTGCTGGATGATGAGGACGGCCATTCTCTGTTGCCGTCGGTCGTCCGTTATCTGCCGAATGGCCATGCCAACATCGGCTACAAGGCACAGGCCGCGCAGACCACGGATCCGAAGAACACCATTATTTCGGTCAAGCGCTTCATGGGGCGCGGGCTGAAGGACATTGCGTACGTCGAGAACCTGCCGTACGACTTCGTCGATGCGCCGGGCATGGTGCAGCTGCGCACCGTTGCCGGCGTGAAGAGCCCGGTCGAAGTATCGGCCGAGATCCTGGCCACGCTGCGCCAGCGCGCCGAAGATGCGCTCGGCGATGAACTGGTTGGTGCGGTCATTACCGTGCCGGCGTATTTCGATGACGCGCAGCGGCAGGCGACCAAGGATGCCGCGAAGCTGGCCGGCCTGAACGTGCTGCGCCTGCTGAACGAGCCGACCGCGGCCGCGATTGCCTATGGTCTCGACCATGGATCCGAAGGTGTGTATGCCGTGTATGACCTCGGCGGCGGCACTTTCGATATCTCGATCCTGCGCCTGTCCAAGGGCGTGTTCGAAGTGCTGTCCACCGGCGGCGATTCGGCGCTCGGCGGCGATGACTTTGACCACCGACTGTTCTGCTGGATTATCGAGCAAGCCAATCTCGCGCCGCTGTCGGACGAAGACACCCGTATCCTGATGGTCAAGGCGCGCGAAGCGAAAGAGCTGCTGTCCTCGCACAACGAGACCCATATCGATGCACGCCTGAATTCGGGCGAGGAAGTGCGCCTGACCATCAGCGCCGCCGAGTTCGCGAACATTACGCAGCATCTGGTCGGCAAGACGCTGGCCCCGTGCCGCAAGGCGGTCCGGGATGCCGGCCTGGCTGTCGAGGATATCGACGGCGTCGTGCTGGTCGGCGGCGCCACGCGCATGCCGCATGTGCGCAAGGCTGTCGGCGAATACTTCCAGACCGTGCCGCTGGCAAACATCGACCCCGACAAGGTCGTCGCGCTCGGCGCGGCAATACAAGCCAATCTGCTGGCAGGCAATCGCGCGGCCGGTGATGACTGGCTGCTGCTGGACGTGATCCCGCTGTCGCTCGGCATCGAGACCATGGGCGGACTGGTGGAGAAAGTCATTCCGCGCAATTCGACGATACCGTGCGCGCGCGCGCAGGAATTCACCACTTTCAAGGATGGGCAGACCGCGATGGCCGTGCACGTGGTGCAGGGCGAGCGCGAGATCGTGTCCGAGTGCCGTTCACTGGCGCGCTTCGAGCTGCGCGGTATTCCGCCGATGGCGGCCGGTGCGGCGCGTATCCGAGTCACCTATCAGGTCGATGCTGACGGATTGCTGTCGGTGTCGGCACGCGAAATGCACTCCGGCGTCGAAGCGTCGATCGAGGTCAAGCCTTCGTATGGGCTCGGCGACGATGATATTGCACGCATGCTGCAGGATTCGTTCACGTCGGCCGAGGAAGACATGCAGCAGCGCGCGCTGCGTGAAGAGCAGGTTGAGGCCGAGCGCATCCTGCTGGCGACCGCATCGGCGCTGGCACAGGACGCCGCTTTGCTGAGCGCGGAAGAACGCGCCACGATCGACCGCCTGATGGACGCCGTGCGCAAGACCATCACCGGCACCAGCCATCTCGCGATCAACTCGGCCGTTGCCGATCTGGCCCGCGGTACCGAAGATTTTGCGGCGCGCCGTATGGATCGCAGCGTCCGTGCCGCACTCACCGGCAAGAAGCTCGACGAGGTCGCCTGAAGCGATCGGCTGCTGCAGACGCAGCGTGCTCGACCCTGCGACCGGAACAAGAAAACCATCAATCACCCAGCAACGAAACACCGACCCAAGGAATCGCCGTGCCCCAGATCGTCGTGCTCCCCCATGAAACCCTGTGCCCCGAAGGCGCCGTACTCGAGGCGCCGACCGGTACCTCGGTCTGCGATGCATTGCTGGAGAACGATATCGAGATCGAGCATGCGTGCGAGAAGTCCTGTGCCTGCACGACCTGCCATGTGGTCGTGCGCGAAGGCTTTGCGTCACTGAACGAGGCCGAGGAAAAGGAAGAAGACTTGCTCGACATGGCCTGGGGGCTGGAGGCGACGTCGCGTCTCTCGTGCCAGGCCATCGTCGGTACCGAAGACCTCGTGGTTGAGATCCCCAAGTACACGATCAACCACGCGCGCGAGAACCACTAAGCCGGCAAGGCGCGAAGGGAGGCCCCATGCGATGGACAGACACGGTACAGATCGCCGAGGCGCTGTACGACAAATACCCCGATATCGATCCGTTGACGATACGCTTCACCGACCTGCACAAATGGGTGATGGCGCTGGACGGCTTCAATGACGACCCGAATCATTCGGGCGAAAAGATCCTCGAGGCGATACAAATGGCCTGGATCGAAGAGGCAAAATAAAGAGGTCAGTGAAACAGCCCAGGGCGCATTCCGAAATCGGCATGCGCCCTTGTTGTTGGTGGTGTCGGGCAGTTGCCGCTCCGGGCAGATCAAAGCATATCTGTAAGTCGGCCGTTGTTCAATTTGCGGCCAGCGTGCCGTCTACCACCTTCACGCGATCGCCTGCGCGCCACGAAGGCTGGGTGTCGTACTTGAAGGCGCGCTTCTCGCCATTCTCCATGCGCACGTCCACTTCCCACGCGGTGCCCCTACGGGTGCGCTTTTCGATCTCGTTGCCCGCATAGCCGCCGCCGACAGCACCTGCGACGGTCGCGAGCGTCTTGCCCGAACCACCGCCGACCTGATTGCCGAGCAAGCCGCCCACGACGGCGCCCGCGACGACGCCGACACCGCTGGGCTTGGCCGCGACTTCAATTGTCCGCACACCTTCGACCTTGCCGCAGATATCGCAGATCGCTGGTGCCTGCGCGACCGGCGGCATCGCTTGCTGCGGTGCGCCGGCCTGTACTGGCACCGGAGCGGGCTGAGACGCTGCGGCCACTTGCGTCGCAGGCTTTCTGTGCGGGGCCGTTGCATGGGCCGCAGCTCTGCTTTGTGTCCGGGGATCGGCAGCGCTGGAGGATGCCTGTGGCGTACCGGACACCTTGCCTGCATCAGCCGCAGGTGCGCCCGGCGTTGCTGCACTCATTTCCGGTGCTTCATTGCTCTTCGATGTCGGCAACCAGTCCATGATCGCCGCCGTGCCCACGAGACTGACGATGATCACCGAGGCGGCAGCAGCGGCCACCAGCGGATGCATTTTGACGAAGGATGTCGAGCTCATCTGGGGTTCCTCTCTGTTCTGACATAAGGTGTTGAGACGATGAAAGTCTCAATTGGTTTCAAGAAATATTTGTGAACTTAAATTTCTTGCTGGTCATGCCACAGCCACACTGTGGCCGCGCTTGCAGAGATGCATGATGAGCTTGCTCAATACGGCAAACCATCAACGAAGAACTTGCTTACAAATACTTGGCGGCAACTCAGACGATGATGGATGTCGATTCGCTTCCGACCGAAGCGCCGCTGGCGGATGAATCACTGGGCGAATGAGCGCGGGTTGACTGGGAATTTGCCGGCGCACGTAGCTGCGGTTCGGTCCATCCGCTGCCATGCATCAGGTCGGCAATCAAGTCGCGGCATTGCGCGAAGCACGCATACACGGCTTGCGAAATCATGTTCGCATCGACCACGCTGAAGCCGGCATCCCTGAGCCGCGCATACATCGCATTGCGGCAGGCGCTGAGAAAGTAACGCACGCAAGCCTTGTCGGACACCTGCCGCGGCTTCGGGCAGCGGATGCCGGCATGCGGCCGCAAGCAATCAGCGCCGGTAGCGGCAGTAAAGCGCTTTGCTCGCCGCACCAGACAGGCGGCCAGTGCATTGCTGGCGCCGCGTATCGCATTCGCCAGTGCGCCCAATAGTGCCGGCCCGACCAGGTCCCGAAGCTGGGTTGAGTCATAAGCAGGTTGCAGACGGCCCGCCAGATAGCCGTTAAAAACGACAGTTGCCACCACATAAGGCACCATGCCTGCCAGCGCGACCACGATCCTGCCCTCGAAATTCAGCGCATGACGATCGACCGAGGGCCCGATCCGCTCAAACGAGGATTTGCACACCTCGATCACGGTAGCCTCGGCCACCAGGCCGAGATTGCGTGCCGGTAGCAGTTGGGTATCGACCTGCCACGTCGGGTCGATGCTGCCGACCAGCGTGCCGCTCAGCACGCCGAAGGTGGCGGCGCTCAGTTGCATCCCCTCGGCGCGTTCTCTTGCCTCCGGTGTCTCGGCGCTTCGCTTGAGCAGCGAAGCGCTCGCGCTAAGCAACGTGCAAGTACCGATGCCGACGATCAGCTGATTACTCCCCAGCGCCGAGATGGCGCCACCTGCCGCGGCACCGAGCACAGTACAGAACGCGACGCCTGCCTGCTGACAAACCGTATCCGTACCGATGTGTGCCGCTGCGAGCCGTCGCGCCAACTGACCTGCCATCATTGCGCCGGAAACACCGGCCGCTATGCGCAGGCCTGCTTCGTTCGGCGTGGCCAGCGCACAGTAGATACCAGCGCCTATCACGCGTCCCAGACCTTGACCCACATAGTCGCGCAGCGCGTGCGCGACCGCGGTCCTGAGCTGGTTCGACAGCGTGGGCTCAACCGGTTTGGCGATGACTTCCAATACGGCGCGTTCTGATCCTGCGACCGGTGCGCAAGTTTCGGTGGCGACGACGGTGGGGGTGGCAAAGATCGGTGATGCAGTTACGGGTACCATGCAAGCTCCTTCATCGCGTTGCGCGCGGATTCGTAACGCGATCGCTTCGAGCATTCCGACCTTCATCGGAAAATCAGGCAAAGCATTGATCGTGCCTGTACGCGACGACATTACCCGTTGGCTGTCATCGTTCTGACATCAATCCCTGCTAAGCGCTGCCGAGTACGCCATAAAAACAAAAAACCCCTGCGGGTCAGGCAGGGGTTTCTTTTCGAAGCGGTACTCAATGCATCAGTCTTCGCGCCTCAGATGAGGGAACAGGATCACGTCGCGGATATTGGGCGAGTCCGTGATCAGCATCATCAGGCGATCGATGCCGATGCCGCAGCCACCGGTCGGTGGCAGCCCGTATTCGAGTGCGCGGATGTAGTCGGCGTCGTAGTACATGGCTTCATCATCGCCCGCATTCTTCGCGGCCACCTGGGCGTGGAAGCGTGCAGCCTGGTCTTCGGCGTCATTCAGCTCGGAGAAGCCGTTCGCAATCTCGCGGCCGGTGATGAACAGCTCGAAGCGCTCGGTGATGCCCGGCACCTTGTCCGACGCACGCGCCAGCGGCGATACCTCGACCGGGTAATCGATGATGTAGGTCGGTTCCCACAGCTTCGATTCGGCAGTCTCCTCGAACAGGCCCAGCTGCAGCGCGCCTAAACCTGCATGTGCGTGCGGCTCGGCGCCGAGCTTCTTCAGCTCGGCCTTCAGGAACGCGGCGTCATTCAGCTGTTCGCTCGTGTAGTGCGGTGCGAACTTGTTGATCGCTTCGACGATGGTCATCCGATGGAAGGGCTTCGACAAGTCCAGTTCGCGTCCCTGATAGGACAGCTGCGCGGTGCCATGCGCATCGACCGCCGCCTGGCGGATCAGCGCCTCGGTGAAGTCCATCAGCCATTGGTAATCGACATAGGCCGCGTAGAACTCCATCATCGTGAACTCGGGATTGTGCCGTGGCGACACGCCCTCGTTACGGAAGTTGCGGTTGACTTCGAACACGCGCTCGAAGCCGCCAACCACCAGGCGCTTCAGGTAAAGCTCGGGCGCGATGCGCAGGAACATTTCCATGTCCAGCGCATTGTGGTGGGTGATGAAGGGCTTGGCGGCGGCACCGCCCGGAATCACATGCAGCATCGGCGTCTCGACTTCCATGAAGCCTTCGGCGTCCATGAAGCGGCGAATCGATGACAGCGCAGCGGTACGTGCCTTGAAGGTGCGGCGCGTCTCCTCGCTCATGATCAGGTCGACATAGCGCTGCCGGTATTTTGTTTCCTGGTCATGCAGGCCGTGGAACTTGTCCGGCAGCGGGCGCAGCGACTTGGTCAGCAGGCGGATGCGGGTGACCTTGACGGTGAGTTCGCCAGTCTTGGTCTTGAACAGCGTGCCCTCGGCGCCAAGGATGTCGCCAATGTCCCAGTGCTTGAATGCATTGTGGATGTCCTCGCCGACGGCATCGTTCGAGATGTACAGCTGGATGCGGCCGTCGCAGCGTGCGCCGGATGCATCCTGCACGGTCGCGAACGAGGCTTTGCCCATCACACGCTTGAGCATCATGCGGCCTGCAACCACTACTGGTACGGCTGCCGCTTCCAGCGCTTCGCGCTCGGTCTCGCCGTGCTGCGCGTGCAGATCCGCGGCCTTGTGCTGCGGGCGGAAATCATTCGGGAACGCGATACCCTGCTCGCGGATCGCAGCCAGCTTCGCACGGCGCTCGGCGATGATGGAATTCTCGTCGCGTTCTTCAAGGACGCCGTCGTGTTTGTCAGTCATCATTTTCTGTTCTCGGTGGGCGTTGTGTTACACGCCTTGTCGTTGTGTTACACGCCTTGTTTCAGCGATGCGGCGATGAAGTCGTCGAGGTCACCATCGAGCACGGCCTTGGTGTTACCGGTCTCGAAGTTGGTCCGCAAATCCTTGATGCGCGACTGGTCCAGCACGTACGAGCGGATCTGATGGCCCCAGCCGATGTCGGTCTTCGCATCTTCCAGCTTCTGCTGCTCGCTCATGCGCTTGCGCAGCTCGAGCTCGAACAGGCGCGACTTCAGCATTGCCCACGCCTCGGCGCGGTTACGGTGCTGCGAGCGGTCGTTCTGGCATTGCACGACGATGCCCGATGGGATGTGCGTCAGACGGACTGCGGAGTCGGTCTTGTTGATGTGCTGGCCGCCGGCGCCGGATGCGCGGTAGGTATCGACGCGCACATCGGCCGGATTGACGTCGATCTCGATCGAGTCATCGACTTCCGGGTACACGAACAGGCTGGAGAACGAGGTATGGCGGCCGCCGGCCGAGTCGAACGGCGACTTGCGCACAAGGCGGTGAACGCCGGTCTCGGTACGCAGCAGGCCGTACGCATATTCGCCCTCGACCTCGATGGTCGCAGTCTTGATGCCGGCCACGTCGCCCTCGGATTCTTCAAGGAGCTCGGTCTTGAAGCCCTTGCGCTCGCAGTAGCGCAGGTACTGGCGCAGCAGCATCGATGCCCAGTCCTGCGCCTCGGTGCCGCCGGCGCCGGCCTGGATGTCGATGAAGCAGTTGTTCTTGTCCAGCGGGTTGGAGAACATCCGGCGGAATTCGAGGGCTTCGACCGCGGTGCGCAGCTCGTGCGCATCAGCCTCGACCGCTTCCAGCGTGTCGGTGTCGCCTTCTTCGCGTGCCATCGCCAGCAGCTCGCTGGCATCCTTGACACCGGCATGGATGCGGGTCAGCGCGTCCACCACATCTTCGAGGGATTTTTTTTCGCGCCCGAGGTCCTGGGCGCGCTTTGGGTCGTCCCAGACCTTCGGGTCTTCGAGTTCGCCGTTGACTTGTTCGAGTTTCTCTGACTTCAGGTCGAAGTCAAAGATACCTCCGAAGTTCTTGCTCGCGCGTGTCGAGGTCGGCGAGCAGGGCGGTGAGGGCGTTGAGGCGTTCGGCTTCCATGGTGACGGGTATCCGGCAAAAGCCCCGGATTATACCGTAGCACCCTTGGCCGGATTGTTCTGGGGCGCAGTCACCTGATCGTAGATATCTTTAAAGCATTCGAGACGGTGCAGGCTGAGCAGATCCTGATGGCTTTTGTCCAGCAATTTACGGGCGACCGTGTACACCTTCCCCACATGGCGGGGTACGTCAATGACAGTTCGCTTCAAAAAGGAAACAACGGAGGCCAGCCGCTTTTGCATCGCCGAGCTGCTGACTTGATCGTACTTCACTCTGATCACGACGTGGTTGGCCGTACATTGCGCCAGATTGTCCCCGACCTTTTTATTCAGCGCGTGCAGACTTCCGCCGCCCATCGCAGCGGGGTTATATAAATAGCATTGGGGAGCGAAATTTTGCCGGGGGTCGGCGGTCCAGGCGCCGACATAAGATGCAATACCCCCACCCAGTGAATGCCCGGTCAGCACCAGGTTTGGTGTATCGGGATCTTTCTTCTTCAGTCCCTCGCGTATCGCCTCGGCCAGCTTGACGCCGAGCGTATACGCTTCAGGCGGGCCGTCCTTTCGCAGGACTTGCTGGACGTTGAGACGCATTTGCGATCGGATCATGGCGCCTGCGCCGGTGCCGGGGAATGTCAGCGTGGGCACATGCTTTCCGTCGGCATTCGTCTCGCGCAGCCCGGCAACGACCCCGATGCGTGGCGCGCGGAAGTCGCCATTGATTGGGGAGATATATTTGAGCAGTTCAGGTTTTTCCGAAAGCAGGTCGTACAGCTTTGCTTTTTCGGGATCCGGTTTCCCATGTAGCATGACGTATAACTGAGCCGCCATACCCTCGCCACGAATCTTTTTGATGTTTGGGTCATCTTCCGGGCAATCACGCCAGCGCCGGTATATGTCGTAATTCTTGTCGAAGTTTTTCACGGTATGTTTCAACTCGGCGCGCTTTGCCGCGAACCCGGCTCTGTTTGTCTTGCGAACCTCACTTGCCACTTCGTAGAAGGGTTTGCTCTGTTTCAGTATGGGCGCCCCCGTGTCGTTGATGACTTCCTCCCCGGGGCTTTCGGGTAACTGCGCTGCGTCAGCAACGGATGTCTGGTCAATGGATGACCACGACTTTCTCACCGAAGGCGGAGCGCTCGGAATGCTTCCCGATGACCCGGAGACGGATGCCGCCGACGGACGATGCCCCATGGATCCTGGCGCCAGAGGCGTGTACGCGCTGGCAGCTTGCGAGCTGCTCGAACGGTTTACAGGCGGTGCGAGAGAGCGCTCGACGATACCCGTAAAACGAATCATCGCTGCCTCCTATGCCGTTTCCAGCCAGGCTTCTGCCTTGGGGGCGTTCTCCTCACCTTTGGCAAGCAGTTCCGAACGAGCGGTATCCAGTGCCGTCATGAAATTGTCGATCGCGTTTCCGAATACGAGTTCGTCTGCGTTCGCGATTTCCAGATTCCAGCACAGCGTCAGCATTTGCAGGTCGGGCTCCCAAGCGAGCCAGCAGCCTCCCAGCGGCTTGCCAAAGCGGTTCAGTGCCAGTGCGGCGATCAGGCTGTCAACCGGAGATTCTTCATTGAGCGGACCGACAACGGCGCAGAAATGACAAATCTCCCCGGTCGCCGACAACTCCAGTATCAGATGCTTGTCCGGGCCGCTGGCGATCGTGGCCGTGCCAGCCTCGTCGAAATTCGCACCGGGTACCTTTGCCCCCAACCAGCGGCTGATGATGTCGAGATTGCGAGTCATCTGAGCCTCCATGGATAATTTCCCCCGGTGTGTGTCGTGCCCGTCCGGATAGTCGTGCATCCTTGTGCAGCCATCACGGGGCGAACGGAACAGGGCAGGCGCAAGCTCATGGCACCCACTATATCGACCCGCCGCCCCACGATGGCGCGGCGAGATGCATGCGGGATGCGCTATGCGTCGTTGCGCGCAGGTCAGACCAGGGGATGGGACGCTTCGGCGAACTCGATCATCAGTTGCACCGTGGTGCGGCCATTGAACTCGTTCGCATCCAGCCGGTAAGCTGCACGTATCCGCGATGGCAGCCCGTCGGCATGGTTGAACCAGATCGCGTCGAACTGCCGGCCGTCCTTTTCCAGTTGCAGCTTCAGGTGGCGCTCCTTCAGCACGCGCTGGTTCACCACACGGAATTCATCACAGAACAAGGGGTGCGGGAAGCCCTGGCCCCAGACCTGCTGGTCCAGTGTGGCGATGAAATCGAGGCTGAAGTACTCCGGTTCGAGCGGGCCATCGGTCTCGATCACATGCTCGAGATCGTTCGCTGTCAGCCATTCGCGGCCGACGGCCTCGAAAGCGTCCGCGAAGGCCGGGAAATCAGCTTCCTTCAAGGTCAGCCCAGCCGCCATCGCATGACCACCGAACTTGTCGATCAGCTCAGGGTGTCGCTTGTACACCAGGTCCAGCGCATCGCGCAGATGAAAGCCCGGGATCGAGCGGCCCGAGCCCTTGATCAGGCCGCCGCCGGCGGGCGCGAAAGTGATGGTGGGGCGGTAGAACTTTTCTTTCAGCCTCGACGCGACGATGCCGATCACGCCCTGATGCCAGTCCGGGTTGAACAGGGTCAGCGTCGCGTTGTCACGCGGGTCAATGCTTTCCAGCGACGCCAGCGCCGCTTCCTGCATGCCGGCCTCGATGTCACGACGCTCGCGGTTGATCGTGTCCAGTTCGCGCGCAATCGACCATGCACGCGTGTTGTCATCGGTCAGCAGGCATTCAATGCCGAGCGACATGTCGGCCAGCCGACCGGCGGCATTCAGCCGTGGCCCTGCCGCAAAGCCGAGGTCGAAAGGCGTGGCCTTGCGCAGGTCACGGCCCGCGACCGAGAACAGCGCAGCAATGCCCGGATGCGCGCGCCCCTGACGTATGCGCTGCAAGCCCTGCGCGACCAGGATACGGTTGTTCGCATCCAGCTTCACCACATCGGCCACGGTGCCCAGTGCGACCAGATCGAGCAACGCATCCAGTCGAGGCTGGCTGGCAGTATCAAAACGTCCGCGCTGGCGCAGCTCGGCGCGCAATGCGAGCAATGTGTAGAACATCACGCCGACCCCGGCGAGGTTCTTGCTGGGGAAGCCGCAGCCGGGCTGGTTCGGGTTCACGATCACGGCGGCCTCCGGCAGCTGCTCGGCGGGCAGGTGATGGTCGGTCACGACGACGGCCATGCCACGCCGGTTCGCCTCGGCGACACCGGCAATACTGGCGATGCCGTTGTCGACGGTGATGATGATGTCGGGTGATTTTTCGCGCGCGGTAAGCTCGACGATCTCGGGCGTCAGACCGTAGCCATACTCGAAACGGTTGGGCACGATGTAATCGACGGTCGCGCCCATCGCACGCAGGCCGCGCATCGCCACGGCACAGGCAGTCGCGCCGTCGCAGTCATAATCGGCGACGATCACCATGCGCTGGCCGGCATCGATCGCATCGGCGAGGAACAGCGCGGCCCGGTCGACTTGCGTCAGCGCGGCGGGCGCAATCAGCGCGTTCAGCTCGGTGTTCAATTCGCGCGGGTCGGCCAGACCGCGCGCGGCGACCAGACGTGCCAGCACCGGGTGCAGGCCTTGCTGCGCAAGCATCTCGGCTTGACGCGGGGAATAGGATCGGACAGCAATGCGGGTCATCGTTATCGTTCGGAACGGGACAAAGGCCCCGTATCGTCGTGCCGGTTCAGCCCGCGGGGACAGCGAGCGCGGCCAGTGAAGGGGATCGCCAGAATTTTCTCATGCCGTTACGGGTCATCCGCCATTCTGCAAGCCGGCCGGCATCGGACAGCAGCAGCGTCGCCGTTTTCAGTTGTCCGGATTTCAGCGCACCCAGCAGGGGTGCGAAGCGCTCCGCCTCCAGTGCCTGCATACCCGCAAGCCAGGCCGACCAGTCACCGGCCAGTGATGGCGACACCAGCCGCGTGTCGATGCCGAGCGTCGCTGCCCCGGCATGGCCGCGCAGGTAATTCAGGTAGGCCGGTGCCGCTGGCAATGCGCTGCCGGCGTCGCTGCCCGCCCACAGCCAGAGCGCGTTGATGCGCGGCAGTCCGCCCGATTCGCGGGTGTCATTGACCGGGTGCTGGTGCCACAGCATCTGCACCTCGTTGTGCAGCCGGCGCCAGTCGCGCTCGCCGGGGCCGCGCGGCAGCCAGATGTCGATATTGTGGCCACTGGCTGCAGCCGGTGTGCAGGTACGCAGCCCGGACCACTGATCAGCGCGCAGGAACCAGTGACGCGCATCGCCGTAGGCCAGCTGATGCCCGCCTTCCGTCACCAACGGCGACATCGCATCGAACAGCGCGCGCGACTCGGCCTCATGGACCTGCAGCCCGTGCGGATCGGTCAGTACCAGATGGTCGCGTGCGATGTGCAGGTGCACGGGCTGCAGCAGGAACCAGTGGCCTTCGCTTGCGGGCAGGCCAAACGCTTGCATTAGCGCATGCGCGACAGCCGGGCTGTTGCCGGTGCCGCTGCCAGCCAGCCAGCGCTCATGCGGCAAGGCGGGTGCGAACGGATCCCCATGCCGCAGCTCATGGTCGCTGGCACGCGCCAGCAGCATGGACAGCGCAGGCAGGCGCAGGGTCTTCAACAAGTCTTTCGCGTGTTCGGCGGGGGGGAGCGCAAACGGAATCAACAGCGTGTCGGCAGGCATGCCGGCATTGTAGGGGAACTGCGCGGTGCCGATGGTGACCGGTGCCGGCAGGGCGCGGTCGCCGACCGTCGTTATCTGCTGTGCCGTAGGTGTCGTCGCAACAGCGTTTTGGTTTCCTTGTGGTGGCTGTGGCACACTTCCGGCTGCCCGGCAGACATCCCAGCCCCTATATCGGAGCCTTGATTGGCATTTTTCAACGACCCGCCGTTCGAGTGGACCATCGGCCTGCGCTACACGCGCGCCAGCCGCCGCAGCGCGCGCAACAGCTTCATTTCCTTCATCTCCCTGATTTCGATGGCCGGCATTGCGCTGGGCGTCGCCGCGCTGATCGTCGTGCTGTCGGTCATGAATGGCTTCCAGAAGGAGGTGCGCGACCGCATGTTGTCGGTGCTGTCGCATGTCGAGGTGTTCGATGGCTCCGGCAGCCTGCCGGACTGGCAGCAGACCGCGGCGGAGGCCTTGAAGCATCCGCAGGTACGTGGTGCCGCCCCCTTCGTCGATGGTCAGGCGATGGTGACCCGCAATGACACGGTACGCGGTGTCGTGGTGCGCGGCATCCTGCCATCCGAAGAGCCCAAAGTGTCGGCGGTCGCAT
>JACCDI011105843.1_pt1 | contig 15300 bp, 13 predicted proteins | sample 7442791 | NCBI WGS metagenome assembly JACCDI01 (sample SAMN15323434, study PRJNA562643) | freshwater metagenome | isolation source: river surface water | place: USA:Blue River Watershed | collected 2017-08-15 | reverse complement strand
GCCGATCTCGGCCAGGTCGCGGATGATGGTATCGACATCGCGGCCCACATAACCGACCTCGGTGAACTTGGTGGCCTCGATCTTGATGAAGGGGGCGTCGGCCAGCTTGGCGAGGCGACGCGCGATCTCGGTCTTGCCGACGCCGGTCGGACCGATCATCAGGATGTTCTTCGGCGTGATCTCGTGGCGCAGTGGATCCGGCACTTGCTGACGGCGCCAGCGATTGCGCAGCGCGATCGCGACCGCGCGCTTGGCGCGCGACTGGCCGACCACATGCTTGTCGAGTTCAGCGACGATTTGTTGCGGGGTCAGGTTCATGATGGGCTTACAGCGTCTCGATCGTGTGCGACAGGTTGGTATAGATGCAGAGCTCGCCGGCAATCGTGAGCGCCTTCTTCACGATCTCGTCGGGTGCCAGCTCGGTGTTCTCGTACAGCGCCTTGGCCGCGGCCTGCGCGTAACTGCCGCCGGAGCCGATCGCGCCTATGCCCTGCTCGGGCTCGAGCACGTCGCCATTGCCGGTGATGATCAGCGTTGCATCGCGATCGGCGACCAGCAGCATCGCTTCAAGCCGGCGCAGCATACGGTCGGTGCGCCAGTCCTTGGCCAGTTCGACCGATGCGCGCATCAGGTTGCCCTGGTGGGTCTCGAGCTTGGCTTCGAAGCGCTCGATCAGCGTGAACGCATCGGCGGTGCCGCCGGCGAAGCCGGCCAGCACCTTGCCGTGGAACAGCTTGCGCACTTTGCGCGCAGTGCCTTTCATGACGACATTGCCGAGCGTGACCTGGCCGTCGCCACCGAGCGCAACAACATTGCCGCGCCGTACAGAGAGAATGGTGGTGCCGTGGAATTGTTCCATGCGTATCCAGAAATACAGGGCAGCCCCGGAGGGCATCACGGCAGGCCGGCAACACAGGCCACGCCACGCGCCGGACACTCAGGGCTTGCGGTTGATGATCCCCGGCATCGCATTGCCGCAGCTCAGTTGCAACAGCGTCGATACGAGGAAAGAAACTCCCTGCCATTCTACCGGTTTGCCGGCTGCGAGTTCGACCATTGATGCTTGCAATGCAGCGGCGGCATGAAAGTTGATGCGCTTCAGATCGTGTGCGTCGAGCAGCAGTGCCGGTGCATCCGCTGCGATGTGTCTGACGTGCGCACGCAGCGCGACCAGCAAGTCATCAACGGGCGGATCGATGGTCTCGGGTAACACGAATGCGGCGCTGCTCGCCTGCCGGGCCCGGGCTGTGTGACGCTGTGCCAAGGGCAGCGCGACGGCGTGAGCCGCGGCCAGCAATGTGGCCGGATGCTGGTCACTGATGAGCGCAGCGGGAGCGGCGGGCAATGAGGCGGCGGGCAATGGTGCGGCCGGCGGCGAAACTTCATAGGTCAGGCTATACGCAAGGCAGGCATCTTCGTAGCGCTCGACATCGCCGGCCAGCCGCAGCAGCTCGATCAGCAGCCGCCACCCGGCATCGTCGTCATCGCGGCGGCCGGACTGTATCAGCGTGCGCAGCAGCGCCAGCATCGCATCGCAGGGACGCAGTTGAACACGCAGGCCGCGATGCTGACAGTCGGCGAGCATCGCAAGCAAAGGACCGCAGCCGGCCAGCGTGACAGCATTCACCGATGCGAGGTCGAGCATCAATTCGTTGGCCATCGGATGCTGCTGCCACCAGTGCGTCAGTGTCGCGTCGACATCCGCATCGAGGCTGCCGCCCAGGCTCAGTACCGGTGGCGCAGCCTCGACCTTGCGCGTGTGCATCGCCGGTGGTGAGCGACGCGGTCGCCATTGCGGCGGCGATGCCTCGAAGCGTTGCGCATAGGCCAGTGCGGCGCGGTCGAATTCGGCTTGCTGACCCAGCGCATCATGCAGCTCGAGCAGCATCCACCAGCCACGCCGCTCGGTATCTGTTGCCGGTAGCGGCGGTGCGGCGAGCGCGGCGTGCAGCACGCTGAGGGCAGCCTCGGGCTGCTCAGTCGCAAACAGCAATGCGGCTTCGTCGAGCTGCCGCGCCAGCCGCGCGACAACATGGTCGAGGGCGCCGGGCGCGAGCGGCTCCCGGCCTGCGTCAGTCGCGGACCATGTCAGTGCGTCGTCCGGCGCTGAACCAACGGCACGATGCAGGTCGGCAGGATGCGCGTCGGCTGAGAACGTCGTTGCTGTCATCGTGCCAGTTGCGGCGGTCGCTTCGTGCGGCATGTTCGTCGGTTCTGCCGCAGCATCAGCCGGCGAACGCCGAAAAAAATGCCGAGGCAAACGCACGGGCTGGTTCAACAGGTCGAGAAATTTCACGGGTGTCGTCAATTGCAAGGCAATGACGGCATTACAACCAGTGAGCTGTCACCCGTCAAAGGTGAGTGTCGCCCGCGCTGCCTCGACGGCGATCATTGCCATGCACCCCACAGCACCTGTTGCATGCTGCCGACAGCGCGCCTCGGCCGGGCGTGCCGGCCGTCATGCGATATGCCTGCTGCCCGCGCGGCATCAGAAGCGCGTGCGTACACCGACGATGACGTTGCGCCCCGGCTGCGGCACATAGTCCTTCAGCAGCGAAGTCGACAACCGTATCTCTTCATTCAGCAGGTTGCGCGCCAGCAGGAACCAGGTCAGGTCGGTGGTGCCGTAGCGCTGCACATAGGTCAGGCTGGCATCGACCTGGGTCCAGGCCGGCGTGACCGTCTCTTCCGAGATACTCGCAGCGGCAATGCGCTTGTGCGCATTGGCATGCACCGCCGACAGCGACGACTGCCATGCGCCCTGACGGTAGCCGACGGTTGCGCCATAGCGGGTCGCTGGCTGCAGTGGCAGGTTGCCCAGTCCGTTGAGCGTGCCGCGCGAGGTGTCGACGAATGCGCGTGTCCAGAGGCCAGGGTTGAACTGGTTATAGGCGACCTCGGCCTCGAAGCCGCGCAGCGTCGCATCGGCCTGCGTGAAGTCTCGGTAGACGGTGCCGGCCTGTTCGCTGATGCTGCCGTAGACAAAGTTGTCGATGCTGTTGCGGTAGGCATTCGCTTTCCAGCGCAGCTTGCCCTCGGTTCGCTGCAAGGACAGCTCGAGATTGTTCGAGCTTTCGCGGCGCAGGTTGGAGCGGCCGCGGTCGAAGGTTTCGGTCGGATGGTGCTCGCCGTTGGAGTACAGCTCTTCGGCGGTCGGCGCGCGCTGCGCATAGGAGGCGGTGGCGCCCAGCCCGTAGCCGGGCATGAAGGACCACAAGGCGCCGACCGATGCCGATCCCAGGTCGAAACGGCGTCCGGTGCCTTCGACCGGGTTGCGTGACACGCGCTCGTAGCGCGCGCCGGCATTGACGCGCAAGCTGCCGAAGTCGCGCTCCTCGACCAGGAAGGTCGCGAAGGTGCGTGAGCGGGTACGCGGCACTGTCGGTGCATCACCGTGCAGGTTCGCGGCCTGCGTATTCGCATCTTCGGCCTGTATGCCCAGCTTGCCGCGCCAGCCGTTCAGTGGCGCGTGCGCGAGTTCCCAGCGCGCATCGGCCAGTCGATTGCTGAAGCGGATATGCGGGTCGGTACCACCCTCGAGTTCGGTGTGCTTGTAGTCGGTGTAGCCGAATTTGAACTTCAGGCTGTCAAAGCCTTCGATCGGCGAGCGGAACAGGCTGTCGACATCAAAGCGCGTGCGTGCGAGGTCAATCCGCGCATTTTCATCTCGGCCGTGGATGCCGTAGTTCTTGTCGAGTTGCGACAGCGACGCGCCGATGCGGCCCCAGTCCTGGAACAGCGTCGCACCGACACCCAGATTGTGCTCGCGCAGGCTGCTCGAGCTCAGTTTGCCGCGGTCACCGCTGCCATCGGCATTGGCGCTGCCGGGAATGCGGTAGTCGCCGGCATCGACCGCGCTGCCATCGACATGCAGGCCGATGTTGCCTGCCGCGCGCTCGGCAGAAAACCCGAGCCCGGCGCTGCGGTCGACACTGCCCGCGCGCAGCTCGGCCTCGCCGGTGGCGCGCGGTACCAGCTCCATCGGAATACGGTCATTGATGATATTGACCAGGCCGCCGACCGCGCCCGAACCATAGGCCAGCGCCGCCGGTCCGCGCAGGATCTCGACCTGCCGCGCGGTCAGCATGCTGCTGCCGACGGCATGGTCATTCGAGATGGCCGACAAGTCGCCACTGCCCATGCCGTTTTCCAGGATCTTTATACGGGGGCCTTCGAGGCCGCGGATCACCGGCCGCGACGAGCCGCTGCTGAAGCCGGAGGACTGCACGCCGAGTTCGCGGCTCAGTGTGTCGCCGAGCGACAGCCCTGCCTTGTTGCGCAATTCGTCGCCGGTCAGCACCTTGGCCGGGGCAAGGATCATCGTGTCCTCGCCCGAGCCCAGCGGGTCGGCAGTCACGATGACAGGGGACAGGGTTTTTTTCGTTTCCTGAGCAGATGCAGGAAGCGTGGCCAGCGCGCACACGATCGCATGCGCCAGCGCGGACATCTTCAGTGTCATGAAGCACTCCACGATAGGTTCGACGCGGGCTGCCGGCAAGACGCCGCGCAGCCACCAGACAAGGGTCAGGCGTCGATGCGTGGGGGAGCGCGCGTGGAGAAGTTGGCGATGAACGGGCTGTGCCAGCGCTGCAGTAGCAACGCGACGGCCGGTACCTGCACTGCGCGCTGCAGCGGCAGCATCGCGATGTCAGTACAAGGCCCGGCACCCAGCGCCGCTGCGTCCAGTGCGGCACAGGCGCCGGAGGCTCGCGGGTGGTCGAACAGCCCATTGCCGGTCGGGTTGCCATCAGCACCCCGGTCAGCCAGGGCCTGATGAAGGCTGGCATTGCCCAGTCCGTGCGCATGCGCGACCGCATGCGACAGCCCCACCCACTGCGCGAGCAGCAGGCACAACACCAGCAGCGCGCCAATCAGCGCGCGTGGCCGGTGCAAGCGGCGCCCGCCGGTGGCGGACCTGTTGTGGGACGGAAGGATGCGGTTCATCTGCGGGTTCAAATCTCAGGCAGCGATACTAGCGCAGAACATGAATGATTGTCATGCAGGCTGATGACAGCGGCGGCACAAACAAAAACCCCGCGCAATGCGCGGGGCTGGGCGGGATTGGCGGGCTGCATCTTGCAGCGTTGCCAGGCTCAGTCGCCGTACAGCTTCTGCTTCAGCTCGCGGCGCTGCTGCGCTTCGAGCGACAGCGTTGCGGTCGGGCGCGCGAGCAGGCGCGGGATGCCGATCGGCTCGCCGGTCTCTTCGCACCAGCCATAGTCGCCCGAATCGATGGACTGCAGCGACTGTTGCACTTTCTTCAGCAGCTTGCGCTCGCGGTCGCGGGTACGCAGTTCCAGGGCATGCTCTTCTTCGATGGTGGCGCGGTCGGCGGGATCGGGTACCAGCACGGTCTCGCGCAGGTGCTCGGTCGTTTCACCGGCATTCCTGAGCAAGTCTTTTTCAAGCTGCTGCAGGCGCGCCTTGAAGAACGCCAGCTGGGCGGCGTTCATATAGTCCTTCTCATCCATGGCCAGGATCTGCTCTTCGGTGAGCGGTGCGCCGGCGGATGCTTTCGAGCTTTTTGTATTGGTTGCCACGTCGCTTGCTTTCGTCACTACGAAACGATGAATGTAACCCGGCGGACCCGCCAAATGCTTGCTGCTGCGCAGTCTCATCCGGTCGTGGTTCCGGGCATCCCGCTCCCCCTCGGAAGGGTGCCCGGCTGAAACCGGCGGCTATTGTAATCGCATTGTCGCCCTGCTCGACAAGCTTTGCATGATTTTTAAGGACTTTCGCAACAGTAAGCGTGGATGGCGTCAATAAAGGTTTTCAAGTTTATACCAGACACTGTGTCAATCCGTCGATAAACACTTGTTTGGGCAGGTCCTGGCCGATGAAGACGATCTTGCTGCTGCGCAACTCATCCGCGCCCCAAGGCGCGCCCAGGTCGCTGCCCATGGTTTGGTGCACGCCCTGGAAAATCACGCGCCGGCTTGCGCCTGACAACCACAGCACGCCCTTGTAGCGCAGCATGCGCGGGCCGTAGACCTGTACCAGACTGCCGATGAATTCCTCGAGGCGCGGCGGGTCGAACGCGCGGTCGCTGCGGAACACGAAGGCGGCGATCTGGTCCGTATGGCCACCCTGCCCGTGCCCATGGTGGTGATCGTGATGATGGGCATGTTCATGATCGTGGTCATGATGCGCGCAGTGCTCGTCGCAATCATGGTGCGCATGCTCGTCGGCTTTCAGGAAATCGGGGTCGATTTCCAGCTTGTCGTTCAGGTTGAAGCCGCGAATGTCAAAGATCTCGGCGATCGCGATCTGGCCGAAGTCCACCGGCGCCACCGGTGCGCGCGGGTTGATGCGCTTGAGTCGTGCTTGCAGCTCGCTCACTTGCGGCGGCGTCACAAGGTCGGTCTTGGACAACAGCATGCGATCGGCAAAGCCCACCTGGCGCTGCGCTTCCTCGAACTGATCGAGCTGCTGCATCGCATGGCTGGCATCGACCACCGTGATCACGCCATCCAGCAGATACGACGTAGCGACATCCTCATCCATGAAAAAAGTCTGCGCAACCGGGCCCGGATTGGCCAGGCCTGTCGTCTCGATGACCACCCGGTCGAACTGCAGCTGACCGTCGCGCCGCTTTTGTGCCAGCTGCGACAGCGCGGCGATCAGGTCGCCGCGCACCGTGCAGCAGACGCAGCCATTGCTCATCTCGACGATCTGCTCATTGCTGTCCTGGACCAGGATCTCGTTGTCGATGTTCTCCTCGCCGAACTCGTTTTCGATGATGGCAATTTTCTGGCCGTGCGCTTCATGCAGGATACGGTTGAGCAGCGTGGTCTTGCCAGCGCCGAGGAAGCCCGTGAGTATGGTGGCGGGAATCAGTGACATCGAAGGGAAATCTCTACAGAAAGGCAGTGGTTGGGTGCGGCAACGCAATGACATCGTATGCCGCCATCGATCGCGCGGCAAGCTCAGCCTGGTTCATCCTGTTTCTTCGCGCGCGGGTGGGCCGCATCATAGACCTGCGCGAGCCGCTGGAAATCCAGCGCCGTGTAGACCTGGGTCGATGCGATCGACGCATGCCCGAGCATTTCCTGCACCGCTCGCAGGTCGCCCGAAGACTGCAGCACATGGGATGCGAACGAATGTCGCAGCATGTGGGGATGCACGTCGGCGGCAATGCCCAGCGACTGCGCATGTGCCTTGATCCGCGACTGCACGGCGCGCGGGGTGATACGGCGCCCGCGCGTCGTCAGGAACAGAGCATGCATGTCTTCGGGATCGGCGGCTGCCGCAGGCGGGTCTTTGGCCGGGTTTCGCCGTTCGCCGTGGCCCTCACTTTCGCCATCGACCTGCACTGCTTCCCCGCCACGCACGGCCAGCCACGCCTGCAGCGCGGCCAGCGCCGCGCTGCCCACGGGCACGGTGCGGCGCTTGTTCCCCTTGCCGGTGACGGTCACCTCGCCGGCATCGAGGTCTAGCCAGCCTTTCGATTCATGCGCGCCATCGCGCACAAAGCGCAGGTCGAGGCCAGTCAGTTCGGAGACGCGCAGGCCGCTCGAATACAGCAACTCGAACATGGCCTTGTCGCACAGGCTGCGCGCGACATCGTCATCCCTGACAGTGACATCCGACGACACCAGCCTGACGGCATCATCGACGCCGAGCGCCTTCGGCAGGGGCTTTGCGCGCTTGGGCGGCTTCACGCCATCGACCGGATTGGCAGCCAGCGGCCCCTGCTGAGCGAGCCAACGGAAGAAGCCGCGCCAGGCCGATAACTTGCGAGCAATCGAACTCGCGGACAAACCGCGTGCATGCATCTGGCTGGCCATGCGGCGGATGTCGAACTGGGTCAGCCGGCGCAGTTCTGTGCCCGGTCGCTCCTGCATCATGGCCAGCAGTTGTTCGAGGTCGCGTCGGTAGTTGTGCAGCGTGTGCCCGGAGAGCTTGCGCTGGACCTGCAGGTACTGCAGGTAAGCGTCAATCTCGGCCGGCACGCCGCTGGTAGTCACGCTGATCAGGCAGCCAGCCCTTGCAGGCTGGCGCTGGCGGCTTCGCCGATGCGGGCGAGGAAATCCGTCGCGAGCTCGCTTGAAAAACGCTGCGGGTCGGGAGAGCCCAGCACCAGCAATCCAAAGCACTTGTCGGAGCCGGGTTTGCGCAGCGGCACCAGTGCAACCGATTGCATGCTCGCTGCATCATCGAGCCAGGCGACGCCGGGCTTGCCGGCGGCCGCACCGCAGGACGGGCCGCTTTGTTCGTCTGCCCACGCGCGTGCAGCGGCGAGGTCGCCATCGGCGAACCAGCCGCTTTCATGGCCGTCGGCCAGGTCCCACAGGCGCAGCGTTGCGGCCGGCACCTGGAAGCTTTCTTTCATTGCGGCGATCAGCGTGTCCGGCAGGCTGTCGCCATCGCGCTCGACCAATAGTCGCAGCACCCACTGGTGGAAATTGGCGAGGATGGTGTCGTTATTGCCCGCGACGCGGGTCAGGTGCGCAAGCTTCAATTCCAGCTGGCGGATTTTCTCGCGCAGCACCTCCACCTGCCGTTCTTGCAATGACACGGTTCGGCCGCCGAGTGCCGTGGTCAGCCGCAGGCCCGCGATCAGGTCGGGGTTTTGCTCGAAGAAGTCCGGATATTCCTCGAGGAAGAGCGCAACAGCATTGGCGTCGGGCAGGGCAGTCATTGGCGAGTCGTTGTCAGGAAATGGAAGACAGCCCGGATTTTAGCCGGGACCGGCGCTTGCCAGCCAACTTCCTGCGTACAAAAAAAGATGGCACCCGAAGGTGCCATGCAAGAGAGGAGATTATTCGCAGAAGACTCTGCAGGCCGTTGACCATGAAGCTGCCGGCCTATCCGGCGCCCGACCCGGACATCAGGCGGGCGCCGAATCCGTTGCGGGCCGCAAGACCCGCGAGATTCAGAACAGGTGGCGCACGCCGATGTTGAAGGCCTTGTTGCCCAAGCCGCTTTCGGAGTTGTTGCCGACGGTATATGTTGCGGTGCCGTCGTTGCTGATGCGGCCGTAGGAAGCGTAGACGTTGGTGCGTTTCGACAGCGCATAGGTATAACCAAGCGCCCACTGGTCGGCATCGCGCGCCGCGTTTACACCGCGCCCGTCTTTTTTGATGTAGGACGCGATGAAATTGTGCGGGCCCATCGGCACGGTGGCACCGATCAGATAGTCACGGCTTTCGCCACCCAAGGCCAGCCAGTCGTTGTCCGTAACGGCTGCGAACAGCTTGGCCACGCCCAGATCGAAGTTGCCAGCCAACATCAGGCTTTCGATGCTGTCAGTGTCCGTGTCGTTGTTCTTGCGATAGTAGGCGACGCGCACATTGAAGGGCTTCTGGCTGTAACCGATCGAGCCGGAAATCACGCGCCGGGCACCACTGTCAACCGCAAGTTCGCCAAATCCGTAGGCAAGCTCGCCACTGATACCGGCAAACACCGGGGAGGTGTACTTGATCGTGTTGTTCATCCGGATTGCGCGGTCCGGTTCAATCGAACTGCCTGGCAACAGCAGGTTCTGCGCGGCACCGGCCATACCGGCAGCAAATGGATCGGCCACGGTAAACAGCGTCAGGAAGTACGGTGTGTACTGGCGACCCAGCGTGACGGTACCGAAATCACCCTGCACACCGACAAAGCTCTGGCGGGAAAAGCCGTTGCCCACCGAACTGCCGATATCTACCTGAATGCCGGTCTCGAGTACGAACAGGCCCTTCAGGCCACCGCCAAGATCCTCGGTGCCCTTGAAGCCGATGCGGGAGCCGGACTGTACGCCGCTCTGCAACTTGCTGCCGACAGCCGGCGATCCGCTGACCACGGTGCCAGTCTCACGCACGAAACCCATATCGACCACGCCATAGATTTCGATCGCCGACTGCGCGTGGACGGCGCCACTGAAAGCACCGGCAACTGCCAGTGCGACAAAAGACTTCTTCATGTTTTCCATCCCTAATCAAGGTTTTTGCAAGCGATCCGCGCTAGTCGGATTCGGAAACCTTAATTTCTAAAATGGAAATTTCTCGAAGATCGGTGGTCTCGTAAAACGCGGTTTTGGGAATGTGTGGGCAATCCGCACGACGTGTTGTTTTATTGGCACCACGTTGCGTTGACTGTCCTGGGTGGAACCCGCAAAGTCAGATTTTCACTTTTGATAACACTGACTCTGTTTCGTGTTTCCCCGCCATGGCCAATCGAGAGGAATTGCTGATCATTCGCGCTGCACGCGCCGGCCAGGGCGTGGCCCAGCTGGCGTTGGGCAAACGCTACTTGTTCGGCAGCGCCAGCCTGCCGCAGAGCCATACGACTGCGCTGCACTGGCTGGAAAAGGCTGCCGAACAGAACCAGCAAGACGCGTGGATGCTGATCGGCGAGCATGTGCCTTTCGCAGTGGCGCAGCAAGCCAGCGATCCGTTGCGGGTGGCCTTCTGGTACGAGCGCGCGTTCGAGGGCGGATCGGCGCGTGCGGGTCTGGTGCTGGCGATGCTGGTCTTCAATAGCTGGGAACGTGCCGATCCGACGCTGCGCCAGAAATCGCTGCGAGCGCTGAAGTCAGCGGCCGAGGTCGGTATTCCGGATGCGCAGTGGCTGCATGCACAGCAGCTCGGCATGCGCGAGATCGCCGCGCAGCCGGCGCCACTCGATCCATCGCCGCAGTCAAGGCAGCGTGCCGAGCAGGCGCTCGACTGGACGACCAAGGCGGCGCGCAATGGCGTGATGGATGCGCAACGTACGCTGGCCGATTACTACTGGGTGCGCAAGGACTACCTGAAATTTCTGTTCTGGGCGGTGCCGATGGTGCAGGAACTGGATCGCCGCAACGCCGGCAATCCGGCGCGCCGTCGTCCTTATGTCGCGCACGAGCTGTTGCTGATCGGTCGGGTCGCGCAGGCGATGTTGCTGACCGCCGACCCGAACACCCGGTTGATCGAGCGTTACCTGCGCATCGCAGCCGAGGGCGGTTCTGCCGATGCGCAGCAGGCCTATGGCTTGTGGATTGCGCGCATGGATGAGCAGGGAGCGCGACTGAGCGGCGTGCCGGGCGTCGCGCATTACAAGAAAGCGCTGCGCTGGCTGCAGCTGTCCGCCGAGCAGGGCTCGGGCATCGCCTGGTACGCGATGTCACGCATCTACCTGAAGCCGGAGTTCTCGCGTCGCAGTGTCATCGAGGCGCGGCGCCATCTGGAACGGGCGGCCGCGGCCGGCCATGAGAAGGCGCAGCTTGAACTGGGGCTGGTCGCGTGGCGAGCGCGACGTGTCGAGCCCGGCTCGGATATCCGCGCGGTGTACTGGTTGCAGAAGGCGGCCGGCCAGGGCAACAGGGAGGCGAGGCTATTGCTCGACAAGATCGCGCCGCCAGTGCGCCGCGCCGACTGGGCCTATCAGGCAAGGGAAAGTTTCAGCCGCGAGCTGTGCCACCAGTACCCGTTCCTGTCGGCGCGCATCGAGCTGGGCTATTGGTTCGGCCTCACGCGTGCGGAAGCCTTGCTGATCGATGTAGAAGCGGCTGACCATGGTCACTGTCTGGAGGTCGACATCCGCAGCACGCACCCGCGCAGCCGGCGCCGGCTGATACAGATTCTCAGCGGCGACCAGCGGCAGGCACTCGACCGTGCAGCGCGCATGTTCGATGTGGTCGATGGCAACAGCGAGCACGGGCCCGAAGGCAACTACCGGCAGCGCCTGTACCGCTTTCGCAGCCTGATGACACAACGGCGTGCCGGCGTCCCACGCAGCCTGCAGCAGCGCAGCAGCCGCTAGCGATCAGCGCGGGCTGCTCAGATCTCGACGCTGCCTTCGAAAACGCTGACAGCGGGGCCGGTCAGCATGACCGGCGCAGAACCGCCTTCCCAAGCAATCGACAAGTCGCCGCCGCGCGTGGCGACCGCTACCGGTGAGTCCAGCAAGCCTTGCGAGATGCCAGCCACCACGGCGGCACAAGCGCCGGTGCCGCAGGCCAGGGTCTCGCCGGAACCGCGTTCGAACACCCGCAAGCGGATCTGCTGCCGGCTCTGGATTTGCATGAAGCCCGCATTCACGCGCTTCGGGAAGCGCGGGTGATGCTCGATGGCCGGGCCGTCATCGCCGACCGGCGCTGTGTCGACGTCGGCCACGACCTGCACGGCATGCGGATTGCCCATCGAGACCACCGCGAACTCGACCGTCTTGCCATGGATGTCCAGCGGCCACAGTTCGGTGCTGCCAACCTTGCGCGACTGCAGACCCATGCGATCGAAGGGCACGCGTTCGGTGTCGAACACCGGCGCACCCATGTCGACCGTGATGCGGCCGTCATCCTCCAGACGCGGCGCGATCACGCCGGACATGGTCTCGACCCGGATCTGACGCTGCTCGGTCAGGCCCTTGTCGACGACGAACTTCACGAAAGCGCGCGCGCCATTGCCGCATTGTTCGACTTCGCCGCCGTCGGCATTGAAGATGCGGTAGCGGAAATCGATGCCCTGCCCGCTCGGCCTTTCGACGACCAGGATCTGGTCCGCGCCGATGCCGAAGCGGCGGTCTGCCAGCCGCTGCCATTGCGCGGCTGTCAGGTTGACCTGCTGGTTGATCGCATCGACGACGATGAAATCATTGCCGGCGCCATGCATCTTGGTGAACTTCAGTTTCATGCGGTATCAGGTGGGTCTTGGTCAATCGGGGAATGTCGGGCTCAATCGTACACGGAGGGCGAGCCTTCGGGCCGGGTCTTGAAGCGCTTGTGCGACCAGAAGTATTCCGCCGGTGCCTCGCGCACGCGTTCCTCGATGAAGGCATTCATCCGGCGGGTGGCCGCATCGATGTCGTCGCCCGGATAGTTTTCCCACGGTGGATAGAAGATCACGCGCCAGCCCTGGTAATCCGGCAGGAAGCGCGTAACCACCGGAATCACCTGCCCCTCGGTCGCCATCGCCAGCCGCGCCGGCGCGGTCAGCGTCGCCGCCGGCACGCCAAAGAACGGCGCAAAGATCGATTCGCGCGGGCCGAAATCCATATCCGGCAGCATCAGGAACGGACGTCCGCTGCGCATCGCACGGATGATGGGCTTGATGCCCGCGTCGCGCGCCATCAGGTTGCGCTCGTCCGGCGTGAAACGCAGCCTGCCCTTGCGCAGTGCCTCATCAAAGACTTCATTGCGCTGGCGTGAATAGATCGAGCAGGCCGGCCCCGCCATCGTGATCGCGACGCCGGCCACTTCCAGGCACACAAAATGCGGGCACAGGAAGATGGTCGGCCGCTCCGCAGCGACAGCGGTCGGTACTGCCGGCTCGACCCGGATCAGTTTTCTGAGCCGCGCTTCCGGCGCCCACCACAGGATCGCGCGCTCCAGCACGCTGCGTGCATAACCCTGGAAATGTTCGCGTGCGATGCGATGCCGCTCGGCAGCGGTCAACTCAGGCAGGCAGAGTTCGAGATTGCGCAGCGCGATACGGCGCCGGCTGCCCATCCACCAGAACAGCAAGCTGCCCGTGCCCTTGCCAATGCGGCCCAGCACCGGCAGCGGCAACCAGTGCAGCAACCACATCAACGCAAGCAAGGCCCTCATGCGACACCCGCCGGCGTCGATGCTAATGCGGAGGACGGCGGCGTGCCCTTGTAGCGGTTGTAGCTCCAGAAGTACTGCGCGGGACAGCGCGCAACCAGCGACTCCATGGCAGCATTGATCGCGCGCGCCTGCTGCTCGGGGCTGCCGTCGAGCACGCCGCCTGGCGTACCATCGAAGCGGACGAAATGCACCGCATAGCCCTGGCCATCGGGCAAGCGCTCGGCATACGACAGCACCAGCGGCGCGCCGCTGATCTGGTGCAGCTTGGCCGGCAAAGTCATCGTGTACGCGGGCCGGCCGAAGAAAGGCGTCCACACGCCCTCGCCGAATTGCGGCACCTGGTCGGGCAGCAGCCCGATCGAACCGCCACTGCGCAGCGTCTTGATCAGCGTGCGCACGCCGGCGAGGTTTGCCGGCGCCAGCGACAAATCGCCGCGTGCGCGCGCCTGCTCGAGCAGCGGGCGCAATGCTTGCTGCTTCGGCGGTCGGTACAGCGCCGTCAGCGGTACGCGGCTGGCAATCACTTGCGCGATGATCTCGAAGCAGCCCAGGTGCGGCGTCAGGAAGATCACGCCCTGGCCGGCATCGAGCGCAGCTTGCGCTACGTCCCAGTCATGCAGCGTCGCGGTCTGCAGCACGCGCTCCGGCGGCGCGCACCAGATGAACGGAAGCTCCAGCACGTTCTTGCCGGCCTCGACGATCGCTTGCGGCAGCAGCTGCAGGTAACCGGCGCGCTGCAGGTTCTCTTTCAACCGGCGACGATAGGTTGGCGACAGCAGATAGACCAGCCAGCCCGCAGCAGCACCGAGCTTGTGCAGCAGCGGCAGCGGGAACATTGACAGGAAGCGGAACAGGCGAAGCAGCATCAGGCGAGGACGGGTGAAAAGCGGGCGTGAAATCCGGGAGATGGCTGTGAATTTTGCTGAATTGAAGCAAGTTGCGTAAAATAGCACGAGCAATCACCGCCGAGTTAACAGACAACTTGCGAGGCGGTCTACAAATCTCGCTAAAGCGTCGCAGGCTCACCTGGTTGACCGCGACACGACGTCAATCATTATTTTTAGGGGAGCTTGCATGTCAAACGAATACCTGTTCACTTCCGAGTCGGTCTCCGAGGGTCACCCGGACAAAGTCGCCGACCAGATCTCCGACGCCATTCTCGACGCGATCCTCGCGCAGGATCCGCGCGCGCGCGTCGCTGCCGAGACCCTGTGCAACACCGGTCTGGTGGTGCTGGCCGGCGAGATCACGACCACGGCCAACGTCGATTACATCAAGGTCGCACGCGATACCCTGAAGGGCATCGGCTACGACAACACCGACTTCGGCATCGACTACAAGGGCTGCGCGGTGATGGTCTGCTATGACAAGCAGTCGCCTGACATCGCGCAGGGTGTCGATGAAGGCAAGGGCATCGACCTCGACCAGGGCGCTGGCGACCAGGGCCTGATGTTCGGTTATGCATGCAACGAGACTCCGGAGCTGATGCCGGCCGCGATCTACTACTCGCACCGCATCGTCGAGCGCCAGTCGCAACTGCGCAAGGATGGCCGCCTGCCGTGGCTGCGTCCGGATGCGAAGTCGCAGGTCACGCTGAAGTACGTCGACGGCAAGCCGGTCGCGATCGACACCATCGTGCTGTCGACCCAGCATGCGCCGGAAATGGAGCACAAGCAGATCGAAGAAGCCGCGATCGAGCAGATCATCAAGCCGGTGGTGCCGGCCGAGTGGCTGAAGAACACCCGCTACCTGGTGAACCCGACCGGTCGCTTCGTGATCGGCGGTCCGCAGGG